>Ga0187874_10000982_pt1 | contig 29743 bp, 24 predicted proteins | sample June2016WEW_16_1_3_FD_132993 | JGI IMG/M metagenome (GOLD analysis project Ga0187874, IMG submission 132993) | Peatland microbial communities from SPRUCE experiment site at the Marcell Experimental Forest, Minnesota, USA - June2016WEW_16_150 | ecosystem: Environmental > Terrestrial > Soil >... | reverse complement strand
CTCTGGCTCCTCCGGGTACGCAGAAATCTACCGAACATCGCGCATCGCTCGGCCGTCGCGGTACCTTCGGCGGGGGCGCCTCATTGTCCGACGGCTTCGGGAGGTCCGGACTGGAGGATGTCACGGAGCGATAAACAGGTTCTGACGGTTATTGCAGCTTCGCGTATTCCGCCTTGGCTTCCTTCAGGATGGGGACGTCTGGGTCGGCGTCTTTCCAGAGTCCGAGGAAATCCTGATACGCGGCACGGGCTTTGGCCGGGTCGCGCTGCAAGGCGTACGCGCGCGCCAGTCCCAGCCGGGCCAGCGCGCCCCATGGAAAGTTCGCGACCGGCCGATCATGGGGGCCACCCGCAGATTCAGATCTGGTTATCCGTCTTACAAAGTTCACTCCCGGTCGTGCTCCGGGGCAATCGCTACCGGAAACACTCGACCGGTCTGATATGGCTCCCAATCTGACCCACCGCTCGGAGTGGGCCTGGGAAGTCCCATCTGGGAAATGACCGTGGACGGCGGCCGATTCCCGCACTGCGCGCGCATTTTGCGGGATCGGGAACGGGAAACCGGCTTGAACGAAGCCGCCCGCGCGGGGCCACATCCGAGACGCCGGGTTCAACGCCAAGATGAGGACCGCAAAGCAGGAGTCGGTCGTCGCGCGATCAGGCGGCAATTACCAGTGCTACAACGCTGACGGCCGCCAGCATGGCGAGCGCGCCATACAATCGCGCTGCGACGATTGCGTGGCCGAACTCCCACCCCGACCGCAGGCAGCGCATGGCGAAGCCGTCCGCAGACGCAAAAACCACAAACGCGACGGTGATCGGCCAGGCCCGCTCGGTGGCGATACCCACGGCAACAAGACCCCTACAGGCAACGTGAAGGATGGTGGCAACACCCCGATCAGCGAGCCCGATCAGGGCTGGCACCCACGGCGGACTTTCCCGCATGACGGCAATCTGGGTTGCCACGAGACTTGCATTCGGACCGCCTGCGTGGACGTTTTCGACCACGGATACGATCACCGCTTCGACGGCAGCGGCGCCGGCTCCGAAACCCAGGGCTTCCACAAATGTCAGGTGCGGAAAAACTACTCCGAATGCGAGGGCTGCCGCGCCCAGCTCGCAAGTTGCCGAAAGAACGCCCTGAAGGGATCCGCCCAACGCCGGACTGCTCCGCGGCAGAACGTACCGCGCCATGATTCCGAGATAGACCGCCATCTTCAACAGCACGGATCCAATAAAGAAGACCCCCGCATAGCCTACGACGACCTTCACAGGCACGCCGCGTACAGCCACTAACCACACAGCGGGAGCAAGCCCCGCCGCCAGGCCCAACACTCCGCCGATTCTCTCGCCGATGGTCGGCCGTTGCAAGATCCGATACAGAACGAAGGCCAAAGGGACAAGCAAGGAAACCAGCTTCGAGAAACTCACGGATGCTATTGTAGCGCTATGGAATTTAGGCACATCATCGTTGATGCCTTCGTGCCACAACGCGAGCCAGAACAGTTGCTTCGTCTGGTCCAATAGGCGATCCGCTCCAGTTTTCCAAGGGGTTAAGGCTAAAGCCGAGACCCCCTTTGCAGGACATCCATTCTTGTCAATGTCCTTTGGCGGGTAGCTCGGAAGCCACACCGAATGAGCACCTATTGAGATCTGCGTGATAGTGTGACAATCAAGTCACGCTCCGCTGACGGTCACGGCCCCGCGAGCGGCGGCACGCGCCATTCCAAGCCGCGAGCCTCGGTGGCTGGGGACCCGGCTTGCGGCGGTACCATGGGACGGTGAAACCGACCTCCACCGGGTGGAGACAGGTCTACCTGTGCGTAGGCTTGACCACCCTGTCGACGCTGATCCTGGAACTGTCGCTTACACGGATCTTCTCCGTAGTTTTCTACTACCACTTCGCCTTCCTGGCTATTTCTATTGCGCTATTCGGACTCGCGGCGGGCGGTATTCTCTCGTACGTGGTAGGAGCCTGGGCATCTCCGCTGTTCACGCGGCTGGGGTGCCTGAGCGCCGCCAACAGCTTCCTTGTGCTGCTGGCGCTCGGCGTGATCCTGTCGCAGAAGAACCTCTCGCATTGGAAGCTGGCGCTGGTTTACTTCACTGCGGGGCTGCCCTTCATGGTGTCCGGAATCATCGTCTCATTGGCCATCTCCGAGACCATGGAGCGGGTCGACCGCGTATACCTGTGCGACCTGCTGGGCGCCGCGGCGGGATGCCTGCTGCTGATTCCCCTGCTCAACCGGTTCGGCGGGCCCGGCACGGTAATCGCGGCGGCTGTCGGATTCGCCGTGGCCGCCGCCATCTGGAACGGTCTGGCCGGGTCGTTGCGGGGCCGCGCCGGCAGCGTGGCGCTGGTCCTGGCGCTGGTGGCGCTGCTCGCCTGGGATCTGAAGCACCCCATCGACCTGCACCACGCCAAGCGGCAGACGCTTGCCAACGAGCTGTTCTCCGCATGGAACAGCTTCTCGCGCGTCGCCGTGGTGCAACAGGAAGGGCGGAAAACCATCTACATCGATGCGGACGCGGCCACATCAATCGCCCGGTTCGATTTCCAGGCACTCACGCCTCGTGATCGCGGAGAGCTTTTCGCGCCGGCGGCGGCGCTTCCCTATGCCCTGCGGCCGGGCGCGCGCACGCTCATCATCGGCCCGGGAGGTGGCACGGATGTCGCGCGGGCCCTGGCGTCCGGGAGCCACGATGTGACGGCTGTCGAGATCAATCCGATCATTGCCACGACCATCATGCGGGAGAGGTTCCCGCAGTGGAGCCTTGGCCTATATCTGCGGCCTGACGTCCATGTTTCCGTGGAGGACGGCCGCAGCTTCGTGCGGCGCAGCACCGCGAAGTACCAGGTTGTGCAGGCTACATTTGTCGACACCTGGGCCTCTACCGCCGCGGGTGCGTTCGCGCTTGCCGAGAACTATCTGTACACGGCCGACGCCGTCCGCGATTATCTCGCGCTCCTCTCCGACGATGGGGTGGCCGCCTTCACCCGGTGGGGGCTGGAACCGCCGCGCGAATCGCTGCGCATGGTTTCGTTGGCCATTGAAGCTCTCCGCCAGTTGGGCGATACCGCACCGTGGCGCCACATCATCGTGGGCCGGGAAGGGTCCACGCAGGGGTGGGGGGCGCTCGATACCGTCCTGATCTCGCGCGAACCTTTCAGCCAGACCGATATCGATAAGGCTCGGACGCAGTTCGCTGCGTACGGCACGGTAGCCCTCTACTTTCCGGGCAGCGCCGTTCGTAACCCGTTTCACGATCTGCTGCACAGCCCCAACCCGGATGAGTATGAGCGCAACTACGCGTTCGATATCACGCCGGTCACCGACAACCGCCCGTTCTTTTTCTACACCGTTCAACCGCGCGATCTGGGGCGGTTTCTCAGGGACTCCTCACACGATGCCGCCGACTACCGGGTCGGCGAAGCGGCTGCCCTCCTGTTTCGCCTGATGGGAGTGAGCCTGCTGGCAACGGCGCTGATCCTGCTGCTCCCGCCGCTGCTGCTGGGGACGCGCTTGCCGCGGCAGCGCGGCGTGGCGGGTTTTCTGCCATATTTCATGTTCGTGGGCGCGGGCTACATCCTGATCGAGGTCGGACTTATCCAGAAGTTCGTGCTGTTCCTGGGCCATCCCAGCTATGCTCTGACGGTGGTGATTTTTTCCCTGTTGGCCGCGAGCGGGTTGGGAAGCGGCGCCAGCCGGCGCATAGTGGCCAAAGACGAGGCACGCCTCATGAAGGTGCTGGGAACGGTGGCGCTGCTGTCAGCCGTGCTGGCGCTGGTGCTGACAGGGCTGCTCTCGTCCCTGGTGTGGCTCCCGTTGCCCTTGAAGATGGCTCTGACGATTGCGCTGATTACGCCGCTGGGCTTCGTGATGGGAATGCCTTTTCCGGTCGCACTCAAGCACTTGGAGGAATGGCACGCGCCCGCGGTTCGCTGGGCCTGGTCGTTGAACGCCGCCGCCAGCGTGCTCGGTGCGGTGGGCGCGGTGGTGTGCTCCATCTACCTGGGATTGGTGCAGACGTGCATGATCGGTGGCCTGTTCTACGTGGCCGCACTGGCAACCGTGGCGCGGCGTAGGAGGAAAGCGGTGGCTGCGCCTGAGGCAGGCGCGGAGCGGGCGGTGCCGGCGAGGTGAGCGGCCGGTGGGGTGGTTCCTGGAAGGCTCCGGCGATTGTGGTCGTGAAGTGGGCTTTCTGGAGAAGTGGCGCCAAAACTGGACGCCTGCCCCGCTAAGTGAACAGCATTGCGCCTGGCTAGGGCGTGACCGCGCGCTGGTTCCGCGGATCACCCCGCGCGTTTGACCAGCTTTGTGAGCAGCGCTTCGTAGGCATCGGTGACAGCGTCCCAGGAGTAATGCGCCCGCACGCGGTCCATGGCCTTCTGCCCAAACGCGGCGCGGCGCTCTTCCGGCATCTCGAGCGCGAACTGCAGCTTCGCCGGCAGTTCTTCGGGCTCGAAGGGGATACCGGCGTCGCCGGCGACTTCGGCGTTTTCGGGCGTGTTGCGGTAGAGCACCAGCGCGCCGCGGCCCATGGCTTCGATGAGCGCCGGGTGCGTGCCGCCCACTTCGGTGGCGTGGATGTATGCGAAACAGTGCGAGCCGAGCTCGTGATAGCCCTCGCCATAAACCGCGCCGGGGAGCACCACCCGCGCATCGCGCGTGTCGCGCACCCGGCGGATGTACTCGTGGGCGTATGGTGCGTCGCCCACCAGCGCCAGCTTGAACGGCGTCGCAATCCGTTCAAATGCCTGCCGCACTTCGAGCGGATGGTTCTCCGGCTCCATGCGGCTCACATAGAGAAAGTAGCGGCCGGGTTCGAGGCCCAGCCGCGCCAGAACTCCGGCGGTTGCCGTCTGGCCCACCGCGGCGCCATAGGGAATGAAAGTGGTCTGCTTGTGGTATCGCTCCAGGTAATAGTTCTGAATGGCCAAGGCGTCGGTGACCAGCGCGCTGGGGCAGAAGGTGGCGAGCCATTCGGAAACCAGGTACCAGCCGCGGGCCACGCAATTCCACTTCTGGCGCTTGCGCTCGATGCCGTCGACGTTGAGCGCCACCGGCATGCCGAAGAGGCGCGGCCACACGGTGAAGACGGCGTTGGCGCCGTTGCAGTAAAGCGCCACGTTGACGCGATGGGCCAGCAGGTCGAGCGTGGAGACGAAGGTGTGCACCACGGTGTCGAAGTACTTGTGGCGGATGGTGGGGAGATAGCGGAGCCACACACCGCGGTACCGCGGTTGGGAATACCGTTCGCGGCAGTAGACCGTGACTTGGTGGCCGCGGGCGGTGAGGCGGGTGGAAAGCTCTTCGGCGAAGGTTTCGAATCCGCCGTAGTTGGCGGGGATGCCACGCGTGCCGAGGAGGGCGATGCGCATTGCACTTCTGACTCCTGACTTCTGACTTCGAAATCCCGCAGGGATTTCAAGGGCGAAGCCCTTGGTCACGTCTTGGCGGTTTCGGAACGCGAGAGCAGGCGGATCATTTTCTTAGGCGCCTGTTTGCTGGTGGGCGCGTATTGGAACCAGCTCGCCATGTACTTGTCGTCCACGCGCAAACGCGCTTGGATCATGCGGCGTTTGGAAATGACGCGTTTGAGATTGGTGCCGAGAAACCAGAATGCTTTGAGCGAGGTATGCTCCCAAAGCAGGCAGCACATTACCACCACCAGGTCGCGCGAGGTAATGGAGAACCAGTTCCGCCAATAGAGATTCGGGGAGATGTTCTTGATGCGCATCAGGAAGCGGTTCTTCACCGAGTGCATGTTGATCTCCGGCGGAAGCGCGCGGCGGTTGCCGGGAAGAACTTTGCGCACGTGGTAACCGCGGGCATAGGGGGCGTACAGGCACTTCCAGCCCATCAACTGGGCGCGCCAGGCTACGTCGGCGTCCTCGCGATAAACGAAGAAATCGGTATCGAAGAACTCGCCGTCGAGCGAAATGTCTTCGATCATGGTGCGGCGGTACAAAGCCGCGGCGGCGGTGGCTCCAAAAACGTACTCGTATTGCAGGTAGTGGCCGTTGTCGACTTCCTGGCTGCCGCGGTCGAGGTGGCGCAGCATGGGGTTGAAGTAGATGCCGGTGGAATCCACCACGGGCTTCTCGGGGATCTCGAAGTGCGAGGTCATGGTGAGAAGCTTGCCGCACACCGAACCGATGCGCGCATCGAACTGGCCGGCGTCCACCAGCGCCTGGATGAAATTGGGCAGCAGCAGGACATCGGGATTCAGAGTGAGGACCCAATCGCCGTTGGAAAGTTTGATGGCCTGATTCTGCGCCGCGGCGAAACCAATGTTTTCCTCGTTGTAGTAGACGTGGCAGCGGTCTTCAAACTGTTCCAGGATGTCGATGGTGCCGTCCGTGGAGGCGTTATCGACGACGATGACCTCTTTGAGCGGGTATTTCTGGGACAGCACCGATTCAAGGCAACGCTTGATGAACCGGCCGCTATCGAACGTAACTATCGTGACGGAGACGAAGTCGCTTTGCGCCATGAACAAGAACCTGAGTGTCCGAGCTTTTTATACATCCTTTAGACCCGAGATCATTTGGAGCCGGACCAAAGCGGTCCGTCCCCCCAGCCGAATAAAAAGCAACGGCTGGCGTGCCGCACGACTTTCGCGTAAGCTGCCAGGGGTTGAACACTTCGGTGCAGAATCGATTCCCCCAAACTGCGCAGCAGCGAGCCCGCCACAACCGCCAGACACACCACCCGAAAAGCAAGCGGACGGAAATGTTTGGCTGAATACCTTAGAAGACTACGATACCAGTAAACGCGGCGTTTCTCTACTGTTAGGTTCTGAATTGTGTGGCCCCCCGTATGAATCGCGACCGCCCGGGGAACGTAATAGAACTGATGGCCCCGATCGACCGCCCGCCGGCAGAAATCCACATCCTCAAACCAGAGGGGGGAAAAGCCTTCGTCGAAGCCGCCCAACTCGAGCCACACCGTCCTCGGAACCATCAGAAACGCCCCTGCCGGCTGTTCTACCTGGAAACGGGCAGAATAGTCCATGCCCAAACCGCGATACCTCCGGTTCACCGGGTTGTTCGGCCAGATCTTGTTAAGCAATAGGACTTCCAAAACCAAGGTGGCCGCCGTAGGAAACTGGCGGACCATGAATCCGATTTGGAGGCGGCCCTGTGCGTCGAGCAAACAGCCGCCGGCGCCGGCCGCCCCGGGCAGGCAGCAGGCTTCGCGGAGCGCCTCGAGACCGCCCTGCAGGATGGCGTCGGGATTCAGCAACAACACATATGCGGAGCTCAATACGGCAAACCCTTGATTCACGGCAGCGGCGAAGCCCCGGTTGTCTGGATTGGCGACCAGGCGGACCCCGCGGCGGGCGGCTTCCGCAATGGTGCGGTCAGCCGACTGATTATCGACCACCACGATTTCGGCGCCGGTGGGGAGGATGGCGTCGAGACACGGGCCGATGTGCGCTTCCGAATTATGGGTGACGACGACGATGCCAATATCGGACATGTGTCACTTTGTCCCACCGCCGGTTAAAAGAAAGTACAACTTCCAGTAGGAATCGAATCCGGTGGCGGTCTGCAGATCGCGGATCAGTTGCTCATTGGAGCGCAGCAAGCCCTCCAGGATTCCCAGGTCAACCGGGGGACGCGCCGCGCGCACGGCTGACGAACGGCGGAGGCCCTGGGCGATGCCGCGCAACCAGGAGAAAACGGCGAGGTGGCGAAGCGCGAGGCCACCCCACAATGCCTGGGCGATGGCGATGGGCCATAGCCATCGCCAGAAAAGACGCCGGGGATAGTGGCGCGCCACTAAAAAGATCTGGTTGCGGGCCATGCGGCGGACGGTTTCCGGATGCCAGCGGCCCAGTGCGGCGCTTCCCTGGTGCCAGGCAAGCGCACCGGGAACGTACAATCCGGCCAGGCCGCTCGAGGCGCAACGCAGACCGAACTCGACGTCTTCCAGATAGGATTCGAACGCGTCTTCCAGCAGGCCGATGCGGCCGAAGAGTTCGGAACGCAGGAGCACAGCGGTAAAAGGAGGCGACCAGATCTGCCGCTCGACGGAAAAGGCCGGGCGGTCCCGCCGGCCGCTGCCGACGCGCCAGGCGGTGCCCCCTCGGCTGAGCGCATCGAATGTGCCGTCGATCTGGTCGTTCGAGCCGGAAACCAGGATTTTGCCGGTGGCGAACCATGCGGAGCGGGATTCGGCGGCGGCGGTGAGACGCGCGAAGTAATCGGGGGCCAGCTCGACGTCGCTGTTGAGTACCGCCAGCCAATCGCCGTGGCTTTCGCGAATGCCGCGGTTGACGGCTTCGGCGAAGCCGGCGTTGCGGCCCATCGAGAGGATGCGGGCGCCGCGGGCGCGAGCCGCATCGGGAGCGCCGTCGGTCGAGCCATTGTCCACCACCAGCCATTCGGCGGCGGGCAGGGTCTGGGCCTCCAGAGTGTCGAGCAACCGCTGCAACAGGAGCCGGCCGTTCCACACCGGCACGATGGCGCAGATGCTCATCGGAAGAACCGCTTTCTCACTGGATTCCAGCTCCAAAAATTGGATCGCACAGCCTCCGATATTGTAAGCCGTATCAGGAAAGACCTGAGCCCGAAGAACCGGCGCCTGGGACAGATTCAGCACCGGTTCGAGGTGGCATTGGTCGCGGCGTCAGGTTAGTGGATCTGGAGACCCGGCCGATCTCCGGACCGGGTCAGCTCTCTGAATAGCCAGGTTTTGGCCATTCTCCAGTCGCGCAATACGGTTTCTGGGGAGATTTGCAGAATCTCGGCGGTCTCCTCCACGGTCAGTCCGCCGAAGAACCGCAACTCTACCACCCGGCCTTTGCGGGGATCGATTTTGGTTAAGGAACTGAGGGCGTCGTCCAGAGCCACCACTTCGACCCCGCGCGCCCGTGTTCCCAGCAGGACTTCATCCAACGGGACGCGCACGGCATCCCCGCCTCGCTTGGCGTACCGCGCGTGGCGTGCATGATCCACCAGGATGCGGCGGATCATCTGCGCACACAGGGCGAAGAAGTGCGCGCGGTTTTCACAGCGGATGCCCCGGGCACGAATCAATTTCAAGTACGCTTCATTGGCCAGGGCGGCCGATTCCAGCGTGTGATCGGGAGCGCGGCCCAAGTGCTGGCGGGCGATCTTCCGGAGCTCCGGGTAAATCGCGGAGACCACATCCTTAATAGCCTCCTCGTCGCCATCGCTCCAGGCCGCCAGCAACCCGCTGATGTCCTCCGGGCAGTGCGCCGTCATCTGGTCGGGAGTTTAACACAAAAATCTGCTCCGGTGACGGTTTTCGGACGCGGTTCCCGGTAACAAGGTGAAGGAGATCTTATGTATCGCATCAGCATCGCAAGCCGCACGGCTTTCGCCGCGCTTCTCGCCGGCATCTCGTGCCTGGCGCAGACGCCGGTCACAGAGCTACAGGTGGATGTCAACAACTTTGTGCTTTACAACTACGACACGTTCGACACGACGCAGTTCAGCACGAACAAAACTGCCACCAACGTGGCGATGAAGACCTACAACTACCACATCGGCGTCGGCGACATTACGGCAGTGGGCGGGGCGCCTGCCAAAGGCACACTGTTCTGCACGCACACCATGTTCCTGCTGAACCCCAACGCCGTCGCCGGCAACGGGCAGGCCATTGCCGACGTTGCGCGCAACATGCTGGACGATTGCGCAGTGGAGATTCAGACCAGCGGTGGAACGGCGGTCGGGACAATTTTCTTCCGGGGGTTCTTCGGAGGAACCCCACCTCCGGGCGCGCCCACGGGCGCGGCTCGATCCAACATGAATATCACCGGCGGGACCGGCGCCTTTCTCGGAGTTGGCGGCCAGGCCAGCGGGATCGGCGCATTTTCGCCGCGCGTCGCCTCGGTCACCGAGGACCCCGCCAACCGGCGCCTCAACGGCGGCAGCACGGAAAGCATCGTTCTGCAAATCCTGCCCATGTTTCACCCCGAAGTCATCATGACGCCGGGCGGCCCAGCGGTGGTGCATGCCAGTGACTTCACCCTCGTGACAGCCAGCAAGCCAGCCAAAGCCGGCGAGATTCTCACACTCTTTGCCAGCGGACTCGGACCGACGAATCCGGCGGTGCCACGTGGCCGCCCGTTCCCTACAGGCTCGGTGCCGGTCGTCACTTCCCCGGTTGTTGTGAACGTGAACGGCAATTCTGTCCAGGCGCTGTACGCGGGCGGTTATCCAGGCGCAATCGACGGCTACCAGGTCAACTTCCAGGTTCCCGCAGGCACGGCTGCCGGCGCGGCCACCCTCAGTCTGGTGTGTGGGTACATAGGAGGGGGCCAAGTGACGATCCAGGTGCAGTAGGGCCTATCGTTCCGTACGAGCGCCGTTCGAGATCGTTGAAAATATCGACAAACAGCATTTTGATTCAGATTTCAAGATCGTTTTTCTTGATTTCCGCTACAAACCAGTGCAGAATATTACCACAAAGTACGCGAGGCGGAACCGGCGGGAGGCGGCTATGCTGGCGACTCGATGGCGGCAGATTGAGAGCCTGTACCATTCCGCCTGCGAGCAGGCGCCCGGGGAGCGGCAGTCGTATCTCGACCGCATGTGCGCGGGTGACGACTCGCTACGCCGGGAAGTGGAATCGCTGCTCGAAAATGAAAAGTTGGCGGAAGCGTTTCTGGAATCGGATAAGCCCGGCGGGCCCGAGGCAGTGCCAGAGCCCTCGGTTTCGGCGGGCGAACAGATTGGACCTTACCTGGTTCTGGGATTCCTGCGGGCGGGCGGAATGGGCGAGGTGTACAAAGCGCGCGACATCCGCCTGGACCGCACCGTGGCTATCAAGTTCCTTCCGCCCGCGTTCGCGCATAATCCTCTGTCACTGGATCGCTTCCAGCGCGAAGCCCGCGCCTCCTCGGCGCTGAACCACCCTCGCATCTGCACGATCCACGACTTGGGCGACTATCAGGGGCGACCCTTCTTTGTAATGGAGTTCCTCGAAGGGCAGTCGCTCCGCGACCGCATCGCCGGCCAACCGGTGCCCATTCCGGAGTTGCTGCACTTCGCTGTGCAGATTTGCGATGCACTGGGGGCGGCGCACGCCAAGGGTATTGTGCACCGCGATATCAAGCCGGCGAATATCTTTGTGTTGGGAGAAGAGAGCGGCCATGCGGGCCAGATCAAGATCCTCGATTTCGGTCTGGCGAAGCTGGGCGCCGAACCCCATCCCGCGGCCAGCCCCACCGCTACCCTGGCTGACCCCGGCGAGGCAGCCACGGGAACGATGCCCACGCGCCCCGGCACCCTCATGGGGACGCTGGCGTACCTCTCACCCGAGCAGGCGCGCGGCGAAGAAGTGGATGCGCGCACCGACCTCTATTCATTCGGCGTGGTGTTATACCAGATGGCCACGGGCCGTCCGGCGTTCCGCGGCGAAACGTCGGTAGAACTGATCGGCGCAATTCTGCGCGAAACCCCGGTGAAACCGTCGGTATGGAACCCCGCCGTGCCCGCCGGCCTGGAACGCATCATTTTGAAAGCGCTCGAAAAGGACCGGGCGGCGCGCTATCAATCCGCCGCCGCGCTGCTGGCCGACCTGGAGCAGTTGGAACGGTCGATCTCGGCGGGTCCGCGGACGCGGCGCTGGCTGCTGGCCTCTTCAGGTGCGGCGCTTGCCGCGCTGGCCGGAGGAGCATTTCTCGCACGCCAGCGCATCCTGGCTCCCAAACGCAAGACCATGGTCGCGATGCTTCCGCTGGAGGACCTCAACGCCGATCCCAAACAAGCCTATTTCGCGGAGGGCCTGCACGAAGAGATGATTTCCATCGTCGGCCGGCTCTACCCCGACAGCCTGGGGGTGATCGGTTCCACATCCGTGGAGCAGTACAAGGGCACGAACCGAAAAATCGACCGGATCGCCAGGGAGCTGAAGGTCGATTACGTGGTGGAAGGTGGGGTCCAGCGGGATGGAGACCGGGTCCGCATCACGGCGCGATTGATCCGCGTGGAGGACCAGGCCCAGGTGTGGAGCGCCACATATGATCGCGATCTACGCCAGATTCTCGCCCTGCAAACCGATATTGCGCAGGCGGTGGCCCAGGGAATCGGACATAGCCTCCAGCCCAGCGCGCCAGTGCGGCTGGCGTTGGCTCACCCGCTGAACCCCGAGGCATATGAGGCTTACCTCCGCGGGGAATTCGAAAAGTCCATCCAGGCGGACCCGACTTATGCTCCCGCTCACGCGGCCCTGGCGGGCAGCTTGTACTACGAGACCCTGTTCGGAGCCATACCACCTCTGCCGGGTTTCACCCGGGTGATGCAGTCGGCAGCCAAGGCGGTAGAACTCGACAAGACGCTGGCCAGTGGGCACGCGTTTCTGGCGCTGGGCAAGCTTCACCTGCAGTGGAGGTGGGCCGAAGCGGAAGAGGGCTTCCGTCACGCTCTGCGCCTGGACCCCAACGATGCCGAGACGCGGCACAACTTTTCGCACTTCCTGCTGTGGTCGGGCCGGGGGCCGGAATCGGCGGAGGAGTGCGACCGCGCCGTCGAGTTAGAGCCTTTTAGCGCTGGATTGATTGCCTGTCTGGGCTGGCACAATGTGTGGGCCGGCGAATACGATAAGGCCATCGAGACCACGCGCCGCGCGCTCACGTTCGATCCCAAGGAGCTCTGGGCGCTCATGATCATGGGCTGGGCGTATGAACAAAAGGGCATGTTCCAGGAAGCCTCGGCTGCGCTGCAAAAATCCTTCGCCGGCACGCTGCGGACGTCGGCCATCGCTCACGTGTTCGCGGTTTGCGGGAACCGTCCCGCCGCCGAGAAACTCCTGCAGGAGTTGCTGGACCAATCGCAGAAGAAATTTGTTCCGGCCTACGACGTCGCTGTCATCTACACCGGCCTGGGCGACACGCCCAGCGCGCTAGCCTGGCTGGAAAAGGCATACGAGGAACACTCCGGTTTCATGCCCTACGTGAATCTCGACCCTCGCTTTAAGCCGCTCCGGCGCGAGGCGCGTTACCAGGACTTGCTGCACCGCATGGGTTTCATGGATCGGAAGGCGTAGATCAGGCCGTACTCGGGGGATCGGCGGCTACAATCCACGCTTCGGCGCCCGGGTAAGCAGGAATCCATGTATGTTTCCCACTGAGTCGCCAAAAATCCCCACCACGTCGCCCCGGGAATTGATGCCGAACGCGTCGGTGAATTGGGCTTCTGGGATGTCGATCGGAGTAAAGCTGCCGCGGCTCAGAAGAAAGCCGTGCTCGCCGTTCTCATCATCGTAAAATCCCACTGCTTGACCCGCAGCGTTGATGCCCCAAGCCATCGTGAACACGCTGCCGGGAGGATCGAATGGCGTGAAGACGCCATCTCTTGTGCTTAGAAGGTAGCCGTGTGTTATTCCGGCCTTGAGGTCCGTCCAAAGACCGGTGATTACCCCGCCATCGGGGGTCGCGCCGTTATTCATGGAAGCCGACTTGGCCGGCAACGGCGGGCTGTTGCCGTCCAGCGCCGTGTACACGCCATGGCTCAAGATAAAGCCGAACATGGTAGTCGATGTGTCCTGATCGTGAATGCAGCCGACTACCTCGCCGGCATCGGTAATCCCGGCCGCAACCGTATTCAAGTGGCCCGGAAAATCCGCGTTTTCGAAGACTCCGCCCCGAATGATAAAGCTGTGGTAGCCACCGCCCGGCAGGGTCGTGTCAAACTGGACTGTGCCTACGATATCGCCCCGGCTGTTGATAGCATTCAGATTGGTTTGTGCCGGAGGTAGCCCGTAATCAATTGTCGTGAACGTTCCGCCGCTCGTCAGCAGGAATCCGTGCTGATTCCAGTTCGCATCATAGTAGGATCCGACGACATCCCCTTGCGCGTTGATACCGCCCGGAATGGTTGCCTGCACGCCAGGGGCGGGATAGTCAATTTAGAGTTTTGATGCGCTGACGCGAGGCCGGAACCAGGAGCTGGAGAATGCGGGCCGGAGTTGCAGGCGTTGCCCATCACCCTTATTCCGAGAGATCTGGACGAAAACCGTCACTGGCAGGAGATTTTTTCGCAGATGCTCATCGGAAGAACCGCTTTCTCACCAGGAAGGCGAGGTTGTGGATGCCGTCGCGCCAGGGGTTGAGCTTGATTTCACCCAGGCGGGTGGAATACAGAATCGCGATTTCGCCGAAGCGGATGCGGCGGTTGCGGATGGCCTCAACCTTGATCTCTTCGGAGAAGGCCATGCCGTCGGCTTCCAGCTTCATGTCCCGCAGGATGGAGCGGCGCAAGACCCACATGCCGGATTGGGAATCGCGCACCCAGCGAAAGAAAAGGATGGAGGTGGCGAGCGAGAGCACCAGGTTGCCGAACTTGTGCTTGAAGCTCATGGCGCGGGAATCGCGGACGGGGAAACGCGAGGCATTCAGGAAATCGACATCGAGGTGGAGAAAAGCCTCGAGCAGATAAGAGACGCCGTCGATGGGGTAGCTATGGTCGCCATCGAGGGTAACGATCAGATCGCCCGTGGCCGCCGCGAAGCCGCGGCGGTAGGCCCGTCCATAACCGCGCAGTTCCTCGGTGATGACTTTGGCGCCGAGGGATGCGGCCACGGCGGCGGTGCGGTCGGTAGAGCCGTTATCGACGACGATGATTTCGTCCACAAACGGCGGCATGGCGTGGAGCACCTTCCCGACGCCCTGCTCTTCGTTGAGGCAGGGGATGATGACCGTGATGGATTGGCCTTTATACATGGGCGGGAAGCGCCGGCCCGCGACCAGGGGCCGGGGACCGGAGAACGCGGCCCGACTTTTTGGCGGCGGCGGGCGTCATAATAAAACAGATGATGAAACGGCTATTGCTCCTGCTGGCTTCGGCCGGCGTAATGATGTGCGCCGACCTGGCTAACGTGCGGTCCCTGTACGTGCTGCCGATGTCCCACGGCTTGGACCAGTACATCGCCAACCGCTTGACCAACGAGCACGTCTTCACGATCGTGACCGACCCCAAACTGGCCGATGCGGTGCTGACGGACCACGTGGGAACCAGCTTGCAAGCCAAGCTGGCGGACTTGCTGCAGCCCGCCCCGGCGGAAAAACCGGCGCCCAAAGCGGACGAGACGGGAAAAGAGGGTCCGCCGGAAGGCCTCGTATCGCTGGCTGAATCGATCAGCAAGACGTCCAGCCCGGCCGATTCCTCGTCGATATCGCGGAGCAAGGGCACGGTCTTCCTGGTGGACACGAAATCGCGCCAGGTGGTGTGGTCGGCATACGACCTGCCCAAAGATACCAGTTCCAAAGAATTGGATCGCACAGCCTCCGATATTGTAAGCCGTATCAAGAAGGACCTGAACCCGAAGAAGAAATGATTCCGGTTCGGCTAGCCAATGACTTCCACAAAAGAACTGCGAGCAATCGCCCGGGCACGCCTTCGGGATGCCGAGGTGCTATTCGCTTGTCGACAGCACAGGAGGCAGCGGAAATGGTAAAGTGCGTAGCAAGGCTCCTGGAGGTTCTGTGAATATAACCCGCGCCCTTCGTCTGGCGATGCATGAGATTGCCAAGAGCAAAGGCGACTTTACCCTATTCGCTCTTTTCATGCCAGCCGCTGCTCCGTTAATGCGAACCGACGATCCCGGCACGTGGGACTTGGTCGTCTCGGCTCCCTGGCTCGAGCGCGGTAGACTCAAGGCCCACCGGGAGCTTGTGGACCTACTCGCGAAGTTGATCGGTAAGCGGGCACTCATGCAGCTCTCGAGAGTCGAGCCAGTCGCCGCCGACGATCCCAGGATCCGGTTCATCCTTAAGGGCATTCCCGTCGAGGATGGAGAACAGCACATTCAAAATACCGATCTGATGGGTATGCAGATAGAGAGAGGCATCGTCTTTCGTGCCTGGAAGCCTCGCGCGAGGAAATCTGCCAGCAAGGAATTGCACCCGGTGGCCGCTGGATTGTCGCGCAGCCGTGGGTAGCCCCGACGCTAGGATTCCTTGCCTCGCCGCGCTCCCCAATCCGTCTCGCGATGGCGATTGCGCGGCTTGATTCCCGACACAAGCTGAGCGAGGGTGTACTTTCGATGCCGGGGTCGCAGCACGATGCTTCCATCTCCAGCCAGATCCAGCGAGAGTCGGTCGCCTTCCGCCAGCCGCGCCTCTTTGACAACCGCCCGCGGAATCCTCACCGCCAGGCTATTTCCCCATTTCCACAACCGCGCATCGTTCGGCATCTGGATCTATATTGAACATACACGGCAACCGGGTTCGACCTCAACCGCGCGGCGGTCGTCATTTTCGTTTCTCCTCCACCAGCTCCCGATAGCTATCCACCAGCTTGCGGGTGATCGCCGTCATATCCCAGTGGGTTTCCACTTCGGCGCGGGCGCGCGCGGCCATCTCGGCAGCGGCTTGGGGATTTTCCAGGAGCGCCAATACCCGGTCGGCGAAGTCCGCGGGACGATCGGCCAAGGCGCAGAACTCGCCGTCCTGGCGCGCCAGGCCTTCGGCGCCGATGGTGGTCGAGACCACCGGAATGCCGGCGGCAAAGGCTTCGAGGAGTTTGACGCGCACACCGGAGCCGCTCAAGATGGGGCAGACGAAGACGGCGTAGCGCGCCAGAGGCTGGCGGACGTCATCCACGAGTCCGAGCATTTCCAGATGGCCGGCATTGTCGGCATAGGCATGGGGCGGAGGAGGATCGGAGCCGGCGATCACCAGGCGCACTTCGGGGCGGCGGGCCAGGACCAAAGGCAGCACGTCGCGCACGAACCAATCGAGAGCCACGCGGTTGGGGTCATGGCGGAAACTGCCGACGAACAAGAGGGTCATGGGCTCGCGGCCGGTGGGACGGAATTCGTAGCGCGAGGTTACGATGCCGGCACGCAGCCCGTCGCGCAGTCGGGGCGCCAGGCGCGGCAGGAAGGAAAGCAGGTAGCGGCGATTCTCCGGGGTGCAGACCTGCACCTGGTCCAGCCCGGGCAGGGCGCGGAGTTCGAAGCGCAGGGCGCGGAGGTACTCCATGCCGGCCTTCATTTCATCGATCACGCCGAGTTGGTGGCCCAAGCCGCGGCCGATGGACTGGAAGTAGACGTCGTGCTCGAATAGCGCGGTCGCGATGCGGCGAAACGCGCCGCGGTATTGCGACATGGGCATATATTCGAGCTGCAGCACGTCGATGCGGCGGCAGTAGAGCTGGCGGTGGATGAGCCACTCGAAATCCTGATTGGCGAATTCGCGAACCGCGTATGGCGTGAGCGAACCGGCGCCGGCGGGATGGCCGGTCGGGCGGACAAGCCATTCGGCCGAGGCGCAGAAAGCGCGCAGCTCTTCATTCGCCCGGGCTTGCTCCGGCGAATCGAGCAATTCGACGACATGCACTTCGGCCAGCTTCACCATTTCGAGCAAGGTCTGGTACATGAAGACGCCGCCACCGTGCACCGGCGGGCAGATGGAATACGGGGAAACCAACAGGACGCGCAAATCGCGCGGCGCGCGTTCGAGGGACGCGAAGCGGTCGCGGAAGTAACCGCCGAGCGGGCGCAGGAAGGCTTCGGTGTCACTGATGCAGGCGAGCGGGCGGGCGCGCCAGCGGGAGCGCATGGCGCCGGGCAACTGAAGAAAGGCCCGCCACAGCGCGGCGGGATTGGGGCGGCCGGGGACATCGCCGAAGACGACGCTGAGAACGGCGCCGCACCAGGCGAAGAAGAAGTGCGCGATGAGGCGCGGCCACTCGTGAATGTTCTTCCAGCAGAACAGCAGGAAGTTCTTCTTGAGGACGGCCTGGATCTGGTCTTCGCTGAAGCGCTTGCCGATGGTGCCGCGGTGCTCATGCCAGACTACGCTGCGGGGCTGGTAGAGGACCTTCCAGCCGCGCTTCCAGGCGAGATATCCGATGTCGGTGTCTTCCAGGTAGAAGGGCGCGAGCAGTTCGTCGAAGCCGCCGAGCTCGAAGAATTTTCTTTTGTCGTAGGCGCAGGAGCCGCCGCCGCCGTAGGCACAGGGATAGAGATCGTCGACGATGGGGTCGATGCGGTGGCGGACGCGCAGCGCGCCATCCTGCCACCAGCTTTGCGTGAGGCCGCTTTCTTCGCGAAGCTTGGCGGGATCGCTGAAAAAGATCTGGCAGGAGACGGAAAAGACGTCGGGGTCGCTGAAGCCTTCGAGGAGCGGCGCGAGGAAGCCGGCGTCGGCGCGCATGTCGTTGTTCAGCAGGACGACGATATCGCCCGAGGCGGCGCGAAAGCCGGCGTTGGAACCGCCGCCGAAGCCGAGGTTGGCGGGGAGCGCGAGAAGCTTGACTTGCGGGAACGCGGAGCGGACGAACTCGGCGCTGCCGTCGGAGGAGCCGTTGTCGACGACCACGATTTCGTTGGCCGGATTGGCGGCCAGCGCGGCCACCACGGAGGGCAGGAATTTCGCGAGAAGATCTTTGCCGTTCCAGGTGGGAATGACGACGGAGGCGGCGGCACGGCGAACCGGCTGAGTGGCAGCGGCCGTGCGAGGCAAGAGCTTGCGGGGCGCCAGTTTGCGCAGCAGGTCTGTGATGGCGAGCGCCAAGGCGCTGATAAACAGCAGAAACGGAGAGAGCAGGAGCAGCGGGAGCGAGCGGAGGAAGCGTTTCAGGAGCGGCATGTCAACCGGTTGGCAGGGTGGGGCCGAGGCCTACCTTGTGGCCCAGCTTGACCCAGCGGGAAGCACGGAAGAGCGCGACCTGCTGGGCGAGCCGGGCGCCTTCCTCCTGCAAACGGAGCGCCCACTCGGTGCGCTCGTTGAGTTCCTTCTCGGTATGGTGGAGAGCTTCGACGGCCTTCACCAGCTCATCGGTCTGTTTCCTGATGTCGGCTGTCTGCTTCCGGATTTCGGCGGTGAGGCTGGTTTCCACGCGCAGGGCCCACTCGATCTTGGACTGGATATCCTGTTCCAGCTCGGCGATCTTGGCCTCATATTCCCGGGCCATGAGACGGGCGGCCTGCTGATCGCGGGCCACTTCATCCTGCAGGTCGGCGACGCGGGCGCGCCGATCGGCGAGTTCCAGGTTGAGTTGTTCGGCCCAGCGGTTGCTGGCCTCGAGTTCGGCTTCCACTTTGGCGCACTGCCGAATGGACTCGGCAAGCGAACGTTGGGCGTCGGCGAGCCAGCCTTCTTTTTCGGCGAGCTCATGCAGGAGAAGGTCGATGTGGCGCTCGCGCTCGCGCAGGACGTTGGCGGCGCGGGGCACGTACACAAAAGTGGGATTGCCGATTTGCGGACGGCGGGCGCAGACGGCCACGAAGAAGTGGGAATCGTCGGGGGCCGGTTCGCCGGCATCGACGCGCACTTCGACGGTTTCGCCGGCCTCATGCGGCTGGAAGGTGACTCCTTCGATATGGTTTTCCAGGAATAAAGAAACGTGAGGAAAGACGGCGTTGAGCTCCTGGCGGAATTCGTCGAAGGTGAACTCGTGGAGGTGAAACGGGTTGGCGCCGTGGGGACCGCGCGATTCCGTGTAATAGAGCTTGTTGGGCGTGGAGACCACCAACTGTCCGTTGGGGGAGAGCACGCGCGCGGCTTCGAGCAGAAAGGCGCGCCAATCCTGCATGTGCTCGATGACCTCAAAGGCGACCACCAGATCGAAGCTCGAGGCGTCGTGCGGCAGGCCGGAGCAGGAGGCCTGCTCGAAGCGAAGGTTTTGGGACTGGTAATGAACGCGGGCGAACTCGATGGCTTCGGGAGCGAGGTCGACGCCGACCACGGTAAGAGCAGTGCGGGCCAGCTCGGCGGAGCCATAACCGGCGCCGCAGCCGGCGTCGAGCACGCGTTTGCCGCGCGCCAGGCGGGAGGCAAAGGCATAGCGGGCGACGTGCTCATTGAGCAGGTCGACGTCGACTTCGCCGGGAATGAGGCGCTCTCCGGTAAATTCAGCCACTTTGTTTCTCCAGCAGGGGCGCGGGTGCGGCGACGGGGCCGCCCAGGCGCGCATTGACCTCGACGTGGCAGGGCAAATGGATGTATCCGTAGATCTCGTTATCGCCACGGGCCATCTGCAAGGCCAGGGCGTTATCGATCCAATCGCACATCTGGTAGCCGAGCAAGGTGCCGTCGGCCACGGCAGGCGAAAAAGAGAAGGATGCGGGATAGAGTTCGGGCAGATCGACGTGAAAATCGACCGTGCAGACGTCGCCGGCGCGCATGGGGGCCAGGTCGTATCCTTCGCGGCTGGTGTTGGTGCCGGAGAAATCCATGCCCAACTGGTTGCGCAGCATGAAGCCGACGATGGGCATGGCCACTTCGGCGTTGGCGCGCACGCTGATGCGGACCACGATGCGCGCGGACGGCGCCAGCATGGAAAGCGGCGCGCCATCCTCGGTGAGGACCGCGATGCCGACGATTTCGGCGCGGGCGTCGCCGTAGCGGTGATCGATATTGGGAATGGTGTCGGCGATTTCGGGAGCGCGCGACGGGCCGGCGGTGGAGGGCACCGCGGCGCCGGCGGCTCGGCGCAGGCGGTAGGTCGAGTCCTTCTCGACCATGGCGGCCATGTATTGGGAGATGACGCGGTCGGGTTCGCCGATTTCGATGAGGCGGCCTTTGTCGAGCCACAGGACGCGGTCGCCGATGGCCTTGACGTCGGCCACGGCGTGGGAGACGAACAGGATGGTGACGCCGCGCTGGCGCAGTTCGTGCACCTTGCGCATGCAGCGCTGGCGGAAATAGATGTCGCCGACGGCGAGAGCTTCGTCGACGAGCAGGATTTCGGGATCGACGTTGATGGCTACGGCGAAGGCCAGGCGCACCACCATGCCGCTGGAATAGGTCTTGACGGGCTGGTTGATGAAGTCGCCGATTTCGGCGAAGTTTTCGATGTCCTGGTAGCGCTGGTCGATCTGGCGGGTGGTGAGGCCGAGGATGGATCCGTTGAGGTAGACATTGTCGCGGCCGCTGAATTCGGGGTTGAAGCCGGCGCCCAGTTCGAGCAGGGCGGAGACGCGGCCGTTGACGATGGCGGCGCCGCGGCTGGGTTGGAGAATGCCGGCGACGATCTGGAGGGCGGTACTTTTGCCCGAGCCATTCTCGCCGACGATGCAGAAAGTCTCGCCGCGCTTCACTTCGAACGTGACGTCATCGAGTGCCAGAAAATCCTTATGGCAGCGGGCGCGGTTTAGAGACAGGAGTTCCTTGAGCCGGTCGCCCGGCGAGTCGTAGATGGCGTAGCTCTTGGAAACACTCTGGAACTCAACAGCGTTCACGGTGGAGAAAGAAAGACCAGTGTATCGGAAGTCGGCGCGGTGGTGGGGCGGAGGGAGAGAAATGCGGAAGTGGCGGTGCGGCGTCATTGTCATTTCGTAGCCACCATCGAACCCTGAGGATGAAGGGAAATAGAAATATTTTGAGTTCTTGTGACCGACACCGCAAGGCAAATGAAAACGTTCGGTCCCGCAATTTACCCGGTTCGTTGGTAAGGTGGGAGTGTGAGAGCCAGATCCTTCCTATCGGCGGCGGCCATCTGGGTAACCGCAATTCCGGTGGTCGCCGGACAGGACCGCCCCAGCACGGCCTGCGGCTTCGACGGCTTCGGCACGAATCCCAAGTTGGCGGAAATTGCCACCGCACGATCAACGAAGGGATACTACGGCTGCTCATCGGGCAACGATTGCCTTGCGACTACTCTGGCGCCGGGCGATCCGGTCCTGGTGTATCGAGTCGAGGGCGACTGGACTTGTGGATATCTGTCGCAGCACAATGGTGCGGGACCGGGTTGGGTTCGATCCAAGGACATTCGTCCGGTCAACTTCGATCCAGCCCCTGCGCTGAATGCGTGGTTCGGAACCTGGGCGAACGGCAAGGATCGCATCAGGATTCAACCGTCGAAATCTCCGGGAAAGCTGGATCTTCAGGGAGAAGCCACCTGGCATGGCGGAGGAGGCGTGGTTCATACAGGCGATTTCGCCGGCGAAGCGGCTCCCGCTGGGAACCAATTGCACTTCGTCGAAGAGGGCGCCGACTCCTGCACCGTCGATCTCACGCTGATTGGCACCTATCTGGTGGCCAACGACAACGCCATGTGCGGAGGGATGAACGTGCGGTTTTGGGGCATCTGGAAGCGGGCCGCAAAGTTATAGAAGGCCGGGTCTTACGCCCGGCTGGATGGCCCTTCGACGCGTGCACGTATAGCAACGGCGACATCGGGCTAGCCCTGGGCGCTGACCCATCGGGCGGGTGCTCGTCATTTCGATCACGTCACGCTGACCACGCCCCGCTACCGCACCCCCACCCGACACGCCAGCCTTCGCGGAAGCCCACCAGCGATACCACCGCGATGAGGCACACCGCGAAGATCGCACAGACAGTAGAAACGACTCCGATGGCTGCGACTGTTCGCCGCCGGTTCAGTTCGCGGTTGGGACCCGCTCGATGTGGTCGATCACCAGCACTTCGACCGGCTCCTTGCGCGGCTCCAGCCTCAATCCCAGCGAGTCCCGGATGGCGGTAAACATGTCGGCTGTAGGAGCGGCGGGAAGGTCGGCATTTGGGTGTGCGTCTGCGGAAGCTCCAGCGTACCCTCCCGACGGTTCAAAGGCCCGATCCGGCGCCCAAGAGAGGTCGATGTCGTATTTTCCGTTGAGACCGGTAAAGTCCAGCACCGGACCGTACCCCCGGCCGGAAAGATAACGGGCAAGCGCCGCCATGGTCATGGACCCTTTGATCCCGCCGCCGCCGCGCCGGAGCCCCACCGCAGCAGCGGGGAGCTTACCCATGAAGTTCGAACTCGGTTCGGACTCCTTGAATTTCGGGCCGTTCTTGTCCACGACCAGCGCATACACAGTGCTCGGGCGATCCTCCTTGTGGGCGGCGAGCTTGAACCTTTCGGCCAGCAACGCCTGAAGCATCGCAGGGATCTGATCGCGGGTCGCGCCTTCGGGCATCTTGGCGACGATCTCGAAGCAATCCGCATCCAGCCAGGCAGGTCCGACGATCTGGTCCATCCTCACCTTGAAGGCTTCCATAAGAATCGGTTTGAGAGGGTCGCCCTTCAATGTGATCATACCGGGGTCGACGGAGTTCTCCATGCTGCATTGGTCCGTCCGCTTCACCGACGCCGTTTCGAACTTCGGCTGGTCCGGGGCGTTCTGGGCAGCGAATGCACTGATTGCGGAGAGCGCGATGGCCGACGCCAGGCAGGTGTTCATGGCGAAAACTCCGATTAGTACTTTCATATCCAATTCTGGACCTGCTGAACGGATTCCGCAACTCAAGCTCAGTTGGGCAGCGGGTTTGGGGCAGAAAAACAGGCTTGAAACTTCGGTCCTGCGGCGCCCGGACAGCCGTAGTTTCCAGAAAGCCCGCCTTCGAAGGAGTCTTGCGCGGAGGAGCATCTCAAGGTCAGTTCCAACGAACCCAATCACGCGATGTTTTGTAACGAGGGTGTCGCCGGGTTCGGGCGCCAAAAAGCCGCGCAAGTCCAGGCAGCTTCGCGAAACGCAACCAAGGGGTTGTGGTTTCCGGGGCCCTGCGCTAATATGCAACCTGGAGGTTGCTCAAGCATGAATGACCGTATTGAGAAGCGTATTGAACTCAAAGCGCCTGTCTCGCGGGTTTGGCGCGCACTGACGGATTATCGCGAATTTGGCGAGTGGTTTCGTGTAATACTGGATGGCCCATTTGCGCCGGGCCAGGTCTCGCGCGGCCACATTACCTATCCTGGCTACGAGCACCTCCAATGGGAGGCCGTCATCCAGAACATGGAACCCGAGCGGCTGTTTTCCTTCACCTGGCACCCTTACGCCGTGGACCCCAATATAGACTATGCAAAGGAAGCGCCTACACTCGTCGAATTCAGGCTGGAGAAGACCGCGATTGGCACGCTGCTTCTCCTTACGGAGTCCGGCTTCGACAAGATCCCTGGCGAGCGCCGCGCCGACGCATTGCGCATGAATGAGGGCGGGTGGACGGAGCAAATCAAGAACATTGAGAGCCATGTTGGTACACGCTCCGGCGACCCCACTCTTCGCGCGACAATCTGGCGATGAGTTTAGTACCGAATCGTGCCGAAGAGGTTTGGAAGATATTGAGGTTATCATATCGGCTTGGAGGTAAGACATTGCGCCCCAGGTTTTTCTTGGGTATCGGCGGTTTGGCACTCACCGGATTGCTCTGCGCAAATGCGGGTCAAAGGGAGGCGTCAGCAGGGCCGCAACCCGCGGCGGTTGTGACCGGCTGGTACAACGGTGATTGGCAGCCGGGACTCCCCAGCCAGCCCAACTGGTTCTTCAAGGAGGGGGAATTCTCGCGGGTGTATGACGATTTCGTGGTTCCCCCGGGCGGATGGACGGTTGTGGGGGTGTTCTCTAACAACCACATGGACTTTTCCGGCGTGACCAAAGCCGCTTGGGAGATTCGCAGGGACATGGCACCCGGCAAAGGCGGCAAGAAGGTCGCATCCGGACTGAGCCGGGCAACGCAGGTTCCGATTCCTGACGAAGGACCGTCCCCCGGGGATCCCTCAGCGGGGTATCGCATCCAGGTCGATGGGCTTCACGTGCGTCTGGCGCCCGGCCGGTACTGGCTGAGCGTGGCTCCTGTGGGAAGGGGTGGTTCTGTAAGGGGTGGTCAATGGTATGCAGATGCCACCCTGGGGAAAAACGCGTTAGGCGATCCCCCTGGAAACAACGGAAGGGCACTGGTGACCAAGACAACATTCGGCATTCGCTTTGCCGACGCTGGAAGCCTCTCGCCTCCCGGGCGGTTTGGCAAGGCACAGGGCTTCTCGCAAGGCGTAATCATCGACGCTGCATCCGGAAACAAGGGACACTGAACGAGTAATCCGAACCCGTTCGATCCCGGCGCGAAGAGCGGGGAACCCCGGCAGGTGCGGGAATCCGCAACTGGCCGCGAAGTCAAACGATGCCATCCCCTCCGCCGCCCGGGCCGCGGCCCACACATCGAATGCGCAAAGATCCTAGCGGATAGATCCACTAGATCCACCTACGGTGGACAACCTGCGGCGATTCGCCGCGGGAGAAGAGCGAGGTTGCCAGAGAGAAATCTCGGCTACTCTTCCCCCACCGCCCTTACGCTCGTCTCCACCGGTTCGAGCGGCGCAATCTCCACACCCATCGGCGACGTCTTCAAGTCGGCGAACTTGCGCGCCGTCACCATCACGCGGCCTTCCAGCGATCCCACCGCCCCGTTGTATGCTTCCACCGCTTTTTCCAGGCTCTTCCCGACTTTGTTGAAATGCTCGCCCATGTCCGATAGCCGCTTGAACAGATCTTTCCCCAGCGCGCTGATCTCCGCGGCGTTCTCGGCCAGGTTCTCCTGCCGCCAGCCGTAGGCCACCGCGCGCAACAGCGCGATCAGCGTGGTGGGCGTCGCCAGAATGATGTTCTGGCCCACGCCGAATTCGATCAGCGAAGGGTCGCTCTCCAACGCGGCGCTGAAAAAGCACTCGCCCGGCAGGAACAGCACGGCGAATTCCGGCGCGTGGTCGAATTGTTCCCAGTACGACTTGCGGCCCAGCGCCGTGAGGTGCGCGCGCACTTGCCGCGCGTGGTCGGCCAGCCGCGCCCTGCGCGTGGCTTCGTCGGTGGCGTCGATCGCGGCCAGATAGCCGTCCAGCGGCGTCTTGGCATCCACTACAATCGTCTTGCCCGCCGGCAGCTTCACCAGCAGGTCGGGCCGCAGCCGGCCGTCTTCTCCCATCACGGTGGCCTGCGTGACGAAGTCGCAGTGGTCCAGCATGCCCGCCATCTCCACCACGCGCTTCAACTGGATCTCGCCCCACCGCCCGCGCGCGCTGGGAGTCCGCAGCGCCGTCACCAGCTTGCCCGTCTCCGTGCGAAGCTGCTGCTGCGTTTCGACGAGGCCGCGCACCTGCTCGTGCAGCGCCGCGTACGCGCCCGCGCGGCTCTTTTCCAGCTCCTGGATTTTGGAATCCACTTTATCGAGCGACGCACGCACCGGCATCACCAGCTCGGCGATGGCCTGCTGGCGCAATTCGAGATCCCCGCGCGCCGCGTCCTGGGTCTGCGCCATGGCCGACCGTGCCACATCCAGAAGCGCCGCTTGCGTCTCCCGCTTCCGCGCGCGCAGCACCGCCCACGCCAGCGCGAATCCGGCGATAAAACAGACTACCGGCAAAATGTCTCGCATCGTTCTTATTATCGCGCCCGGCGCGAAAGTGGCGCGCACCCCTCGTCCGCGCGCGGCTCCCTGGTCGCGCTCTGGCGCGCCTCGCGCCTCGGCCAGCCGGTTTTCCGCCTGCTATTGATCGATGCGTGCGCTGGCGGCCAGCGCGGCCTGCTTCATGCGGCGAATCTGTTCCAGTTGCGACACCAGTTGCGGCCCCAGCGCGGTCGCGGTGCCCTCCAGCGTCACGGCTTCCTCACCCAGCGTCTCGGCCTCGTCGAATTGGCCGGCGCGGGCCAGCGCCAGAGCCGCTTCCATGCGGGTCTGCGCGCGGCGCCAGTCGTTGACCGGCGCGGCATGCAGATCGGCAAGGGTTATGGCCCTGCGGAACATCGTCAGGGCGCGGGCGGAATCGCCGGCCGCGTCATACATGCGCGCCGCGTTCTGGAGATCGTTCAAGTAAGGCTCGCTGGTATTCCCGCTGAGCGACTCCTGCAATTCCAGGAGGTCCCGCGCCGCGGCGTCCGCGTTCTGCCATTGCGAGTGGAAGCGCTCAAACTCGAGTTCGAGCCGCAACGGCTCCGCCAGACTGGCGCTATCGGGACCGTTGGCATCCGTCAGAACCTTGCGGTACTGTTCGATGGCCGCGGGCGCCTCACTCAGGCGGCCCTGCTGGCACATCAGAAAGCGCGCGTAGCTCTGCGTCGCCCAAACGAGCGGCTGCATGGTTTCGACCGACCAGTCTTGCGCCAGCGCCAAGAGGCGCTCGAAGAGCCGTTCGGCTTTGGCCGGCTCTTTGTTCGCGGCCAACCGATCCGCAAGCTGGGGCACCAAATACTGGACCTGCTGCCCATCGGCGGCCTGGGCGGCGGCATCGAGGGCATCGAGAGCCAGACCGTACGCGTCATCCAGGCGTTGTTCGTTCAGCGCGGTCTGGGCCTTCTGCACCTGGTCCGCGATGCGAATCTGTCCCGTGGGAAGCGGAGGCGGCTGCAGGGCTTGACCCGCTTTCCGATATTCGTCGGCGCTCTTGGAGTTTCCGGCTAGCCGGGCGACGTTGGAGAGGTTGAACCAAACCGTCATTTCCTGCTGCGGGTCCAGGTTCGAGCTGCTTGCCAGATAATCTTTCAGCAGGCCTTCGCCTTGCGCACCGCGGCCAGTGCCCGCCAGATATTGCGCATACGCGCCCAGCATTTGGATTTCCTGCGGCTCGCCGCGGCTTTGCCGCAGGATCTGCTGATAGACCTGGTCGGCCTGATCGAGCAGTCCCGCCCTCTGCATGTAGCCGGCCAGGGTCTGCTTCATCCAGAGCGCCTGGCTGGAAACGCCGGGACTGCTCGACGATTCGACGGCCGCGATGGCCTGCCGGGTTGCGCCGATCGCGTCGCGGTAGTGCTCCTGGCGAGCGTCAACGTTCGCTAGCGCTTGCCAGGTGTTCGCTTGGGTTTGTGGATCCGCGGATTGTTCGGCCAGCTTCTTGTAGATAGCGGCGGCTTCTTCAGGCTGCCCATGTTGCCCGTAAAATTGTGCCAATGCCCATTGGTCGTTCGATGCGAGCCCCCGGATCTTCGCTGCAATGGCGGCTACCGCCTCCGGCCGGCCGAGCTGTTGATAGATGTCGGCCAGGCCGCTATAGGCGTTGAAGGCGCCTCCAAGATCGCCTCCGCCAGAATAGGAGGCGAGATGCACATAGAAAACGCCGCCCCCCATGGCAGGCTGCGGCGCCGTAACTGTGGCCGCCACTGCCTGCGCCGCCGCCGCTTGTTCCAGATATCCCACGGCCTTTAACAGGTTGCCATCCTGCCGCCAGGATTCGCCCAACGCACTCAGCATTGCGATGTGAGACGGATACGATTCTCCCAGCGGGCCGGTGCGGGTGAGCGCATCCTGTAGAATCGCCCGCGCCTGGGCGTTCGAACCCGAATTCTGATAGAGCGACGCCACTTGCAGCGCCCAGTTGGCGAATTGCGGCGCGTCCGCCGGCTTGCGCTGCAGCAGGGTTCGCGCCTGTTCCCGGCTGCCGGCGGCGTCTTGGAAGCGGCCTTCACCGCTCGCCTGCCAGACCGCCTGGATCGCCGCGTCCAATGGGTCCTGCGGCGGGGGTTGTTGCGCCAGGGCCGCTACCGAAAGGATCAGAAATAGCGGAACGAGATGCACGCCAGTATTGGCGCCGGAACAGCGGATCCAGTTACACATCTGGGCAGTCCTCCTTTGCGGAGAAGGTTCTTGCATGTGTAAGGCCGCCGCAAAAACCTGCATTTCCCGCCCCGGGCGATATGGCCACCGTGTTCGGCAGACTACGCCTGTGTTGGATCGGCGACGCCACGATCAGAGCCGCGCGCGTCAGCAAGCGTTTGCTTACACTACAGCAGCACCGTGTCGATGCGCTCGTCGGAATCCCGCCGCGCCACCGCCGGCTGCCCCTCGCCTCCTCGCAGGAAGCGGATCAGTTCCTCTTCCGAGCCGTCGAAGTAACCCTCCAGCAGTTCCCGCACCGCCGCCCGCCGCATGGCATCCCGCGAAGACGTGGGCGCATACACAAAAGCGCGCCCTACTTTGCGGCGCGCCAGCATCCCTTTGCGCACCAGCCGGTCGAGCACCGTCATGATGGTGGTGTAAGCCAGCGGGCGGGTTTGCGCCACCACCTGCTGCACGGCCTTTACGTTGCCTTCTTCGAGCGACCACAACGCCCGCAGGCACATCAGTTCGAGCGGCGGCGGGACCTCGCGGGCATGGCGCGGCATCAGCTCTCCTGGCCGTTGGAGGCGGGCTGCAAAGCCTGCTTCAATTTGCCCGCAAACGCGCTCTCCGGCGTCGCCGCGCGTTCCGTCGGTGGCGGCTGCCGCTCGGGCGCCGGCTCGCCCTTCAGAAAACGATCCTTCTTCAAGGCCGGCCTCTCCAGCACCGGGCTGTAAGTGGTGAAGCAGCCTTCCACCTGCCGGTCGTTTTCGATCAACGCCCGCATGCACTCCATCTTGGAATCCATGTCGTCCAGGTAGTGCAGCAGCAGCGCCTCCGGAAACTGCGGCACTTTCGGCGAGCCGAATTCCAGGTGCCCGTGATGGCTCAGGATCATGTGCTCCACCAGCGCCCGCAGCTCCGGCGGAAACTCCGGCAGGCCGCGCAGTTTCTCCCCCACCATGCGCTGCCCGATGGTGATGTGGCCCAGCAGTTGGCCTTCGCTCGAGTAGGAAAACCCGCGCTCGTAATTCAGCTCGTGGACTTTGCCGATGTCGTGCAGCAGCACGCCCGTAATCAGCAGGTCGTAATCGATATTCGGATAGTGCGCGGCGGTCATCCGCGCCAGCGCGCACACCGAAAGCACGTGCTCGATCAGGCCGCCCAGAAATGCATGGTGGATCTGTTTGGCGGCCGGCGCCCGGCGGTAACGCCTCGCGATGTCTTGGTCGCCGAACATCGCCTCCAGCAGCCCCTTCAGATGCGGATTCGTCACCCCCGCGATAATCCCCGAGAGTTCCGCCCACATCTCATCCGGGTCGCGCCGCGAAGAGGGAAAGTAATCGCTGAAATCGATCTCGCTGTCGTCCATCCGCCGCAGCTTGTGGATGGTCATCTGCGGCCGGTTGTGGAAGATCTGGATCATGCCCTTGACCTTCACGAAATCGTCGCGTTCGAAGCTGTCGATCACCTCCGCCACGTTGTCCCACATCTTGGCGTCCAGTTCGCCGGTGCGGTCG
>Ga0187874_10000981_pt1 | contig 29744 bp, 22 predicted proteins | sample June2016WEW_16_1_3_FD_132993 | JGI IMG/M metagenome (GOLD analysis project Ga0187874, IMG submission 132993) | Peatland microbial communities from SPRUCE experiment site at the Marcell Experimental Forest, Minnesota, USA - June2016WEW_16_150 | ecosystem: Environmental > Terrestrial > Soil >... | reverse complement strand
TTGCTTCCATCTCTGAAGGCACACCAGGCAGCGCAAACAAAACCGTTCCGTTTAAATCCACACAGACGCCCGGGGCAGTTCCGACTGGGTTGTTTATTGGCTTGGCGCTTTCTGGCAGAGTAGCCATTTTGACTCTAGCCGGCGTCATTTCGTCTTGAGGCAGGTTTCTTTTTTTGGCGTATTCGACGTATCTTGCTTTTACCATCGCCAGCGCTTTTTCGTTGATTTCCAATTTGCGGTCAAACGCCTTCGCTACCCCTTCTAAAGTTTTGTCGTCAAAAGTGGGACCTAACCCTCCGGAAGTCACGATAAACTGCGGTTTTCGCGCTACAGCTTCCTTGACGGCTTTGGCTATTTCGTCGACAATGTCTTGGATAACCGTTATACGCTTAACGTTTACTCCAGTGTTTGTTGCTTGTTTTCCCATCCAGTAAGCGTTTGTGTTAACTGTTTTGCCGATTAGCAGCTCGTTGCCAATGCAAATTATTTCCAAATTAACGGTCGTCAGTTTTCGCCTTCCTTATTGTCAATAAAAATACAGCTATTTTCTCTTATACTGTTTGCTTGATTGCCCCACAAATATATAGGTCTAGTGTCCTTCGGAGCCTTTCAAGAAAAATAGTCAAAGCTAAAGAAAAGGTCGGGTGCCTTTTTCAAATCGAGTTTATTTCTTGCTAAGCCACCATTTCAGGTATTCTTTTCTGCGGTTCTGTCTTTCTTCTTCCTCTGTTTCTTCTGCTGGCCTGTTCTTGTCTCGCAAATCATTTAGTTCCTGCTGTGTGACTGATAAACCGCAGCTTTTACAGATATAGTGCTTAGTGCCTATCTCGTAATGCATTTCTCCGCCACATTCAGGACAATAGACCATTTTACCTTTCTCTTCGCGAATTTTATAGGTTAATCGCCGTAGCAGAGATATTAGTCTTCGCCTTGAATTTCCTTTTTCCGCAGGTTTCTCTTCCTAAAAAAGCATCCATCTATTCTTTTCAAGTAAATGCCTTTTTCAAAAAAATATATCTTAAATTTTCAAAAAGCTTTTTAATAAAGAAACAAATGCAAGGGGTAATACATCAACTTGAGGAATGAAAATGAGCGACGAACACTTTAAACTGGCTAACCCTGCCCCACTGGGGCTGCTGGGTTTCGGCTTAACCACCGTTCTGCTTAATCTTGTAAATGCCGGCGCCTTTCCTTTGGATACAATGATTTTAGCCATGGGCATTGCATACGGGGGAGTCGCACAAATTATCGTCGGCGCCATGGAATTCCGCAAAGGTAACACTTTCGGCACCGTCGCGTTCACGTCCTACGGCTTGTTCTGGTGGAGTTTTGTCATGCTTCTGATTCTGCCAAAATTCATCGGGTTTGCCGCTCCATCCCCAGCTTCATTGTCCGCGTACTTCATAATGTGGGGAATCTTCACCTTCGCAATGTTCTTTGGCACACTGAAAGCTAACCGTGCACTGCAACTCGTGTTCATGAGCTTAACTGTTCTGTTCTTTCTGCTGGCTGCTGCTCAATTCGCCGGAAGCGCTACGTTCACAAAGATCACAGGCGTCGAAGGCGTCATATGTGGTTTTAGCGCCATATACCTTGCGGTTGCAGAAATCCTAAACGAATCGTATAAAAAAACTATGCTGCCGATTTATCCGACAAGCTAAAATCCGTCCAAGTTTTTCCATTTTTCATTGTGAAAATGAGAAAAGGTTTATATTCTCTAGGGAGGAGCGTTTCGAAACAAACCTGAGGTTGAGTTGGAATGTCGGAAACTAGTCTGCCTTTTTATGAGAAATATTATCCTAGCAGCGCAAAGATTTCTTCTGGAGAAAAACGAAAACAAGACTGGGAAAAATCAATTAAGGATCCCCAAGAATATTGGCGAGAGAAAGCTAAAGCCATCGACTGGTTTAAGCCGTTCAGTAAAGTTCTTGATGATTCTAACCCGCCTTTCTACAAGTGGTTCCCTGATGGAGAACTGAACATTTCTTACAACACGCTGGATAGGCATGTAAACAGCCATCGAAAGAACAAGCTTGCCTACATTTGGGAAGGTGAAATGGGTGAAGTAAAAACTTACACTTACTATCAACTGTACCGCGAAGTAAACAAGCTTGCAAAAACATTCAAAAACCTCGGAGTTGAAAAAGGCGACCGAATTGCAGTTTACCTTCCAGTTATTCCGGAGCTGCCGATAACCTTATTGGCAGCCGCTAGGATCGGTGCAATTCACACAGTGGTTTTTTCCGGCTTCAGCGCAGAAGCCTTGGCTGATAGAGTTAACAACTGCGGTGCAAAAATCTTGGTTACCGTAGATGGATCTTTCAGGAGGGGAAAGGTGGTCGCTATCAAGGACACTGGAGACAGGGCACTAACAAACATGCCAAGCGTTGAAAAGGTTATAGTTGTTAAACGAACGGGCCAGCCTGTTCAGATGATGGAAGACAGAGACGTTTGGTATAGTGAGGCTCTTACAAGTGCAGGCGCGAATGCCTATGTGAAGCCGGAAAGCATGAAATCGACTGATCCATTATTCATCCTTTACACTTCTGGAACTACAGGCAAGCCGAAAGGGGTCCAACACGCTATAGGTGGATACCTTGTTTGGGCTTACTGGACGTCCAAGTGGGCTTTCGACCCAACTGACGAAGACATCTTTTGGTGTGTTGCAGACATCGGCTGGATCACTGGTCACACATACAACGTTTACGCACCCTTAAGTTTGGGGGTTACCGCGTTACTTTTTGAAGGCACACCTGATTATCCCGCGCAAGACCGATGGTGGGACATAATTGAAAGACATGGAGTAACCATCCTTTACGCCACGCCAACTGCGATTCGGATGTTCATGAAATTCGGAGAACAATGGATAACAAAACATGACCTCACCTCCCTGCGGCTATTGGGTTCAGTGGGTGAACCTATAAACCCTGAAGCTTGGAAATGGTACTACCGCGTGGTAGGCAAAGAAAAACTCCCCATAATTGACACATATTGGCAAACAGAAACCGGTGGCTCCATGATAGCAGCAGCTTCTGGTATAGAACTCACGCCGCTCAAGCCAGGTTCAGCGACATTCCCAATGCCATCTGTCAACGCTGACATCTACGATGAAAAAGGACAACCCGTCCAAGCAGGCACCAAAGGCTTTCTCGTGATCAAATCATCGTGGCCTGGAATGCTGCAGACGCTGTGGAAAGACCCAGAAAGATTCAAACAAACATATTTCGGCAGGTGGCCAGGAATATACTACACCGGCGACTTTGCAATCCGAGACCCTGAAGGATACTTCTGGCTCCTAGGCAGAGCTGACGAAGTCCTAAAAGTTGCAGGACACCGCATCGGCACCGTAGAACTTGAAAGCGCATTAGTTTCGCACCCAGCCGTTTCAGAAGCAGCCGTAATGGGAAAAGAGGACGCCGTCAAAGGCGAAGTTCCCGTCGCGTTCGTAACTTTGCGAAGCGGTTTCACACCATCGGAGGAACTTGTCGCAGAGCTGATTAAGCATATCAGAACCACAATCGGTCCGATAGCAACCCCCGAAGCAATCATCATTGTGAACAAGCTTCCAAAGACACGCAGCGGCAAAATAATGCGCAGACTGCTCAAAGCTGTATTAGTTGGGGCGCCGCTGGGTGATGTGTCAACGCTTGAAGACGAAGCCTCAATTGAAGACATAAAAGCAACTTATAGTGAACTGCGAAAGCAGCTTACTAAATAATTTTCCTTCCCTTTTCGTCTCAAAAAAATCCTAAACGTTTTCTTTGCTTTTACTGAGCACAAATGTAGGGCTAGGCAACGGCAAGTGCTTTTGTCGCTTATTGTTTGTCCGGTTCGTCAGCAGGCGTGGGCTTGTCCGTATCGGTTTCTTCAGAACCCTTAGGTTGCACGTTACATCGGTTATCTAAATCTTCGTTTTTGAGACTCAATGTTCCTCTGACGGTTCCATCACTTAAGTATTCAAAGCTGAAACCCATTTTTCTCATTAGGTTTAACGCACGAGAATTATCAGGCAACACAATTGCATAGACATCTTCAAGATTCTTCTCCTTGGCTATGTCAAGTACATAATCCACAAGTTTCGTGCCTAATCCTAAACCTTGGAATCGGTCACTTACGATGAATGCGATTTCGCCGCTTTTCCCATCCGATTCTATGCTTACGCGAGCAACCCCGAGAATTCTTCTGTGCAGGCTTTTCACCATCTCGGCGACGATGGCTATTTCCCTGTCATAATCTATGTTGCAGTAACGTACTCGAACTTCGTGCGGCGTATCCCTAAGTATTTGGAAGAATCGGTTGCGTATGGATTCCTCCGAGAACCCACGGAACATTTCTTCCCACAGCGGTTCGTCTTCAGGTTTTATGGGTCTCAACAGTACTTCTTGCCCATTTTTGAGAGACCATATCATCTCGTACTTTTTCGGGTACGGGCTGATCACCATGTGCTCATGCGGCTCAAATTTCTTGCAAACGTCATCTTTGTTGATGGCTATGCGTGCGTCGATGATGCTGGCTTCTTTCTCACTTACGAGCAGCGGGTTAATGCTGATTTCTTTTATTTGTGGAAAATCCACGAGCAGTTTAGAAAAGAGAAGTAAGGTCTCAATGACTTTCTTGATGTCAACTGGAGGCGTGTTGTGATATCCTTTTAGAAGCTTGTAAACCTTAGTTTCCTCCATCATGCGGCGTATAAGCGTGATGTTTAACGGGGGAAGCCCGATTGCGTAATCCTTGAAGAGGTCGAAGCCAGCTCCCGCCATCCCGAACAAGATTACAGGTCCGAAAACAGGGTCGGTTTTTCCCCTTATTATTACTTCATACCCTTTTTCCTCAACCATGTGTTGAACGGTAACGCCGGTTATCTGCGCGTTAGGATTATATGAAATTGCCCTCTGAATTAAACTCTGGTAGGCTTCCCGAACCTCTCCTGGTGAATTCACGTTCAAGACTACGCCGCCTGCAGCTCTCTTGTTGACGATTTGAGGCGAAAGAATCTTCAAGACCACCGGGAAACCCAATTCCTGCGCCGACGAAACTGCTTCATCAACGTTGCGTGCAACAATGCTTTTTAGGATTGGAAAATTATAACATTTGAGTATGCTTTTCGCTTCTTCTTCAGTTAATATTTCTCGATTTTCAAAAGCTGCACTTCTGATTATAGCCATAACGGGACGTTTAGGCGGTGATGCATCAACTGGTAACTCTTCAGGAGTTTCATAAAGAAGCTCGAGGTTGCGCTGATAATTATACATGTACATGTATGTTTTGATTGCTTGCTCAGGAGTCGAGTAAGTAGGTATGTTATTGGCGCTAAAGATTTTGTTTGCATGAAGCACCCCCTCAACACCCATGAAAGACGTTAGGATGGTTTTGTTCTTAAACGGTCTACTGTTGACTAGGTCGACTATGCATTTTGCTATTTCCAATGGTTCCGACCCCGCTTGCTGGGTAAAAACAATCAGTATCCCATCGACCGTGTCATCATCAAGACACGCTTCCACCGCAGCCTTATAATAGTCAGCTTTGGCGTCGCCCACAACATCGATAGGGTTACCTTTGCTCCAAAAAGGAGGCAACACGCCGTCAAGTACATCCATTGTCTTGTTGCTTAGTTGAGCCAGTTTTCCACCTTGAGCAATCAAAGCGTCAGTAGCCATTACCCCAGCGCCTCCAGCATTGGTTATTATAGCGAGCCTGGCGCCTTTCGGCAATGGTTGGGTCCCTAAAACCTGGGCAGCGTTAAACAAGTCATTTATTTCTTCAACTCTAACAATGCCAGCGCGTTTAAAGGCAGCATCATAAATGTCGTCGTCGCCTGAAACCGAGCCAGTGTGAGATGCAGTTGCTTTAGCGCTTTCAGCATATTTGCCAGCTTTAACAACTATTATCGGTTTAGTTCTTGAAAAGTGCCTGGCAGCGCTCATGAATTTTCGCGCGTCCGTTATTCCTTCCACGTACATTATTATACTCTTGGTTTTCGGGTCAGAGCCAAAATAATCGATCAAATCTCCGAAGTCGACATCAACCATAGAGCCAACGGAGACAAAGTTGCTTAAGCCGATGTTTTCATGGATTGCCCAATCGAGAATCGCTGAACCTAACGCACCACTTTGAGAGATGAAAGCAATATTACCTGGCTTAGGCATCTTATCCAAAAAAGAAGCGTTCAGATTTATCCTTGGGCGGATTACACCGATGCAGTTGGGGCCAATAACTCGGATATCATATTTCTTCGCGACGTCAGCAATCGCTTTTTCCAAAGCTTTCCCTTCAGGGCCTGTTTCCTTGAAGCCTGCGGAAACGATGATGACCCCTTTCACGTTTGCCTTTCCGCATTGTTCCATAATTTCCTGAACGGTCTGGGCCGGTGTGGCAATTATGGCTAAATCCACGGGCTCAGAAATTTTGTCGACAGACTTGTAAGTTTTGACGCCGAAAATCTCGGGTTTACGAATGTTTACGAAATAATATTTGCCTACGTACCCTAATTGGGCAAAATTTTTTACTATTAAATAGCCGACTGACCCTTCAACGTCGCTTGCGCCTATGATTGCGACGCTTTGCGGGTTGAAAATCTTGTCCAGATTTCTAGTGACCATTCCTTTTTGAGCCTCGGTATTTTGCGGGAAGTGCGTTATGATAAACTACGCTCTCGTATTATTTTATTATTATGAATCTTGCGTTTCGAAAACTGAAAATAACAAGGCTGCTGTGAATGAGATCTTTTTCAGAAAACTAAAGCTGCAATAAGAAGCTTGCAAAAAAATAAAAGAAAATTTTAGATGGGGTAAGCTCCGCAAACTTTACAGAACTGAATCTTTGTTTTAACGTAGCTCTTGCATTTTGGACATTGAATGCCGCCGTTGTCTGGGAAGACATCTTTTGGTTTGCCGAACTTCTTTCTGAAGTGCTCGTAGTAGAGTAGTTGCTCTTTGTCTTGGATTTCGACGTCGTCTGCCGCTTTGATGGCTGCCTTTTTGTCTGCGAATTCTTTGTCGGTGATCATGTCGTTGAAGTACGTTCTGAGAGTTTCTGTTCCTGTTCCCTGCTCAAGAGGTGCTTTGGGTCTCCAGATAACGTCTTTAGGTATCACGTCCTCGTAGGCCATGCGTAATATCCATTTGCTGAATTTTACGCCGTTGTGCATATTGATCTTGAATTTGATAGGCAGCTTCATTGCCCAATCCATGAACTCGGGGTCACGGTACGGTGCTTTGATTTGCATTCCAAGAGATTCTGCCATTGGGAACGAGGAGAAACCCATTTCTGCCCACATTTCCTTCTGCTTTACTGCGAATTCAGCTTCAGATAAGTGGAATTGCCATGGGTACCCGAAGAGTTCGTCAAGCGCGTCTCCTGTGAATACGGATTTGATTCCTTTTGGTTTGAACAGGGTTAAGCCAATGTAAACTGGCAGGCTGTTTCTGATTTCCATAGGGTCAAATTTTTTGAGTGCTTCGACGACTTTGGGGTAGTATTTCATAACGTCTTCTTTGCCAAACTGGTAAGTCTCCTGTTTTAGATGTAAGAGCTCTACCATCCGCTTAACGTACTCGGTGTCTTTGGGGTTTCCATGTTTAAAAGCCAATGTAAGGCAAGGAATGTCAGGTTTGTATTTTACTGCTTCATAAGCGATAATCTGGGTGTCGGTTCCAGCTGAAAACAAGAAGCCGTCAGCCATGTTGTTCTTGACACATTTGTTTACTAGAGTTCTGACTTTTGGCAAGAGCTTGGTATATTCTGAAGGATCTAGCGTCATTTCTTTCCCTCGCAATACCTTGTTTGTCATTCAACAAGTATTTAAGTTTACCTTCTGCATACAAAAGGCAAGAAATAGTAAACATCTGTGCTAAAAGTGAGCAAAATACTGAACAGACGGCGTCCAAAGTTGAACAAAAAACCGTGTGTAACAAAGCATCACATTTAAAAGTTAAAAAACTGTCAGTCATAACCACAACCACCAAAGCACCAGACGATAAATATTGAAAGTCAGTCTACTTCACATGGAAATACGTGAAACTTTCGAAGAAAACATAAGCGCAGCCGAAGCCTTTATTGAAAAAGCCTCAAAGCAAAAACCAGCAATAATCGCACTGCCAGAATACTTTGCTGTCCCCGGCTGCATGGCAGACTTCACCGACGCACAAAAAATCTCTCGTGAAACCTGCGATGAAACCCTGAATTTCCTTCAAAGAGAATCAAAACAGATCGGCGACATCTACCTGCTTGGGGGCTCAGTTCTCGAAGAGGACGGCGGAAAATACTACAACACAAGCACCCTGTGGAAGAACGGCTCTCTCTTAGCTAAATACAAAAAAATAAACCCCATACGCGCCGAAATCAACGCTGGCGTTGCCAGAGGCAACCAACCTGTCGTAGTTAACACGGAAATCGGCCAAATTGGGCTACTGGTTTGCGCTGACTCGTTTGACCCTGACCTTGTGAAGCGCATAGCAGCCTTGGGCGCGGAAATCGTTTCTCTTCCAGTTGCAGCAATGGGGACTCATCCAGTGGTAAAGGGTCACCCGCTAACAGAAGAGATTGCGCGTACCTATGGCTTGTTCCTGCTCAAAGTGGGAAACGTGTGTTCAAGCATGAGAGGTGGAAGAAGCGCAATTATCGGTCCATGGGGAATACTTGGAGAAGTAACTGATGCACCCAAAGACTCGATATTAACCCGAGACCTCGATATGCAGCGGCTAAAAGAATATCGAAGCAAACTCAGTAAAGTTTAGCCCAGCCGTCTACTATTCGGGTCATTTCCTTGAAATCGTATTTTTCAAGCCAATTCCTAAAGTCGGTATTTTGAACAGCAAACCTGCAAACTTGCCTCGCATTCTCCGAGTCATGCACTAACAACAGCACCGCATCTACCTTGTGCCTGGAAACGTAGGCCACCGTCTTCAGGAGCGGTTCAAGTTTTTCGTCAGTTGGCATTTCAGCGCTTAACTCCACCACAACAGGTTTTTTCAAAGACGCAGCAAAATCCCTCGCCAACATGATAGCCCAGTAGTTAGTCAAATAATCTCTTGACGAAAGCGGCACATGAAAATAGTCAACCAAGTCTCCTATCGCGGCAAGGTCCAAGCCATACCGTTCTTTAGCAAGTACCGGGTCAGGGTAAATTTCCACTGCAAAAGTCCCCTTAACCCGTTCTTTGGCTTCCTGCAAAAACTCGGTCACCGTTTGCGCCCTCCACTGCGTCCAGTTCAAACCGCTTTGCTTCCATAATTCAACGCATCGTGGACAAACGCAGTATTCTTGGTCGGGAAAATGGTAAAGGTTCAATGTTACGCCCAAAATGGTTTCTTTGCTTAGACTTTCAATGTAGTCTAAAGCTTCTGCTCGGTAAACTGGGTGGGTTGGGCAGACAAAATCAAAAGCCAAGTTCGCACGCCTGTTCTTACGCAATGCAGGACCAGTGTTTGACATCGCTACTGAGTTTGGGTCTTCTCTTATTGCTTTAGCGTCACAAAATACAGTAACGTCGTTCTGCATGTCCTTCGCGGCTGGAAAAACTTGTCCGTCCGCCCATTTTGAGTAGTAAACGTGAAGGTCGTAGCCCTCGACTTTCTCGGGTTTGTACGTTACTAAGCCTATCTGCATATTTCCCTATTTGATGCGCGCAAACAATATATTCTTGGCGCTAATTTAAGTGGTGATTCGTATGGGCAAGCCGATGAAACCACTTATTCTCATTGATATTGCTAAATGCACATCCTGCGCCGGGCTCATCTGCGTCGGTGTTTGCCCGCAAGGCGTATTCGAAGAGGGCGAAAACAGGAAACCGCTAGTTGTTGATGTAGTCGAGTGTACACGATGTGGCGTATGCGTAAACCTGTGTCCAGCAAAAGCCATTACTATAAGCAAACCCTAACAGGTGGTTAAGGCGGCAGGCTTGCGTGGAACAGCTTAACCTTGCAGACAGCACTAAACTTGTCATCAAAGAAAACGTACTAGCCGTAATTTGTGATAATCCTTTAATGGTTATAAGCTCAGCAATCTATAATGGCGGGAACAGACAAGCTCACGCTGTCCTCAATGTAGGGGTGCCGGAAGGGTACAATGACCGTTCCTTGCACCTTGACCCGCTGGAACTCATCACTTCTTCCGCGTTAAAGCTTGGGTTAACCAAAGATTACGTCGCCATGATTACAGCCGCAAAAATCAAGAATTACGGATTAGTTCAAAGGAAAACGGCTGATTTTTCAGTAAGTGTCGCGGCGACAGCAGGTTGCTCACACGGCGAGTCCTCAGGCGAAGAAATGAACGTTCAAGAAATCTCCGTTGGTACCATAAACATCATTGTCTTAATCGACGCTAACCCGACGCAAAGCTGCATGGTTGCTTCAGTTATCACTGCCACGGAAGCTAAATCAGCGGTGCTTAGAGATTTTGACGTTCGCAGTCTTTACACGGGTGATTCTGCTACGGGGTCAATAACTGACAGCGTTGCGGTGGCGTCACCCTCGCGGGGCAGAGTTATCGGGTATGGGGGTCCAGCGTCCAAGCTTGGCAAAACAGTCGGGTACTGCACAAGAAAAGCCGTTACTGAAGCTCTTATCAAGCAGGAGCCAATTTGGGTTTGTCGAACAGTATTAGATAGGCTGAAAGAGAGGCATCTTCCGCTGGAGAAGCTTGCGGATGAAGTATCCAAAGTCGAAGGCTTAAAAGTCGACGGGAAGGGTTTGGCTAGAATTTTAGAGAACAATCCATTTGCCCTTGCTTATTTGTTGGCGGCATCGAAGATGGATGATGATGTAAAAAAGAACCTATTGCCAGCCGAGCTTGGGGACGCGGAGACGTTAAGCAAATGCTTCGCTAATCTTGCTAACACCATAGAGGGCTGCTCTGAGTTGCCGAGCTATGAGCAGGTTGATTTGCCTCCTTTCCTAAGACAAGCCTTAATCAAAATTGTGAAGAAAACTCTTTCTGCGGCTAACTGAAAAAGACTTAAATAACTTGCAATTTTATTCGGTAGGTAAAACAACATTTACGATGGTGCATCAAAGTGAAATTTGGCGTATTTCTTTATCAACCTGAGCCTGTTGAAGGCGTCGACTATAACTTTTATCGTTTGAAATCAGAGTCAGGAAACGTTGGAAAACCAAACCCCCAGATGTACACTAACATCGCAGTCTTCGGCGACAACGCCCTTGCCGCAAAACGCCCCGAGTGGATTTCAATGAGCAAGGACGGTCCAGCTTTCCGGACAAACAAAAAATACAACTTGCGCTGGGACGTGCTCTGCATGACCAACCCTGAAGTCCGCGAATACAACCTTAAAATTATTGCCGAATCAGCCAAAGCAACGCCAGGCATAAGCATCAGTAGCCAACATTTCGCTGAACGCGACTTCTGTGTGTGCCCACGATGCGTTGAACAATGGCGCCAAAGCGGGTTAAGCTGGGTTGAGTGGCGGGCAAAAAGCGTGACCGAATTCCTGAGCGAAGTCCGGGAGATAGTCAAGAACAAACCGCTTTTCGTTAACTGCCTTCCTGACCCACTGCTAGGCAAGATGCGGTTCGGTTACGACTTCGAAGCCATGGCGCAGTACGCTGACTATTTCGTCATCCCAATGTTCAGCAAGGCTTACCCGACGCCTTGGTACTGGGAAACCATCGCAAGAGGTTACAAGAGTTTTCTCAAAAAACCAGTCTTCGTGAACTTCTACGTACGGGGGCCAAACGAAACTTGGGAAACGGTCGCACCACACAGGCAAATCATGACTGTTGCCACGCGGGCTGCAAGAACAGGCGTCGACGGAATCATATTCCTCGCAGAAAAAGCCCAATGGATTCAGGAGTTCCAAAAGAAAGCCGTCGCTGACAAGGAATGGCGAAAAGAACTTGAAGGCTACGGCGGGGACGAAGTGCTCGAACTCTTCAATCGCTGGGAAAAAATAGTCTAAACTTCCCTACTCTTCTCGTTTGTTCAATTAAGAGTAGAAGAAGATCGCTTTTTTTCAAGGTTTCTTCTTCCACTAATTAAGACGATTATTTCTTCAACACTTGACGGTCATTGGGCAATTCAGGCACAGAATAACAACAACACGCTACATTTTTTGGTTGTTGTTGTTCTACTTTGAATAAAAAAGGACTCACTATCAATGTGTCTTTAGATTGCAGCTATTGGTTAAGGATTTATTGACAAAAAACAAACAGAAGTCCACGAAGAAACCGCCTAACTTTTAGTGGGTATCGGCTATTTGCGATGAAAAACAAGGCAAAAAGCAAAGGCAGACTGGCAAAATTGGTTTCATGCCCCGCAAACTCCTTTAGTTTGCTTGCTTTGCATTTCTGCGACTTATCTAGAAAACTATATAATTCCTCACAACGTACAAGCAGTCACCTAAAGAGCGTATCGAGTTTGAAAATTACTCTGGTTAATCCCCCTTACCCGCCGCATGTACACTCGCACCCGCCATTTATCCCGCTGGGTCTAGCTTACCTGGGCGCGGTATCTGAACAGCAGGGGCACGAAGTCAATATTCTCGACTGCCAAGCTGAACGGTTAACGAACGATCTTTTCAGACAGAGAATCAGCCAGCTAAACCCCGACGTCATCGGTGTAACAGCCACCACTCTTCTCTACAAATCAGCTATGCAGCTCATCAACATAGCCAAGCAAGCCCAACCCCAAGCCGTCACTATGCTTGGGGGAAGCCACGGAACCTTCTGGGACGAAAACGCCCTCAAAGAGTACCCAAACCTCGATGTGGTCGTGCGTAGGGAAGGCGAAATAACCTTCATCGAACTGCTCAACAAGCTCCAAAGTGCAAGCAGCCTCGCAGATGTGTTGGGAGTAACTTTTCGATCAAAAGACGGAACAATAGTACGCACAGAGGATAGGCCGTTCATGCAGGACCTGGACTTACTGCCTTTCCCAGCGCATCATCTGCTCCCGCTTGACTCACTTAAACGAATGGGCAAAGTCCTATTCCCGCTTATCACAAGCCGCGGCTGCGTCTACTGGTGCGACTTCTGCAGCACAGTACGCATGTTCGGCAGGGGGTACCGATGGCGAAGCCCCAAAAATGTCGTCGACGAAATGCAGTTAGTCCATGACAAGTACGGAGTCGACCAAGTCACCTTTTACGACGACGCCTTCACAGTTAACCGAGAACGGGTGTTCAAAATCTGTGAGGAACTCCACGCCAGAAAACTGGATATGACTTGGGACTGCGGCACACGAGTAGACATGGTTGACCGTGAAATGCTCAAAACCATGCATGACGCAGGCTGCATAGCTGTTTGGCTCGGTGTGGAATCAGGTTCAGAAGCTATCTTAGGCAAAATGAACAAGAAAATCAAGCTTGACCAGACACGTTTAGCCTACAAAACAGCGCAGGACGTAGGGTTAATGACGATTGCCAATGTAGTCTTGGGCTTCCCAGGCGAGACAGAGCAGACGGCGCGGGAAACCATCCGCTTCGTAAAAGAATTAAACCCCGATGACGTCGGCTTCTACGTAGCCACACCGTACCCTGGGACACCAATGTACGAGCAAGTCAGGAAAAACGGCTGGCTCCGGGTCACAGACTTCGACAAGTACGACACTGCAGGACCAACATTCGAAACCCCTTGGCTAAGCATGGAGAAACTCGCGGAAATCCGCTACAAAGCCTACCAACAATTTTATCTGCGCCCAGGATACGTATTTCACATGATGCGCAAAGGCGGAACATATGGCGTTTCAGCGGTCAAAACTTCAGGCGCTTATCTGCTCAGGGCTTTGCACATCAGGTTGTCTTGACTTTCTAATAAAAGCAATAACCGCAAAAACCAGCACAATTGCGCCAAGGGAAACAGTTATCGAATTAAAGTTTATTCCTATGGGCGAAAGACCCAAAAACAAACCCGCCAACCCATCTAAACCAAAACTCAAAGCCACCGACAGAACCGCCTGCTCTACTGGATCAATCTTGTTTTTGCCCGTAAAAAGGATGTTCACTAAACAATAGCCTGGCAGAAAAACGACAAAAACAAAACCGAAAACATAACGCAAAACAGCAAACAAAGAGTCCCCGGGAATAAGATAAGTTACGGCTAACGTTAAAACTGTAAATGCGATAATAATTTCAAGCCATTCGAGAGCTTTCAGATTTTCGCGCTTCAAAAACTTTAACAATAAAAAATAAAGGAAGGGGTTGTCTACATAAACATCTTGTAGATCGGATGAGTCTCGTCTACTGGTCTAGTCCCAAGGTCGCCTGCGGCTGAAGCGATGTAAGTGTCTGTTACGGCAACGGCGGGAAATATCCATTCGGCTTGCTCAGCGGGTCCAATCATAAGCCAATTTGCGCCTGCGGTCTGCATTATCGAGTTGGTTGATGTCCTACATCCAGGCCTGAATTCTTTGGCAACGTTAGCTTTTACCCAACCCATGGTTGTGACAACGTTTCCGCTGCCTAACCCTACTGGGTGACCATACTTTTCTTTCATGATAGGTATGGTTCTTACTGAAGTGCCCATATCTGGAGCGAACGCTGGAATAGCAGTGTCAATGAGCGGTTTTGTGATTCCACCCTTCTCTGCTAACGCTAAAGCTTCCTGGATAACGGCCATCTTCCCTTCTAGAGTGTTGTCTTTAGGGTTGTCAGCGAGCACAATTGACATTTTGACGCCGCTCTCTTTCAAATTCGCCAATTCAGCATCAGTGACACCTTTGTACACTGAGTTGTAGAGGCATCTGTCTGAAAGTCCCATTTTCTTAGCAATGGTTGCCGCTGTCATACGTGTCTTTGGACTCATAGCATCAAGCATAAGAGGCGCGTCACTGTGCTTAGCAACAAAGTCAATGTACTTCTCAAATGCCAAATCAGTAGTTCCAACAATGTCTAAAGCGAACTGCACTCCTGTAATGTCACTTTGAGTTTGCATCGTGTTGATTATGTCTTCGGCAGCTTTAGCATCAAAAATGCCTTTGTTTGCGTCTTGAACCATTTTCTGGCCAAGCCAAAAGATGGAACCAATCAGAAAAGTCGGTAGTTCTCCCGGTTGGCCGCCTACTTTAGCTCTTCCAACAGTGTATATTTTTTGTTCCGTGTTGAATTTAAAGGACATTTTTCCTCATCTGATGGACTTATTTTTTGCCTATTGCTTTCTTTGCGAGTTCAGGAGCCTCTTCCTTGTTTTTGCCAAAGAGTGCACCCATAGCATCAGCGTCTTCTTTTTTGACTGCAGCTCCGCCCATAATTATGGCGATTTTTCCTTTGAGGCCAGCTGCCTTTAATGCTTCATCCAGTTTTGGAAGATTATTCTTTGCTGGCACTGTGTTCACTGAAATAGCAATCAAGTTTGCGTTGTTCTCTCTTGCTTTGTCAACGAAAACTTGCGGGGCAACGCTTTTTCCGACGTCTATTGTTTTAAATCCAGCGCGTTTTAGTGATCTTCTGACTGCTTCTTTCGCAGTGTCGTGCATGTCCGGTTCAATATTGCCTATAACGACTATGCCGATCGGATTCTCTGGTTCTGGAGGCTCTTTCTCCATCATAGATTTAAGCCACGACATTTAAACACCTTTTTTCCTTTTTTGTTACTCTGGGCTTTTTATACTCGAGTTTCATATTTAAGCTTTGACCAATAATTTCATGAAACATAAAAGAATGCTACGGAAAAGAGAAGGGCGCAAATGTTCAAGGCAAACAAAAAATACTTGCTACTGCTGTTGATTTTCGGTTTCTCTTTCATTTACCGCATCGTCCTAATGTTTTGGCAAAGTTTTCCGCCGGGAGCCGACATAGGTTTACACGCCAGCGTCATCAACTCAATAACGGGGTCAGGTAACACTAATTTCCTCTATGACTACTACCAGATGGGCGGAGGTCAATCCTTAACCTTTCCAGGGTACCATATTTTCACTTCAGCCATAATGCTCATGACTGGCTTGACGGATTATGTGGCGCAGGCCCTAATTGTTGCATTGTTTTCTTCGCTTATTGTTTTAGCTTCTTTCTTGATAACAAGAACAGTTTGGCATGAATCAGCAGCTTTTATTGTGGCCTTTTTAGTCGCAGTTTCACGTTTCGATATCGAAATGCTCATGTGGGCAGGTTATCCCAACGTCATAACGCTGCTTTTAATCCCTATTACGTTCTATTTGTTTCTTCGTAGGGAAAGGTTTTCGCTGGCGCCTTTTCTTGTATCAAGTTCTATTTTAGTAGGATCAATATTTTTGACTCACTCTTTAAGCGCTGCCGTTTTCATAGGAATAACTGTTTCCACAGTGTTTTTTGCGTTAATTGCTCCTAAAACATTCGGAACAAGAAGAAAAAATGTTCTTAGTTGGGTACTCCCGCTGCTCGGAGGAGCACTTCTCGTTTCGCCGTTTCTCGCGAGTGCAGTTCCTGCCTACTTGAGCGCCAACTCGTCATTTTCAGCCGTTAACGAGATTAATAGAGCGATAATCGCGACAAGAGTTCTTCCAATGGATGAAGTTTTAGCTCTCTTCGCCTGTCTCCTGCCTCTCCTTCTGTTATCCAAAAAATATAAACGCCGATTCATTTCACTTCCAACTTTCCTTCTGATTATGTGGCTTTTCGTTCCGTTAGTGCTAACACAAGGTTATTTGTTTGGGCTTATAGTCGATTATAATCGTTTTCTTTATTTCTTGGTCCTGCCGGCTATCATACTCTTTGCCGTGATGATTGATCATGGTTCAGCATATTTTGCTCATTTAACAGTAACATACAACACTCTGACCAACCAAGTGACGAAAACGACGCGAGCTGCAAACAAGTGGGCAACACGAATCTCTGCTGGCGTGACCCGCAATAGAGTTTACTCCCTCTTCGCATTAGGTTTCATACTTATCTTTCTGGTGACCCTCCCCATATTTCTTACTCCTTGGCAAGGCGTAACGATTCAAAGCTTCTATCAAACGATGGATAAACCTGGCTACCAAGCAATTCAATGGGCTAAACAAAACACTCAGCCCGGTTCAATCTTTGTTTCTGATGCTCTTTACGGATGGTGGCTTGGCGGTTTTGCAGAGCGGCCAACGTTGAGCGCAGTTCAACCGCAATATTTGACGGTTGACAGCGAGTTAGCGCCAGCAACTTTTGCCTCTAATCTACTTGACACAGATTACCTAATTGATAATGGCTACATTCAAATTCGAGAAGACGGCGGATACGTTGGGAGGCATAACCCCGAATTTTTAGCGGACCTTAGCTGGACACCTTTCCCCTTTCCATTCTTCCAGTTTAACAATAGTGAAACTACTTTGCTGTCACAAAATGCTGGATCTATGCAGTCCACAGACGTAACGCAGATGCCAGTAGTCAACATGCAACTAATGGGCGCCCAAAGTAATCGCCCATCAATTGTCGTTGACAAAGCAAATGGCGACTTCAGTTATTCGGAAATCTTAACGGTTTCTCAAGGCGTCGCCTTCGCAAATATGACCATAACCATCAAAAGCGTTAATCAGAACGTTTCTTTAGACTGGATCAATTTCATAATGAATGCCCAAGGCCAATTTCAGCAACCTTCCAAAAACTCAGTTGCAACGTTGGATGCTGGCCTAAAGGAGGTCGGTCAACTTGTTTTCCCGAATAATCCACCACTAGTCACTGCATTTAACTCTCAGAATCCCTGCATCATACAGCTTTCTTACAATTTGCAAGGCAAATCCTCAGCAGAAATACAAATCCTAGTTGGCATCTACCAAGTTACGGAAAATGAGATAGCGAACCCGGCAAGCCTCAACACAACTTTAATGAGCAACGTTCAAAACTCCCAAAAACCAGCCGCCGGTTTACCCATTGCTACGTTTGACTATAAAGAGGAGTTGCAGGCAAATTCGGTTTCTTATGTCGCAAACCGCGATTTTGGGGCGAACGCGAAATTTGCTGATGACCCCGAATTTAGCCTCGTATTTATTAACAATGAAGTTGCCATCTTTAAAGTCAGGGCGAACATCAATCAGACTGGAGGATAACTGGCTTTTTGTTGGGTAAGTTGGCAAAGGAGAGACAGCTTGAAGTTGCCTTTATAACGATTTTTTCTGTGCTTGTTTTACTCATCTTCTACACTGTTGTATCGATGAATGGTGTTGTGCTCGGAAATGACCCTGCCGTTCACTTGGTGAAAGCACAAATATTCTTGAATACAGGTAAAATACCCCTAGAAAACTTGGGCTGGACGCCTCCGCTTTACGAGCTTTTGCTTGCCATGATTATTTCTTTTAGCGGTGCAACAGGCATCGGACAGATGATTTTTTTGGTGAAAGCTCTCGCGGCAGTGGTTGATTGGCTTCTCTTCATGGCTGTTTACTTAATGGCTAGCAAGTTTTTTGGGAAGAAGGTTGGGGCTGTAAGTGCTGTTTTGTTGTTGATGTGCTTTCCTGTGTTTGAGGCTAACCAGTTCGGCGGTTACACCACGGTGCTCGGTATAACCTTTATTCTTTTTACGCTCCTTTACCTAACTAAAGCCACTGCGCAGTTCGGTTACCTTGTAGTTACTTTTCTTGCGGCTTTTGCTCTTGTTTTGTCCCATCAGCTCGCTGCTTTCCTCGCGGCTTTTATGTTGCCTCCGATCCTGATTTACATGGTGATAAAGTCCAGAGGCGCTTCGCTTAAGGTTGTGTTAGCCTTGATTGTTGGGGCTGGAATAGCCTTTCTCTATTACTTTAAAGCAATGTTTGGCTACATTGGGCTTGTCATCGAATACGTGTTTTTTGCAGTGAAAACATATGCTTTCCAGATTCCCTCTGTTAGCTTCCAGGCGTTCATGGTCAACTTTGGATTTATTTTCTTCCTCGCCCTGAGCGGCATCGTTGTTTCATGCTTTTGGCTGAGGAAAGAGAAGAGACTTTTTTCTTATGCTATATTGATGCTCAGCTTCTTCATCCCTCTTTTCTTCGCTGAATCTTACCTGTTTGGTTTCTTCATGCCTTTCCAGTGGTTTGTCTACTACTTGACGCCTGCAATGGCTATTTTCGCAGCAGTCTCCGTGGTTTTCATATGGGACAAGTTTTCAGTGTTCTATTCGAAGAGAGCAAAGCTCATTTCTCTGCAACCCACAGCTGTTGAAGCCAAGCTTACGAAAGGTCTTAGGCGTCGCATTTTCAATCCTATCCGCAAGAGTTGGCTCCGGATCCTCACTGTCTTCCTTGTTGTGTTGGTATGCGCAGTTCTCGTTTTTCGTTCTGATCAGGTGTACGGAAAGATAATTGAGGCGAGCGTTTTCTATTCGACCACCGACCAAAAAGCGCTAGAGGCGGGTGAGTGGCTCAGCCAAAACTACCCGGGTAACGCAACGGTTGTCGACACAGAAGTGCCCGGCTACTGGTTGGCGGTTTTCTCAGGAAAAAACGTTACAGCCCAAACTTCAGCCACTGTCGAAACAAATGACATCGCTTGGCAGGTTCTAACCCTGTCATATGCAATTCAGGACCCGCAGAACCTTTTTCAAGCCTATGAAGCCTATGGGGAGACTTTCCAGGAAAGCTACGTTTCCATGAACGGCATCTGGTATCGAGTCATCCATTCATCCACTTCCGGAGACTTCATCTCTTTCACCCAAAACGGGAAGAACTACGATTTTCCATTCACGAACCTAACACGCGACGTCTACTTTAACGAACACACTTTCCCTAGGCAGATTCAATTCACGTTCACGAACCAGTACGTAGCGTTGACGGAGACACTGCTCGTTCAAAATGACTCCTACCCAACCCATGTTTCTTGGTCCGTCACGGCGTTGGGGGGCGACATCTCGAATGTAACCCTCTACTTAACCAACTATTTTGACCTCAACTTCGACAAAACGCAGATTCCGAATCTGGCGGATTGGGCTAACCCGTGGAACATAACTTCAAATCAGGCTAACGGGAAAATGTGGACAGTCGTTAACTTGCCAAACACAACTAATGACAACTACGTCGGCTTCTATGACGACAAAGACCAAGTTGGATGCGCCTTCAACTTCACTGACTATCCAAACTGGGGAAACATCGGTGCTTTAGGCAACGGTGTAATAGACGCCGTAAGATTCCAGTATCAATTCGACCAGATCAAAGTGAACCAGAATGTTTCAAGGCAGTATCAGGTTCTATGCTTATCAAAGGACAACTTCACAGCGCTGCAGCCAAGCAACCTCGAAAACCTTTTGAGCTACAAGACCAGCCAATTCAAGATTCAAACACGTTCCTTCCAAGACTACATCGCGCTGGAAAACATACAATTCATCGTCTACGACAAAAACCGGCTAGACCCAAACATCACCCGATGCAGGTTCCTGCAGCAAGTTTACTCTAACGACCGATACGTGATCTTCAGAATTCTGACCAACTATGATGGAAATTAGTAGTCAAATGTAGTAAAATAGCTACTAAATCAAAAGAGAAATGAAAAATGGGTTCTGGATTTTGTGATTTTTCAGTTGTCAATTTAAATAGAAGGCGACGGGAATTTTTAATTTAAAAAAACTTAAATATAAAAAATCACTTAAGACTAATGCTCGTTTCACAGCCAAGTTGAAGTGGCCCGTGTAGCTCAGCCCGGTCTAGAGCGGGGGTCCTGTAAACCCTTGACGGGGGTTCAAATCCCCCCACGCTTATCTTTTACTAAAGGGCAGGATAAATTCTCCTCCAGATGGTCGATTCCCGTCGGACCCGAACCTTGTGTAGTATGGTTCTCTGTGGGAATTTGGCCCCAAATGAGGTTTGCAGCTTGGCTTTAGAGGTCGAGAAACCATTCTGTTTTCCTTTAAGGTGATTAGCATAATGCTCTACCTTAAGAGGGTATACAACAGGTTTTAGACGGCGGAGAAGGGCATCATCTCAACGGACGTTTATAAGCACTTGTGCAATGATTTGTAAGAAGAAGAATTTGCCTGCGTCATTTTTCTGTCAGCTAAGACGGTTTAGAACTCAAAATAAGCCCGGTTAGCGAACGCCAAGACCCGAGGCCTCCCCCCAAAATTAAACAAAACTGTGTAATTTATTGCTTTTTCAGGTAGTTGGGGTCTTCGCGTAGAAGTTTTGGAATGTAGTTGCAGGCTGGGTCTGATTCGAATAGGTCGCCAGTGTAGTATTCGGCTCTTGTTCTGCATCCGCCGCAGATTTCTCGGTATTCGCAAATTCCGCATCTGCCTTTAATGTTGCTTTTGTCTCGCAGTTTAAGGTGCAGTTCGCTGTGCTGTAGGTCATCCCAAACCTTGGTCAATTTCTTGTCTTTGACGTTGCCTAAGCGATAGCCTTCGTGGAACCCGCAGCTTCGGTAGTCGCCGTTTTCGGTTATGCCCACGTAGTTGCCGCCGATAGTGCATCTGCCAAGATAGCCTTCGTGGTACCAGTCCCAGAAGTCAACTGGGTTTTTTTGGCGGACGATTCTGGCGTAGAAAGGCGAGTAAACGTTGACTTTAACTTTGCCGTATAATTTACGTTGAATATCATAGATTTCGTTGAAAGCTTCCTCGTATTGTTCGGGTGTGGGCGCCAAATCGGGCATGTTACTTCCCGCTCTGCCAACGGGAACTAAATTGTGATAGACTACCATGCGGGCTTTGTATTCTTCCGCGAGCGCGGCTGGGTGCGCCATGTGTTTAATGTTATATTTAGTCATGGTTACGACTAAGCAGTCAAGCAACCCAACCTCAGACAGTTTTTTCATCGCATGTAATGCTTTGTCATAGCTGCCTTTGCGCCGAATAATTTCGTTTGATTCCTTGTTCCCGTCAATGCTGATTGCTGTGTGAACATTGTACTTTCTGAGCTTGTCAAATCGTTCTTCGTCAAAGGCGAAACCGCTTGTTATTAGGCTAACTTTCATGTCGTATTTTTCTTCAGCGTAAGCAATAACATCAAAAACGTCTTTTCGAACCAAGGGTTCTCCGCCGCTGATGCCAAACCACGGAGACCCAAAATCGTGAATTTCGTCAACCATTTTTTTGGCGCCTTTGGTGTCTAGTTCCGTGTCAGCAGCATAGTCTTTGGTATAGCTACAGTACATGCAATTGCCGACACAGTTCCTAGTACACCGCCAAACGACCATGAATAACGGTGACTTATTTGAAGCCATCAAATCCCCTAACAGTGAAAGTAAATTCGGCAATGTGATATAAAACTTACTCCTAGAATGAAGTGTTTGTTTTTAATGAAAATATTGCAGAAAGTAGTTGTTGCCGTGGCTTTGTTATGGTCTTATTCTCAATTATTGTGCATGTGCCGTTCCTAATGCCTGGTTTTTTCATTTTTGCCACGATGCGTTCGCCTGGTTTGAAGAAATCCTTCGATAGTGAAAACGCCTAGGGCAAATGCGGTTATGAGAATAATCAGTAGGAAGAAAACTCTGAACTCGTAAGTTTCAACTGGGTAATGAATAACCAAAATTACTGCTTCAACGACAAGAATGGCTAGGAAGACGATTGAGTAGCGCCACATTTTGGGCAATAAATGATTGCCGACCCATACGTACCCAGAAATATGTGCTTTATTCTTTGTTATGTACTCTCCGTACTCGTTTTTTTGAAGGTAGCCAAGATCTTCGAGCTTTTGTAAGTGTCTGTATGCCACGCTTGGGCTGCTGAGGTTGGCGGCTTTCATTACTTCTCTGGGCCCAACGGGTTTGCTTATCTTCAAAACGTGTAAGTACACGTCTAAAGTTATGCCTTCCAACTCCTCGTTGCCCGTCTTAGTCATGGTTAAGCCTCTAAGTAAAACCAAGGTAAAAGTTTATCCGTATTAGGTTTATTCGGGACAAAGCCATTCTCGGAACTTTTCTCGCTAAGATGTATTTCCACGAAAAAGCAAATCTCAGAACGATTATTCACATAAACTCTGTTTTCAAATGCGGGAACATTTTTTGTCATAAAAATATCAAGCCTTAACCATACTTTGGGAAAGTCTTATTAAACTAACCAGCGCTAAATTGAACTCAGAAATCAAAAGGAGAAGAAAGTGAATAATGTCTAAAACTAAAGAATATTCATGGATGACAAAAAACAAATTAATGACCTACACATTTTTCGCGTTGCTCATACTCACTATCATAACGGCTGCTCTTTGGTCGCAAGAGACAACCCCATCAAAATGGAACCTCGGTCTAACATTAGCCATTAACGCAATAATCTCAGTTGGTATCGCTGTTGGTCTTGACGCCTTTCTAAACAAAGTTGCAGTTGACAGTCCACTTAACTTGATGTCTGCTGCTGTTTTCGGCTTAATCGTCACCGACTGCTACGTGCTTGGTGTCCCTAGTATGACTACACTTGAGCTGTTTCCCTTGGAGGCGCCTCAGTGTTTCGTCTTTGTTGCTGCAATGTCTGCAATAGGCTTGATTGTTTTCAAGAAACTTATCGGTCTCTCTGGCAGAAAATACGTTAATCCTGCTGCAGCTGCAAAAATCGTTGTCATGGTTCCCTTCATTAACGCGTTGCTACTAGCAATTGATCACATGAAAAGCGGTTTACTTAAAGTTCCATCGCTCGCAGGTCCAATAGGGTTGACGAACGTAGTAAACGGCAATGGAGGCGGTACGGGATATCCAGGATTCGGCGCATATATGTACAGCTGCTTCGCTAATTCTAACCTCAAGATCCCTACAACAACTATAAACAACTTACTTCAAACAATGTTTCTGGACAAGTTCCACGGCTGGCCCGGCGGAGCATCAACAATTGCAGTTATCATCGTTGGTATAGGCTTCTTCGTTGTCGCGCGCAGATATGTTAAATGGAGAATTACAATTAGCTACTTTGTTGCTGTCGCTGTGCTTTCGGTGATTTTCTCTGCTGTTTATGGTGACTCAGGTAGTTCAGGTTACCTTGTGCGGTTTCTGTTCCTGATGTTCATCGGGAGTTCAGTGTTCTTAGCATTCTTTATGGCGACAGATCCTGCAACGACGCCACTGACCTACGTGGGACAGATAATTTTCGGAGTCGGAACGGCAATATTAACAGTGCTTATGGTCACTTACTTGGCGTTCTTCGGAGCCTCTTTCGTAGCGCTAGTTATAATGAACTTAACTGTGCCTGCACTCGACAAAGTCGGCAGACTAAAACCATCGACAGAATCTAAAGAACCCAAACTGCCTAAAGCCCAAGCATTCGCACCTGAAAAAGTCAAAGAGTACCAGTGCATGAGGTGCGGTGCATGCATGCGAGTTTGCTGCCACAGATTAAGCCCAATACTGATTAAGCAAGCATTTGACAAGATGAATTTCGACGCAATGAGCAAGCTAAACGCGGATTATTGCACAGGTTGCGGCCACTGCAGTTACGTTTGCCCCTCAAGAATAGATTTAAAAGGCGCAGTCCTCCGATCAAAAGTAATGCTAAGACAGCAAGAATAAACCCCATTTCCTTAACTTTTTTATTTTGTCTTCTTTGTCCCCAAAAAACATGCGCATGAAGAAACGCAGTTTCACGAATTGCCCTGCGCAATTCGAAGATGTATTTTGGCCTACTTGTTTTTGCTTTATTTCTAGGTTAAAATTTGCTGTTTTTGCATTGCTGTATTCTCTCTTCACAATGGTTTAATGCGGATGATTTGGAACATAAAAAGCTAAAGAAGCTTCATAATCCTCAACCTCGCTTTTTATTAGCTTGAGGAAGAAAATGACCTTGTCAAGACCAGGCCTCTATCTTCATTTCTTAAGTTTAGATACTTCCGACTTTGGGATTCTTGCATGCCAAGCTTGCAAGCATTAAGCTTATTAACATGCCACCATGTAAATAGTTCCAAGGGATAAAAATTGGAAACACCAAAATTTAAACTGGCTGACATATTCTACGCCATACTAATACCGCTCATTCTGGTATTCCTGATATTCTTGCTCGCAATCTACGTCAATCCGGGCGGATCTTACCACTGGATCGGCGGCTCCAGTGTTATTGCCATCATTTTCACACAGGGCTTTGCGCAGATGATCATTCTCGGCGTCCCACTTGTGCTAGGCCTGCTATGGAATAAATGGGCAGGCGGCGCGGCTGGCTTCATTACAGGAGGCTTGTATTACTTAGCCGAAGCAGGCTATTCTAACGGAGCTTATGCGGCCTATAACACTTTCGCTTACAACTTCTACGGCGACATGAGTTTGCTGAGCTGGCTCGTATTGGGTGTCGTCATCGGTTACATGGCTGGGGCTTTAAACAACGGATCAACGAATTTCAAACGGATGCTTGGTGCAGGCTTAACATCTGCAGTAATTGTTGCGACAATCCAGGCCTACTTTAACTACACTTATTCGCTTTCGCCGGCAAAGACGATGAACCACGGTATGTGGGCGTCTACACAATATCTGATACCTGGGTTGTATGGCTTCGTTTTGCAATTCATTCCGAACATTGCTTTAGGAGTAATAATACCTATTATTGCTAAAGTAATGACGTGGTATGGGCTTCAGCCAGTAAGGCATCAATAAAATCCCTATTTCCCTTTCTTTTTTAACTTCAAAAACTTCTTGACTTCTTGTTTTACCAATCCCTCCTCCCATGTTTCGCCGTCATTTTTGGTGTAGGTTTTGTTCACAAATAGCAGGGACCCATATAGGTCGGTTTCGGAAACCCATATTTACACTGGAATTTTGACGTAACGATGGGGTACCCCTATGGGGGGCAGGTTTTGCTCTGGGCTTGTTTTGGGTTGATTTTGTGATTTGGGGCTTAAATCAGGCAGAAGGAAATCGCGTTCTCTAGGCTGAAAGTAAAGAGTCAGCTTATTCTTTAGGTGTGAACCTATTCATACCTACCCCGACGGCATCGTCTAACGACAACTCGCTCAAATCAGCGATCTTTAGGGCTGAATTCTTGGTTTAGAGCTTAAAAAACGATTTGATTGAAAGGAAAGAAACGGTGGAAAAACGGGCATTGGAAAAAGTTAAGTTTGGTTGGGTGCGAATTCCCAAGCTATGTTGCCTTTCCAGATTTCGCCCAGCCTCGTTATCCTTACTTCTTTTTCGTCGGTTTCGATGAGTCCCTTATCTTTGAGTTTTTGAAGCTGCTTGGGGAAAACTTTCTCTGGTGTTGTGCCGAATTTTTCCATAAACTCTTTTTTGCTGACTGGCAGCCGCAGGTATAGCCTTGTCATCGTACGTCTCATCATGTCCTCGTTGGTGGACTCTGAGAGTCTGCTTATTGGCAGCTTTCCCGCTTTCACCGTTGCCATGTAATCGTTTATGTTTTCGAGGTTAGAGTAACTGAACTTTTGCAGGTACCCCATGAAGCAGCCTGCGCCAGTTGTCAATATGCCTCCCCATGGCCAACCGTTCAGGCAGTTTTCCCGCATGTGCCACTCCACTCTGCTGAAGCGGTCATGTCCCACTGCCTTGTAGCCTGCAGAGGTGAGCATGTTGTAGGCGGTTAGGTACATTTGCTTCTCGTACTCGGCGTCTCCTGTGGGCGGAGAAACGCCTGTTTTGATCATTTTTTCAAGCGCCGTGCCGGGATCTACGTGCAACGAATAAGTGTCGACTTCCACGTCGAGTTCAATTGTTTTCTTCAGCGTGTTTATCCAGCTTTCCATGGTCTGGCCAGGAAGATTGTACATTAAATCCACGCAAACGCACAAGCCCAGTTTTCTTGCATGTCGTATCGCTTTTTCAACGTCCGCTGCAGAATCAGGCAAGCAAACCATTTTTCGAAGTTTGTCATCGAATGTCTGCGCACCCATGTCCATTTGGTAGACTCCGTACTCTGCGAGCTTGGTAATTTTCGGAAGGGCAAGGGTCTTTGAGGAACCAGTTACTTTGATGAAATATTCTTTGTTGATGTTGAAGTTTGTCTTGCAGAAGTCGATGAGGTCAATCATCTGTTCAGCGGCCAAAACGCTTGGTGTTCCACCGCCCAAAACGATTTCGTCAAAACAGCTGGTCTTCACATATTTGGTCTTTGCGTACATTTCAAGCTCCTTCTTGAGAAGTTCAAGATAGGGCTCTATCTTCACTTTGCTTGTGGCTGTGGTGGGAAAATAGCAAAATGCACATCTTGAATCGCAGACAGAGATCCACGGTTGCAGCTCCATCAATCTGCCTGATTTATTCTCAGTGTTAAGGAACTCCATGAAGGCGTGGTATGTTTCAGGTTTAATGCCTGGGTAGTCCCTGTAGGTGTAGGGTGGCCAGTTCTCCCGTGAATCGTAAACTTCCGACGTGCTATTTTTAAGCGCAGAGGCTTTTGACATCCAAATCCCCTCGATTTTACCTTTAAAACGGTTCGATAACATAATAAATGTTATGTAAAAAGTGCCTGTACGCCGTCGGGCAATGGAAAATGCACAATTTGATCAGCAAGTTATTGGTTGCCAAGCGCCTCAGACTTTACTTTTGGTTCTCATAAGGATGTAGTTTGCTGCGGTTCGAGCCATAATCTTGCTGTATACGCTGCCTCGCAGGTATCCCTTTACTGCTTGACGCATGAAATACCTTGTTGAATAGAATTTGTTGTAGAAGTCCTGCCTCATCTGCAAAACCACGTTTGCAGGCAAATTCGGGTCTTCAAAGATGGCGTTCATCGTGTTGTATCGGTTCCAGTCATCTGTCATCTTCCATCCGTAACTCTGAACCAAAGCACGCAGCTCAGTGCCTGGGTAAGGCGTTGGGATGTTTAGCCAGACGCTGTCGGGTTCCACTTTTCGGACGAAGTCGAGGCTTTCCTGCAGTGTTTCTCGCGTTTCGCCTGGGTAACCGAGGATGATGGATACGGTAACGAAGATGCCAGCTTCCTTAGCCCATTTGATGGCGTTTTCGCATTGCTCAGTTGTGACTTTCTTCTTCAGTGAGTCGCGGATTCTTTGGCAACCTGATTCCACGCCGAAGCATATTTCGTTGCAGCCTGCCTTCTTCATCGTGGCCAAGAGTTCTTTTGTGGTAACGTCTGCTCGGGTTCCGCAGCCCCATTGCAAATTGATTTTTCTCTCGATCATTCCGTTGCAGATGTCAATGGCTCTCTTCTTGTCGAAGGAAAAGGTATCGTCTTGGAATTGAATTCCTTCCGCTCCATACTGGTTTTTGAGCCACTCGATTTCGTCAACCACGTTCTTCGGGCTTCTTGCACGGAAAGTTCGACCGAACATTTCAGAGGCAACGCAGAAGGAGCATTGGAAGGGGCATCCCCTGCTTGAGATCACTGGCAGAATCCTTTTTCCGTTGATTCTGTATTTTTCGATTGGAATTTCCTTGTAATCTGGACGCGGCAAAGCGTCTAAGTCTTGGATGAAGGGTCGGGTTGGTGTTTGAATAATATGGTTGTCCTCTCGGAAGGTTATACCCTTAATCTCGTTGATGTTTTGCAGTTCGGGTTGCTTCGCGAGTTCCAAAAGGGTTTCTTCGCCTTCTCCTCGAACAATAATGTCGACAACTTTTTCTTGGGAGAGTATTTCTTTGTCTTGGAAGGTTGCATGGGGGCCTCCCATTACGATTTTGGCTTCGGGGCAGGCTTCCTTTGCTGCATGCGCGGTTTTGAGGGCTGACTCAAATGTCTGAGTCATTGCGCCGACTCCCACTATGGTGGGTTGGAAAGCGCTTAACTCCGATTTAAGTTTCTCGTGGTCTATCCCATAGATTGGGCAGTCGAAAACCTTCACTTCAAAGCCGTTTTGCTTCAGCACAGCTGACATGTACGCTAAGCCTAGTGGTGCAAAAAGCGGGTGGTCGCCGGCTCCTTCGAGGAGCGGGGTGTTGACGAGGGCTATCTTTGTTTTAGTTGTTTTCATCACGATACACGTTCGGCTTCATAAATAGAATAGTTTTCATTCTGACTGGAATATAGTTCTTAAGCATATTATTTTCTGGATTTTAACCTTTTGCTAAACGCGCGGGCTAGGTTAAAGAAAGAAAACTGAGCACCTTCAACTGCTTTCCAACGACATTTGACCAAAGACTACTAAATTCTAAAACCTGCACAAACTTTGGTCAAAAGGAAATGACCCTGTCAATATAAAAGAATAGGGCGCTTATGTCCGGTAGGGGGAGGGGGTGTCCCCTCTTGTGTGTACAAGCCTACCCGGTCGGGTCAATGCATATACATTTTGCATATACACTCTGCATATACAGTTGATTGATACACGCGAGAGCAGGAGGTTTAGCCAAAGCTTTCAACTTAGCACTAACGTCAACCGTTACATTTTTATACGGTGTGGGTGACGCTTCTTCGGGGAAGATTTTGAGAGTTGCCTCAATGTGGACCGGGGGTAAAGACAGCTACCTTGCTTGTCAAGGCGCTATCTCAGAAGGAAACGACGTTACTTCGCTGATAAACTTCGTACTCAAAGAACCCGAACGACCTAAGCCAAACAGGATTAAGAGCCTCGCGGGGTCTGTCCTAATGAAGTTGTCAAGGATGAAGCCCTACAAGGATGTTCCACACGAAGTAAACCCTGAAATTATCACTCTTCAGGCACAGGCAATGGGCCTCCCAATCGTTCAACCTGAAATCTCCATGGCAGGGTTTGTCGACCAATTCAAAGCCACAATTAGCAAGCTAAATCCTCCTGTCGAAGGAATCGCTTGGGGCGCTGAAGAAGACCAAGCAGCCGTCCACATGTCAATGCTTACTCCAATATGCGAAGAGCTGAAGGTCAAAATGATTTTCCCGTTGAAAGGAAAAGGAGAAGACCAGAACCTGGCTGATTTCACCCAAAAAGGCTACGAAGCAACAATTATTGTCGTGGACACTGACTTTCTGGGCGAAGAATGGTTGGGACGAAAAGTCGATGCTGAATTCTTGCAAGCGATTCGAAACAAAAGTAAGGAAATGGGCACAGCCATGAGCAACATCGAGTTTCACACGCTTGTCAACGAT
>Ga0187874_10000980_pt1 | contig 29753 bp, 39 predicted proteins | sample June2016WEW_16_1_3_FD_132993 | JGI IMG/M metagenome (GOLD analysis project Ga0187874, IMG submission 132993) | Peatland microbial communities from SPRUCE experiment site at the Marcell Experimental Forest, Minnesota, USA - June2016WEW_16_150 | ecosystem: Environmental > Terrestrial > Soil >... | reverse complement strand
CAGTCCCAGTCGCAGTACAGTCGCCGCTGACCAAGCCGTTGAGGTAGGCCGCAACTTGCGTAAATGTGCATTTAAGATCGGAAGCCGCGCCGATGGGGCAATAGGTAAGCTGCGTCCCGACGATTGCGCCGGATGCCGTCATGGAGTTGACGTTGCTATCGGCTTTTGCGGGCGAAATCAGTACCAGCAAGCCGAGGATTAAAAGTATTTTTCGCATCAGCAACCTCCGGCCAAGCACACTTTGCTTGTACCATTTGTCTCAAGCAGAAATGAGGAGCCGTTTGCCAGTAGCACTTTACCCGTTGCCGCGGGCGTAACCGTGCCTCCCCCGCCAAATGAACTCGGGCAAAACCCGGGAAGGCAACCGTTGAATTGTGCGGATGCGGCATATCCGGTCACTGCCAGAATTAGTATCGCGTAAAACATCCGTTTCATATCACCACCTCGTACAACTAACGATGTGACCCGTCGTCGCTGCAATTACCGAGACGTTTTTATTGGTGCCGAATCCGAGCGGGGAAGCGAAGGAACCCGGCAAAGAATATGTGGTGGCTGCAGGCGCTGCTAGTGGATAAGATCCTGAGGCTCCCGCCACTGCGGGACCGCTAAAGCTCATCCACACCGGCTCGCCACTGCCGTTGGTATTGTCGATGTTCATGATGATGAACCCATGAACCCCCTTGTCAGCAGTAATGATGTTCTGTGCCGTACCGCCGGGAGCAATAGTTATCGAACAGTCAACCGGCGTAACATTTCCGAGTCCGTAGACTTGTACTTGCTGCGCCTGCGCGCCGATCCACGGAAGCGACAGGAATATCCCGACGCCGAGAACTCTTAAACTGCGCTTCCAGTTCATGTCACTTCCTCCGGACGATATAATTGGCCGCCAGCACAAAGCAGGCGTAAATCGATAGCGCGATGATCTGGCGGTCGTTCGGCGCCGGAATCGAGGCCCACAGCCAAAATGCCGAACCCACCGTCAAAAGCGTGAACAGGTCGGCGATCGCGACCAGCGCCCGCTGGCTTAGCGCCTTCAGCGCCACGGTGAGCATCGCGACGGCGACACCGTTGTCGACGGGCTTCGGCTCAGTTTCCGTTCCGCCGACGATCTCGAACCCCGGGTTCTCTTTCGCCATCTGCGTTCTCCGTGTTGTGAATGCTGGCCGTGAAATTCTCGAAATTGGGCAGGTCGCCCTCGTCGGTATCGTCCTTGCCCTTGTTCTTCAGGAGCAGAGCATAATAGGGCATCAGCGCCTTGAACGCGTCAAGGCGGTCCCCGAACGCCTTCTCGGCCATGTTGGCGTCCTTGGCGAGCTGGGCGGCCAGTTTGTCCATCTCGTTCGTGAAGTCGGTCATTGCGCTTGCCTGTCGCCCGCGAGATCGCCAGCGGCTGTGGCCGCCCCGGTCCCCATCCTAGCACTCATGCCTGAGATATCGCCAGCCGGCCCCTCCATCGGGTTTGCGGCCTTATTAGCCATGTCTTTGCGCAGCATGCGCGCGGCATCTTCCGGGATCATGGTCGTGAACAGGATTTGGGCTACTTTCTCGTTCAACTCGGGGTTCGGCTTCAGGCCGAGATCCTGGTACGCTTTCCACATGCCGGAAATTGCCTTGATCGGGTGCCCGCTGGCGAGTAGTGCGCCGAACTTGGCCAGTCGTCCCATATTCTCGGCACCCGACGCTGCATCCTCGGCACCGCGACCGGCTGTCGGAGAACCCCCTAATGTCGCTCCTTTAGTGTCGAACATCTTGCGTTCAGTCGTCACCGCGTCTACGAAAGCATCGAAATCGGACTTCTCCTTGAATGCCGGGCGTAGCTGATCCCGCATCCATGGGTTCTTGACCAATTGCTTGGATTCGTCACCGGTAAATCCGCCCTTTGCCAAGCGCTCTTTTAGAAGATCGGCAACGCCCATCCGGTAGAATTCGCGGTCACCGGCCGACATCTTTGCTACCGTAGCGGCATTTTCTTCCGGGGAAGATCCGAACACCGTACGGCCGAGTTTGAGCGCATCCAGGCTGGCCGAATACCCCGCCCAGGTTTCCCGCGCCCTTTTGTAAACACCCGACGTGTCGGCTTCGTCGATGGCTTTGACATAGGCCTGCCGCATCTGGTCGAGCGCCACGCCTCGTGCGCTCAATCGCCCCGTGATCTCGTTGCGTTCATCCGAGATCATGGCATCGAGGCCCTGCTTGGCCATGTCGAGGACGCGGACGTTCGGTTTGCCGAGTATCTTGGTTGATCCGTCGACGCCGATATCGACTCCCATCTGCGTCGCGGTCAGCGGTTCGCCGCGTGCCAGCGATTGCAAGCGCTCGATCTCGTACCCACGGGACATACCGGTTTTTAATGCGGGATCGGATAAGAACTGCTCAAGGCGCGGGCTCCACACGTTTTGAAGCTCATGCGCCTGCTTGTAAATCGGCGCCGATGCCATGCTACGCGACTCGAGCAGACCTTCGGTTGCCTGAAACACGGTCGGGCCGCCGGAAATATGCTGCTGGATGTCGGCCGACAGTCGCTTGGCCGCATCTTCGTCGCGCTGGCTCAGGAAGGCGGACGCCACGGCGCGAGATTCACCCGGTTGCCGCGCAACATTGCCGCCCAGCCCCCGCAAATTCTCGCCGCCGACATCGACCAGCGCCACCGGCTTGCTGGCAGCTTCCACGAGATCGAGCGCATCAGTTGCCGAGGGACCACCCGCTTTCTGGTCCTGCTTGATGCGTTTCAGAACCTTGGTCACAGCTTCCGATATCAGGTTCTCGGGGTAGGATCGTGCGACATAACTGCCAAGTCCGGTCAAACCCGCGGCTGCAGCACCTCCTGCCACGCCGAATGCACCTCCAATCAACCCTCCGAGTCCAACCTCTTGTAGCTTTTCCTTGGCAAAGTTTTTCGTATCTTGCACGGGCTGCACAGCGCCCGATGCCATGCCGCCCGTAATACCGCTCGCCGCCGTTTCGACGCCTGTTGCGAGGCCGGGGGTGAGAACCTTGCTTGCCAACGGCTTGATCGCGGCTCCGCCAAGACCGGCACCGATATAGTTGATTGGCGACAGTGCCTGTCCCGCCATTCGCGCCCAATCCATGTTCTTGGAACCGCCGCGTTCTTTTTGAATTTGTGCTTCGCGCTCACGGATGATTCTGTCGCTCTCAGCAGTGAGATTAATATCCTGCCCTTCCATCGACTGGATCGGTGGTGGTTCGGGCAAAACATGACTGGCAAGCTGGCCGAGACCATAAGCTGGGTCTGCCATACCGCGACCGACTTGCTCCAATGTCGACGTCTTGTCCTTATGCTCCTCGGCATAGGACTTCATCGCCTTGTCGACGACTTCCGGCGGGGTGCCGTCCGGGAATTCGTGATTCACGCCATCGGCGGACTGCGTCTGGATCGGCATTACGACCCCGGCTGTTCTTCGTAAGGCATCCAGAAAGTAAATCCGCCTTCGTAATTATCGTCTCGCTGATAGCCGAACTGGTGGCCTTGTTTGTCGATAAGCAAAACTTTTTCTCCGGGCTTCAATCGATACTTGTCTTTCAACTCGCGAACTTTCCGGTAACCGAACTCGTCGAGGTTGCCGTAACTTTTGTCTACTATCACTCGGTTTTCCTGATTATCAGCAGCGACTTTTGGAAAATCGCCGGGAGGAATTTCCTTGTTACGATAGGGACGTAGTTCGTCCAAGCTAAAGGTCGGAAGCGATCTCGTACTAGATGCAGGCGCATTGGCTTGGGCATACCTTGCTCCCGGACGAACAGGGTCTGGATCCGCATCCGACATCACCCGCCCTTCATCCAAGCTAGATTGCTTGCCCGGAACGCGGTTCCCTTCGGCGTCATACTTGATGGTCTTGGTCGCCGAATTTTCCATCGGGTTCACCGTCGCGTTTCCTGACGGCGGTGCTGGCGCAGTCGGGTCGATATCGTGCTTGTACTCGGCCTCCATCTGTTTGCGCATCTGCCCCGGTGACACGATCGCGAGCCGCATTTCCTGCTTCAGCACATCCACCACACGCTTGTAAGTCTCGTCGCTGACGGCGGTGTTCAGCATGTCGTAGGCATGCTTACGCACGAGGTCGGTCGAAATGCCGGTTGGCGAAATTGCGCGCACATAGGAGTTGACCAGTGTGTTGTTGGCCGACGCAAAAGCGTTCATGTCGGGATCGCTGGTATTCATCTCGAACGACTGTACCGCCTTGTTGAACGGCACGATGCGGGAACGCGGCAGTTTGGCCGACAAGTCGAGCGCGAGCTGCGCCTGATTGGTCGCTTCCCATGCCGCCGCGCCCATCTTCATTTCCTGCGTGGCTGATGCGCGCTCGGCCGCTTTCAGGCCCTGATAACGGGCGTTGAGGAAAGCAAGATCGGCAGGCTTCTGCCCCTTGGCTTCCATCACGTCATAGGCAGCCTTGCGAACAGCCAACACGTTAGCGGCACTCTGCGCGCCGCGACCGATATTGGTTAGCACCGAGGTGTCCCCGGTCGCCAGCTGCTCGCCGAATTTCTTGACGTCTTCCGGCGACAGCGTGGGCTGCGTCTGCCGTTTCTTCCACTCAGCCTCGGCTTCATTCAGCGTCTGCCACTTGCCGTCCGTCTTGCCCTCGTTCTGGATTTCCTTGATCTGGGCAATCTTCAACTGCGAGCTGTTTCTCGGGTCTCCGGCCGCCACTCCTCCCTTGGAGCCAGCAATCAGCCCGAACTGCCCCATCAGCTTCGCGTTTTCATCCGGCGGAATTTGCTCCCCCGGATGAGCCTCCTGCCACTGTTTGACCGCAGCATTGTATCCTTCCTGATTCGGAGCGTTCTTGCTGAAGTCCTGATATATTTTCGCTAGTCCTTCGGCAAAACCGTTCGGCTCCTGCATCATGTGGCCGTTCACATAACGCCCGGTAGCTTCTTGCAAAGCCGTCCCGGGTTTCTCGTTGCTGTAAATGCGATGAATTGCTGCTGCGAGCATGACTTTATCGGTCGCCGGATCATCGGTCGGCGTGAACCCCTTCTTGACGGCATCGACCGCCGCCTTCTTGAAAGCGTGCTCGTCATTTGCCTCGTCAGCCTTTCGCGCGTTGTCCATCGACTTCGCACGGGCATCCAGCAGCTCGTAAAGTTCCTTGGGGTGCCCCTGCTCGGCAAGAAACAAGGCTTCTTTGTCTCCGAACCGAACCGCAGCATTGTGGAATTTCGCCGCTGACGCCGTCGCATCCGCCGAAGCAAGGCTGAGTGCATCGCTGTAGAGTTCGTGCTGGGTCTTGAAGCGCTGCTCAGCGAGCTTGAAATTCTCCTTGTACGACTCGTAAGCGCGTTTATATGCCATTTCGTTACCGCTCTGGATAGCCGTAATAGCACCGGCCATGCCGTTGATGGCATTCTCCATCGGTGCTTTTGTAAATGCACTCGCCACCATGGCAAATAAACCACCAGCTGAGCCGAAACCTTCGATCGGGTTGCTCTCGTATTTTTTGTGCTCCTTGTCCGCATCCCACGGCTTCATGTTGGCAATTTCAGCGGCCGACACGCCTTCGGACTTGAACATCTGGTCGCGCAGCGCTTTGTCTTGGGCCTGTTGACTATCAGCCTCATTGGCCAGCCGGGTATCAGTCGCGACTTTCTCGCGCCGGATATTGGTCAGTCCCGAGACAAGTCCCGCAACAGACTTGTCATCCATCGGCGGCACGAGATCGGCCATCGCGAGCGAGGGCTTGTCGGCAGCGGCATCCTGGGGCTGTACGTCTGCCATTTTTAATACTTGCTTTCGTAGTACATTTGTCTGGCTTCTGCCTTAGTCATTCATAAAATCGCTCCTCGGAGATGTTATGAGCACGTCGAAATCGCTCGTCTAAATAAGCAAGAATCGCTAATGGCATTAGCGCAAGCGTCACCAAACCAAAAGCTTCCAAAAAAACTGTCATCGCAGCAAAACCTCATCTTTTAAGCAACTTTTCAGCGTACCAACGTGTACCCATATCTCAGTGCCGTCCGTAAAATATACGTGCAGGTTATTCCGATCGCCGAAAGCGAACTTTTTTATTACTTTGCCTGCGGGTGCCTTATAGATATCTTCCCCGATGCCGTTTAAGGTCGGAGATTTGTCGGCTGCGGCATCCTGGGGTTGTACATCGGCCATCTATCACGTCGCCAGACTTGCCAACGCATTATTAAATAGTTTATCTTCGAGCTCACCTATCGACGCTTTGATCGCTTCGGTTTGCTGCCCTGCCAAGATGCACTGTCCGTAAAACTCGTTGTGGATAACATCGACAGCTTTCTTCAGATCAACAAGCCGAAGATACAAAGCATACTGAATGTGCTTTTCCATGATTGCCCTTGCCTTTGTACTACCTTTGTACTACCTTTGGGGTACTATGACAGTCCCGCGCAGGAGGATACCAATGATACCGATTCTACTGCTTACTAACGCTTCCACTTTAGCACTGCTTTCCATCTTAGCCTATTCAAACTACCGACTACTAAAAAACGCAAAAGACACTGTTAAGTTCTACAAAAAACTCAGAACCGATTTTCCTCCTTCATCACTTATCACGGCGCCGAACTAATTTTACCCGCCGGTGCTGATCGTGATGCCGCCGGCGCTGTTCTGCGACTTGCCGTTAAGCGCGGCAGCCAGCGTAGCGATCGCCTTGCCGGTATTGGCCGCCTGCGTGGTGTCGTTGGCGACCAGCGCCTGGAATAGCTGGCCGGACAGCCCGGCCGCCGTCGCGCCGGATTGAACTAGGCTGGTGCCCGACGAGAACAGCTGTGTTGCCACCTGGGTCTGCATGCCCGCTCGCGAAGCATCGATCTTGGCCAGTGTCGCGGCCAGCGCAGTGTTTTGTGTCGGGTCGGTATTCTGCCCCTGCTGCGCCGCGTTCGAAATTGCCGAGGTCTTGGCATCCGCGATCGCCTGGTCGACCTGCTGCTGATAAGCCGGTGGCAGGGTACCGTTGGTCAGGTACTGCTGCAAGGCCTCACCGGACGCCACCATCTGGTTCGAATTCGCGGTTGCCGCGTTGGCATCAGCCGTCAGCGCCTTCTGGTTGGCTGTGTTCTTTTGGCCCGAATAGATGTTGTAGCCGAGACCGGCGGCTCCCAGCGCAATGCCGAGCGGGTTGCTGGTGATGGAATTGCCTGCTTTCTGCAGCAACTGGTCGATCGACGAAGGCGGCGCAGCATTTAGCGGTGCGCCATTCAAAGACGTCGGGCCCTCCGCCCCTGGAATAGAGGCCGATGACGTGGCATCCACGGGGGACGCTCCGGCAGGCCCGGCAATACCCGCTGCACCACCAGAACCGCTCGGGATCGCGCTGGGGGTGGCTCCCACCCCGGACGTGCCGGTCAGCCCCGTGCTGCCTCCGGGGAGGGCGGTGCCTGTGCCGGACAAATTGGTGGCGCTCGTAACACCACCGAGCGCCGTCGGCTGGGGGGTCGGTACCGCAGCCCCCAGCGCTCCCGGACCGCCGCCCGGTACGAGGTCGGCAATACCGCTGGCTTGGCCGGTGGAAGCAGCTTGAGCGGCTGCCGCGTCGGCCGCCGCCCCGCCGATCGGGGTTGTAGCGCCTGCCGCCAGCCCGGTAGCCCCGGGAGCAGCCAGGAAATCGGCTGCGGTACCTGCGGCGCCCAACCCGGCCGTGCCCGCGGCGAGATCGGCAACCCCCAGCCCGGAGCCTCCGGCGAGAAGGGTGCCTTCAAGTCCCGTGGTGCCCCCCGCAAGGCCGGCGCCCGTGCCCACGATATCGGCGATCCCCGTGCCGGCTGCCGCTTCGCCTATGCCGGCTGCCGCCGGAGCGGCTGCTGCTCCGCCGATTCCGAGGAAATCGCCGATCGCCGGTGCAGCTGCTATCAGGGCATCGATTCCCATAGATCTCTCCTAGAGCGTGAAAGCGTATACCATATCCGATAGTTCCCCACCTAATCGCTCAAACAGGACGGCGTGCGACTGCCTCGCTTTGCAGCGCATGATGGCCATTTTCGCGCCTTTTTCCTTCATCGCCTGCTTAGCCTTGGCCAACAATCGGTAACCGATCAGCCCTTTGCGGTACTCAGGCAGAAGAAAGTGGATATCTTCGGTCGCCATGATTAGATTGCGATAATGCAGGGCGCGACTTATCACCATGACGATGTAGCCGACCATGATGCCGCGGTCCCGCACCGTCATGACCCACAGCTTGCCGGTTTTCTCAAGAGCATCGTAGGTCTCCCAGTCCGGATCCAGCTTCTGAACACCCTTGAACTGGGCGATCTCGTCATAGTGCCGATCCAATAGCGGCAGCGCCTCGTCGCGCGTGGCGGCCAGCGTCTCGACCTGATAGGTGATCACCGGCTTCGCCCGCGTTTCGCCAAGGCGGTACAGCCCGCGAAACATCTCCGGATGGTCTTCTATCATGCGGGTCAGGGTCATCAGATCCTCGCGTGGCTGATCTTGGTGTCAAACAGGCGGCCGATCCTCGCCTCGATCAGCGCCTTCGGCACGTCGGTGTCCTCGCAGGCAATCAGGCGCTCGGCACCCTGCCGTTTGCCCCACTGCTGCATCTCTGCGTAGAAATCGGCCGCGTTCTCGCACCATTCCTTGTTATTGCGATCCTTGATCCAGACGAATCGTTCCTGCACAACTTTCACCGGACGAATGCCGGGACTGTAGACCAGCTGCGCCAGTCCCACCGCGTTGTCCTGATACAGAAACAAATGCTCATTGCTGAAAAGTATCCCGCGCAAATAGCCGGCAATCGCATTGTCGGTCATGTCGGGGAATTTGGCGGTGAATCGTTTCATCAGCCACGCGCCATGCTGGCTGAGATCGGCCAGTTCGAAGCGGCGGGTCGGTGCCGGGACGTGCTCGATTTCTTTTACCGCTGCTTCTGCCATGTTCACGTTCATCCTATGAGTAATATTTCCGACGCCTGAAAGTGTTCATTGCTATTCAGGAACACCCACGCCGTCAGCAGCTCGGGATTCTTCCATTCCACTCCGGTCAGATCCTGCCCCTGAATTCCCAGGATTTGATTTTGGTTATCATGCATAAGCTGGTGCTGGTATTCCCACTGGCCGGTGTCTTTCGGATCGATCGGGTCAAGGATATACTCCGGAAGGGCTATCTTTAGAAGCCTGTAAATTGCCGCGTTGATGTCGCGGTGATGCGCCATGTGCGAGAACGACCACGCCGCCCGCTCGTCATCGGTGCGCGGGACGTTGAAAAGGTTGGCCAGGCCGCTCACGGCAGCAGCCTCTCGGCTTTCCAGCGATAGATGCCGGAATTCGACGCCAAACTGGCCGAAGCCAGATTAAGTAGCCGGATGGTGACGGTGGCCACCGACGTCGTCGAACTTAGCGAGGCGAGTGGGGAGACATAGCCCTGATACGACACTCCGGCAGCGGCAACCGATGGCGGGCTAACCGCGATGAAGTCCCCCGGAGCAGGGAGAGCGCTCGCCGCGGCGGCGGCCAGAGCGGTCAGAGTGAAAGTCTGATCCTGCGCCGTCAGCCCCGGCGTCGCCGTGAACGTCAGCGTCGGACTATTGCCCGACAGCAGATTCGTCAGCGTCGCCCCGCCATTGACTTGCACCGATGAAGGGGAAATCGCCGTGCTGACGTTCGCGGTGGACGAGGTAAGATGGAAACCGCCAGCCCCGCTGTTCAGTGTCGAATCGTAACGCAGGCTGATCGCGTTGCCGATTATGATTTCATTGCCCGTCAGAAGTGCTGGCCCGGCGAGTGTGTCCTTGTAGACATTCAATGCGCCGATCGAGCCCACCGTTGCCGTCGCGGCGCCGGTATTGGTCGCCGAAGCCACGCCGGTGAACAGCATGTAATTGCTGTAAGCGGCTAACGTCGCCGACGGCACCAGTCCCGCCGCATTCTGAGTCAGCGTCAGCGTATTGGTGCCCGCAATTGCGCAGGCAATAGTATCCGCAGCACTGAGAGTCGCGAAATTATTGTCCAGCGCCGACAATTGATCTGGGCCCGGGCTGTTTGCGAACTGGGTAAGGCTATAAGACATTCTTTACCCTCGATTTCCGGCGATCGTATCCTGAATCATCATCGACACAATCGCCATATCAGCGGCATTCGTCGAAATTGTAAACCCGGTCAACATGCCGAACTGATCAACCGCCTCGGGAGCCAGCACCGAATATCCCACGCCGCTGGAAAGCCATTGAATCGGTTGTCCCAGGTTATTCAGCCACGTCACCACGGCTCCGAGATTGTTAACCCACTCGACAGCATTGGGAGTGGTTGTAACGGCGTTCAGATTCGAACTTACTTCGTTGTCGATAGAAATATTAAGCGTGGGAGACAGATTACTATAATACTGAACGATGCCCCACAACCGGGTCACCCATTTCGTAAACTGGTATCCGCCCGGCTTGTCCCACAGCTTGGTCTGGGCTGTCTTCCTGAAGTTGACCGACGGCTGGGCGAACAACTGATAGACCGACCCGCCGTCAGTACCGTAGCAAGTCAGAACCGAATTGATCTCCTGATGCTGGATGTAGATCAGCGGGACATCCTGCTCGGATGCCCACCATATCTTGCTATTCCAGATCAGCAGCTTGTTGACCTGCTGGCCCTTCACCGGATCGATGATCGGCAAAAGCAGCATCCAGCACTTCTTGCCGAAGATAATCGCCTTGCCCGCCGATGGATTGATATTACCGAAATTCGGCACGGTATTATAGATGCCATCCAGCATATCGCTGATCTTGGTCACCGCGCCGCCATAGGAGACGTGAGCGCCGAACGCATTGGCGAACAAAATGTTGCGGCTGAACACATCGACCGATGCCGGCCATGGCGAGCCGACTTCCGGGTCGGCATTCTGGTTGGTGAACGTCGTCACCGGCGGCGAGCCGGACGTATTGACTCCCGAGATGTAATTGACGCTGGAATCACCGATCAGATACAGGAAGCCGTTGGTTTGCTTGAGCTGGATATAAGCGACGCGCAGGAAGCTGTCGCTCGAAGTGAAGTTACCGCCGCCATTGCCCGACGAGAAATCGGTAACCGAGCCGGGCACGCTGAAAGTGATCGTCGGTCCGTTGGTGATCCACACACGCCCGGCATACACCTCGATCGCCGTACCGCTGATCGCGAGGGGTAAAGTCGTAACCGGTGCTGAATTCGGAAATCCGTTACCCGGACTGTAGAACGTCGTGCCATCCCAGATGAAATAGCCATTGGTCTGCTGGGCGACGATCAGGACGTACTTGGCGCCGTACTGGGTGAGCCCCATGTTTACCCGGACCGGGTTGTGAATCGTTCCGTCGGGAGCGATCGACGAATAAGATCCGGTATTGGTGTTGACCGCATAAATTTCGCCGGTGTTGACCACCACCAGCATGTAGGGCGTGGTACCGATGTTGAAGAAGTCGAAAAAAACCACGCGGTCGTTGTCGGGCGGCGTGAATAGCGCCGGAGCGACCCCCCACATCGTTCGCAGATTCCGGCCGGGACCAAGCGGCATGAAGCCGTCGAGCCACGCGGCCTGCTTGTCGTCGACGCCCGGACGCAGCGTCGCAGTGTTGATGCCTTCGAAGGCCTCGAAGATCAGCGGGTCGGGCGGACCGGCGGGAGTATATGGCGTCGGTTGATCGGCTTGGGGTTGGGAGGATTCGATCATCAGGGCCGGCCGTATGGATTCACTGCTCGGCTAACTCGAGCGTGTTGTGAATATCCTAGGGTCATTTTATCGAACTGCTGTTCGAAGAACTTAGCTGCGTTGTAATTTTGCAATTCAACCATCGCCAACTGAGCGGCCATGTACGGAACAGCATCGGTCCACGGCAGCGGGATCGCCTCGGGCACCGAGTTGTCGAGCGTCATGTCGGACGGCAGGCAGAAGCAGTCGTATTCGATCTGATACAATTGCGAAGGCGGCGGGTAGAAATAGAAGCTGCCGCCGGTGCCCTGTCCGTATTGCGAGCCGAAGCTGGGCACATATTGATAGGTGCCGGTCGAATACTGGCGCACCTGCGCCTGATAAACCGAGAAGGCGATCATCGGCAGGCTGTAGCGGTACTGGGCATAGATCACCGACGCGCTTTTAATAGCGTAGACACTATCGACGCCGGGCCAGTTGCCGACGTAGATGTCGCTGAAATTGTAAACCTCCTGCCCTGGGTTGAGCGTATTGATCGGCGACACCGCAACGGTTGCAGTTGCCCCGATGCCAGGTCCGGTCGCATCCGTGATCGTGATGATCGGCTGGAAATAACCGTCGCCGCCGTCGTTGATGTCGATGCCCGTGATCACGCCGCCATTGAGCGAGACGCCACAGGTCGCCTGCCTTCCATTCGGCGATGGCAGCGTACCGCTCGGCCAGTCGGGCGTCGTGATGGTCGCGATCGGGTTGACATAGCCGCTGCCGCCCGCGGTCACCTGCACCGACACACACTGCCCGGAGATCGGCGTCAGGCGACGAATGCATTGCGTGCGCGCCGCCACCTCGCGGCGGGCGCGGTTGATATATACCAGCAGATCATCCGGGTTCTCGAACTGCTGCTTCTGCTCGCGCAGGAAGCGCTGACACTGTTTTAAATGGGTGAAGGCGTCGACGATCATTGGGCGCCTCCCGCCTTGATGCCCATCTTCTGCGCCTGCGCGGGATCTCCGGCCTGGCTGTACAGCCAGCTGTTGACGCTCGGGTTGGACTGGTTGCGTGCCCGCGACATGAACTCGTTATAATGCCCCTTGTACATCTGCGCGGCATCCGCCATGCGAGCGTTGGTCTGCGCCGACATCAGGGCGAAATAGGCGGCGAAGAACGGCACCGCATCGGTCCAGAAGTACGGCAGTGCCTCGACATCGCTATCGGCCGCCAGTGCCTGCGGATAGCAGACCGTGTTGCAATTGAGCTGGTAGATGTCGTCCGGCAGCGGCGAGACGTAGAACGACCCGCCGTTCACGGTGGTGTTGGCGACGCCGCTCGGAGCCGCGCCCTGACCATATTGCGCCCACTCCTTCGGCGGACCAGGTTGCGGCGCGGCATTGTTGCGGTTGTACAGCGAGAACCATGGCCACGCCCGCGGCGTCATCCACAACTGCCCATTGCCGGCGACGTAATGCATGCTCTGGATGTTGATCACGCCTTGCACGCCGGTAGTTGCGGGCACGCCGACATTGATGCCGGAGAACGGGTAAGACTCCTGACCAACCACAGTCGAGATCGTGCCGTGAACGCGGATGCACTCGCCCTCGCCGGCGACCTGCCCGCGCGCCGTGTTGATGAACCGCGTCAGGTCGGCGTCGGAATACAGGCTGGTGGAATTGCTGCCGGGGAGCTGAAGCAATGACCGGGTCGAGGTGAGATAAGACGTCAGCAAAGCAAGGCACTCCTTTGCCGACTACCTTACACCTTCCTCAGAACGATATAGCTGGGAAGAATAGAACGCTCGGCGTCGATGACGTGGTACGATTGGGAACCATCGGGGCCCTGACAGAGAATGTAGCCGTTGCGCTGCATTGCTCCCTGCTGGGCCCCGACGAAATTGACGTTACCCGCCGATACGACATTGCCGGCCATATCCGTATCGCCAACCTGCAGCACCTTGGCCGCGTTATAACGGGCGTTCGAACTGACGCCCGTCAAACTCTGGCTGAAGGTCTCGGCCATTTACGGTCCCGGCTGGATGATCGCGATATCCGGACGGCTGCCCATGATAGCCGTGAGCCCGGCAACAGTACTCAGCCCGCCTGCCGGAACACCCAAACCTGCGATCGTAGGTGCCGACTCGAACAAACCGCCATCATAAACTGTTGCCGGAGCGCCCACGCTGAGCGATGCCGCGGTAACTGCAATCTGCGCAGGGCGAGGCATGAACGTCAGATAATTCGCATCAGGACCGTTGACGATCGACCCTGCAAGCGGAGCGCCGCCGTAGGTAACAAACCCAACGCCGCCGGTACCATAACCGGTACCCGCGCTGGTAAGGGTTCCCGACACGATGGTCTGCAACACGTTCGCCGTCAGCGAGGCAGGGCCGCTGCCAGCACCGCCGACCGACAGCGTCACCGAACCCAGCGAACCGTTATTGAGCGGAGCGCCATTATTGGTCACCAGCACGCCGGTGATCGCGCCGGCCGAAGCCAGCGAGAACGTCACCGAGGCCTGCGTGATGCCGGTGGCGAGATTCGGATCAAACGGGCTCGGCACCACCACGGCGGTCGGAACCGTCGGGTAGCCGGCGCCGGGATTGGTGATGCTGACCGAGGAGATCGACCCGCCGGAGCCGATCACTGCGATCGCCGTGGCCTGGATACCGCCAACGCCGTTCGCATTGACGTTCGCCGGGGGCGGCGGCGGGATCATGATGATCGGGGGCACACCATAACCGGCGCCCTTGGTCGGAACGTCGATGGTGAACGTGCCGGTGAGGCCGAGCGCGCCGCCGACGATCGGAAGCAGGGTCGGAGACGCACCGTTGCCGAAAGTACCGATCGCCGTGATGGTCGTGGTAGCCTGCACGTAGCTGGTGCCGCCGTTGATGATCGATGCCGAAACGATGCAACCGGTCAGGTTGGCGATGCGCTGGGTGAATCCGTCGGCCGTGACGAAAATCTGCCCGCGGGTCCATGCCGCGCCGGCCGACATCGTCCAGGTGTTGGTGACCGGATCCAGGAACTGCAGGACATTGTACATCCCGAGAGTGATGATCCAGTCGCCGGCCGGCAGCACGAACGAATCGCCGGGCGCGAGGCCAAGGCGGTTGCTCGAAGCATCAGCCGGAGCGTTATTCAACTGACTAGGATACAAATTTTGGGCCGGGGGCAGCCCTTGACCGGGTCCAGCTAAAGGCACGGGCATATTAGATTCTCCTTGCCGTCATCAGATTTTGAGGGTATATTTCGAGGTATGAACATAACCTCAAAACCGTGCTTACAGTGCTCCGAACCGATCGGGGCAGATAGAAAGAAATTCTGCTCTCAGAAATGCGCCATGAAGTGGCACAACCATCGAGTACCTTGGTCCGAAAAACCGGGCCGAAATGCTGCCAACCTGCGTGCGAAAGAACGCTACTGGCAAGATCCCGAAGTAGCACGCGCCAAGGCAAGGAAGTGGCGCGAGCTAAACCCCGATTCTCATAAGATACACATTCATCGCGCCAAACAGAAAAACGCAGCCGCGATAAAAGACCAGAACGCTGAGTGGCGCGAAAGAAATCGCGAAAATCTTCGAGAGCGCGCACAAATATTTCACTACCAGACGCGCGAAAAGACGCCTTGGAAACATATCCTTCGAAGCCGTTTCCGAGACGCGCTGAAACGCGGCATACCGTTCGAGCTAACCCCCGAGTGGGCTGCGGCGCGGTGGACAGGGTACTGTGAAATGTCCGGTATCCCATTTGATCTCACTAGAACTGTTGTAGGCTTCTATTCTCCGAGTATCGATAAAATCGAACCCGAAAAAGGATACTTGCCTGACAACTGTCGCTTCGTGCTTTTCTCCGTTAACGGGTTCAAAAGTGTTGGAACCGATTCCGATGTACTTCGCGTTGCTAAGGCCCTGCTAGATACTGCAAAACTAAAAAGCTGCCCCGGCCAAGTTGTAGCCATAGAAACCGCTGACTGACTTGGCGGTCAGAATATCGTAACCGACCACCACGACGCCCTGCTGGCCGATCTGGCCGAGCGGAACGAGCGAATAGAAGCCGGAGAAGTCGAACGCCGCGTCTTCCGACATGTACATTGACGTGTACTTGACGTTGACGCCGAAGCAGCTTCCCTTCGGACAAAAGTGATCCGCGAAAATCGGGATGCCGGACACCACGAGGTTCGGGAAGGACGATCGCACCGCGGTGTCCATCGTGTAGGTCGAACCCGGCGGTGGGTTGATCTGCTCGATCGAGATGAAGGTGTTGTTGAGCGTGGCGTAATCGCCCGGATTCATCACCACGTAAGTCGGCGCTTCACCGCCCGCCGCGTCGGTGACGCCGGCCAGCAAGGTAGCCATGCCTGCCCGAGTGAAGCCCGCGGTACCCTGCGAGTAGGTGCCGGAGTTCAGGTTGATGTACTGGCCCTTGAAGGCCGAGTTGCCCTGCGCGTTGCGGTTGATGCCGCCGTAGGTCGGCACGTTGGTGCCATCATCGAAGGCGTTGTAGAATGAGTCGGGCAGCAGCGGGTTCGCCGAGTTGTTGGTGAACATCAGCCGCGCCATATTCTGGCGGGTGACCGCGTAGACGTCATTCATGCGGGTCTTGAGCAGACTGACCTCGCGGTCGGTCGCCTGGATCACCGTTTCGCCGAACGGCAGCGGGACCGGGACCACCCAGTAGGCCAAATTCCATTGGCCGTTCTGGATGCCGGGGGTGATAACGGGGGAATTGAATCCTCCACCGTACCCGGTCCATTGACCTTGGACCATGGAATTTCCTTGCAACGGTATAGTGACCTGATTCAGGCCGCCGGCAGCGCGCTGCGAATTGCCCAGCATGTAAAATAGACATGGACTACCGAAATAAAGCTGGACAAAGAGCTTCGGAACGAATGCCCTTCGAGTCACAGCCGATAATTCGGTGTATAATGAGCCTGCGGCGGGGGCGACGCCTAAACCGGGAAGGGGCATCTCAGTCTCCTATTTAGCGACGTGCGCCGCGAAGTTCCATGAGCGTTTCATTCGCCATCCGCCCAACGATGGCATCGGCAACCGAACCATCGCCCTTGTTGGCGATCAGGTCGGCGATGGCCTTGTCGGTGCCAGGCGCCGAGGTGTCAGTGAAATTCCACTTGTCGCCGGTGATGCCGGACGGGGTCGCGGGCATCTGCGGGGGATTGGCGCGCTCGAAAATGGCAACGGCATCGTCCACGTCGATGAGACCCTTGGTCTCCATCAGCTTGCGGACGGCTTCGACGCCCTCATCGGTGTAGTGGCCCTGAGACTTGAGGCGGGCGAAGGCGGCTTCCTGCTTGCCAGCGATCGCGGCCAGGGTCTGCTCGCGCTTCTCGTCCTCACGCTCTTTCTTCAGCGCGGCGACTTCGTCGTTGAACTTCTTCTCGAGCGCGGTGACGGGCGCCAATTGGGCGGCCTCGGCATCAAGCAATGGGGTCGCCGCGTTCGGATCGACCAGTTTCTGGGCCTGCTCCAGCAGGCGACGGGATTCCGGCTTGGCAACCATGCGGGAGGCCACGCCACGCAGCGCGACCATCTGGTTATACTCGGCTTCGTCGACCTCGACTGTCTTCGCCATGGCTTACTTGCTTCCCGTCATGGTGCCGGCGTTCGGAACGTGGCTGATGTTCATGGCCGGCGACTTCTCCTGGCCCGGCAGGTGCGAGGTGCGACCGCCAATGTCGATCTGCTTCATGCTGACCCGGATGATCTGCTCATCGCTCTCGGGGATCGACTTGGCGGAATTCTGGAAGATGTTGACGTTCGACATTGCTGTCTCCTCAGTAGCCGTGTCCGCGGCGGGGACGCTGGACATTGGTGACGCTCATATCCTTGTCGGGAATGTTCATCGCCGGTTCGTAATTCTGATGCATCTGGACCCGGGTCTGCGCGGTGCGCACTACGCCCGGATCGTTCGGACCCGGCATCTCGGTCTTGTTCTCGAAAATGGTGCTTTTCACGCGGCGGCTCCTTGAGCCTGTGGCTGCGCCTGCTTCTGTCGCATCTGCTGCACGGCCTGTGCCTGCTGATTGTTCTGCGCCATGGCGCGCTGCTGGGCTTCGATGGAATTCTTCTGGGCGGCGGGGGTGACCGATCCGGCGGGAACGAACTTGACCAGCTTGTTCAGGCAATCGAGCACTGCTTTACCGACATCCGAACTTGCGCCGACTTGCGGCAGGATCTTTTCCATCTGCTTCACGATGACCCCCAGCTCCTGCAGTCCGGCAGCTTCGTAACCCTTGTTCGGCGTCGCACCGGTGGCCGGTGTTTGTCCGAAGGGGGGTTGCGCAGGCTGTCCGCCCGGTGCTGCAGGAGCTGGGATAGGCATTGCGGAATTACTTCCGGCCCTTGCGGTGCTTGCGCTTGTTGGCGGTGAACATCTGGCGGCCCTTTCCTATCTAGGGGTTGAAGTCATCGCACAACCTTCATGGTCTGTGCCCACACAACCTCGTTTGGAACCGGGCGGAAGGCCAGCGCCGGAATTGACAAAAGTTCATAAGTTGTATAAGTGGTTCATCGGCCTTGGAATTATTTCGAAATAATCATGGGAATTAGCCCGACACAGTCACAACGCCCGTGGTTCACCGCCAAGGAAGCGGCCGACTACATCGGCGTTACCCCGACGACGCTCTACTCCTACATCAAGATGCGAAAAAATCGCCCGCCGGTGTTTCGACTGGCAGGCAAACCAAAAGGCGTGTGGAGATTCCCGCGCGAGGAATTCATAGCGTGGGCCAACGGCTCGCAGAAACAAGGGTGATCGATGTACAGCCTTTCAATCCACTTCGGACCGAACGCGATGGTGTGGGCGCTACTTTTCAAGGAAGAGGAAAAAGCCGAAAAAATTTTCGGTGCTTACGTGGATTTTAAAGCGACTAGTGCGGTCGATGGAATTTTTCTCGGTGCCGACGACTTCGGACAAACCTTCGCTATCCCATTTTCTGAAATTAGTGGCATTATGGTCGAAGACCTCGACCTCGTCGAGGAAGCCCGCATCCTGCGCAGCCTCGCCAACGCGCGAGGGGAAGTGAAGGCGCGAACGCGAGCGATGTCCGACCCGGTACTTCGAGGCGCGCAGCAAGGGCCCGGGGTTATCACGCCGAACTTCCGTCAGTGACGCCCGCCAGCGTGCCCGAGCATCTTCTCGATCGCCTTGTCCTTGCCTTCCGGCGATAGCTGCCCAAGCAGTTTCTCCTGCATCTGCTGACCAGCGGCCTTGCGCTGCTTGAGCGAAGCCTTGGCGGTCTCCTTATCGGGCACCGCGGTGTGATCGATGATGAACTCGCCGTCGACATCGCCGACCTTGCGCAGCGCGAACAGCAGTTGTGTTGCCTCGTCCGCGAAAATCGGGCTCGACGAATGACTGTCAACCGTGACGCGCCAATCCTCGGGCAAATCACTCAACATGAACGACGTATCTTCCATCTTCTCCGGGTCGGTCCAGTATTTCCGATCTTCCTTGGCTTCCATCATCGTCATGGTGAGATCAGCGCATGCCGCCAGTTGCTGCTCGGTCAACAGCGCGCGATCGCGCAGCGTCGGCGAGGCCGTCTTCATCAGCGTTTCCGCATGAGCACCGGCGCGCACGCCGGACTCACCCTTGCCCTGCATGATATCGGGGAATGAACCAAGCGTATTGATCTGCTCCTGTACGTATTTGATGATCGGCAACAACTCGGACGGAAATTTCGGCGTCAGATCCTCGACCTTCGAATTCGGCCCGCCGTTCCAGTACCCGGCCAGGCGAAACTGGGCGTAGGCTTCGTCCGTCATGGTGTTGTCGCCGGAGAACGACAGGATCTTGTCGATCTGCAACCCGATCAGCCGCTTCAGGTCGTCGCACAGCGCCGACAGGAAGCCCTGCGGCTCGATCAGATCGATCAACTCGCTACGTCCCCAGAACCAGTTCACCATCGGGTTAGGCTGGATCAACCGATACGGCTGTACGCGCTCGATCCCCATCAGGTTCGATAGTTTGAACCGCGTGACCAGGATATCGGGCTCGACGATCTGAATGGTCTGATAATCCTCCTCGCCCTTCACCCACAACTCGTGAAACTTCACTGTCGGGGCGCCGTCGGTCGGACTGATGGTCGGATAATTCGGATCGTTACCGAGCTGGACGATGCCGCCCGGCAGCGGACGCGTCGCCGCATTGACGCCGGTGTTGAGCTGCGAGGTCGATAGCACCTGATGGAAAAAGCTGTCCGGCCCAGAGCCGATCGATTGACCCATCTGGCCGTGCACCATGATGCGATCGAGCAACTTGTTCGCGTCAGGGAAGCGCCAGATGCGCTGCCATACCTCGGGGCGGGTCAGGTACGACGTCTCGCACATCGCTTCCTGATTATCGATGTCGCTCTCGCTCTCGCGATAGACGCCGAAATTCCACGGCATCACCAGTTTCTTCTCGTAATAAATCCGCTCCTTGCCGAGGGGACCTTCCGACTTCGGCCACTGCTTCAAGATCGCACAGCCGTACTTCAGACCTTCCTTGACGCCTTGGCCGAACAGCGTGCCGCAGCCGGACCGCTCCCAGTGCCGGGTCAGATGCTTGGCGGCGACCTGCCCGCGCTTGATGACGTCGGGCTTGTAATCGTTGTCGAAGTCGCAGGCGAATTTCAGTTCGATCGGCGAGAACAAATGCGACTGGGTGCGTTCGAGATGCGCGTTCATCATGTTGATGAGCGCCTTGTTGCCGTCGGGACGTCCGGTCTCGGCAATCTGATTCAGCAAACGATAGTAAGCTGCCCGGTTGCCCTGGCTGATCCGGCAGGTCTCGATCAATTCCGTTGCCGCCGGGATCAGTTCCTTCTCGGCTGTCGGGAGAGGGATCATGCTGCTTCCTTAACCCATTGCGCCCAGCCTCCGAGCAATAGTAATCCTCTGTATTCGGCCTCTACTACACAATAGCGCCACGTCCTTAGCCACGGCAAAAAATCAACCAGCAGATCAGGATGATCCCCGGGATAATGCCTAATTATATAACTGAGCAGCAGATCATTCTGCACTTCGGCAATGGGAGACCCGAAAATTGTTGCGTACTCACTCATACAGGCGACCTGTAATTCGGGTTGTTGGTGATCTCAAGCGGCAGCGGAGCACTCCCGATTGGAGCCAGGGCCGCTTGTACCCGATTGCGCGAGCGCAGGCCAGCATGTGGGGCCACACCGGTGTGGGCCTGTGTCGCGAAATTCTGGGCCTCGGCCACACCAAAGCCGGTCGGCATGCCTCGCGCCTGCATCTCGGCCATCCGCTGGGTCACGGGGTTGTTGACTTCTACCGCGGAGAACTCGGCGTCCTTGCGATCGTTGAGGTTGGTGATCTTGAGATTTGACATCTCAGATACCGGGACACCGGCCATCGCGGCGCCGAGTTCAGCCCGCTTCTCCGAGCCGTCCATGATGTCGCGCGCCACCTTGTCGTTGTTTTTCGACTTCTGCGACAGGAAGGCGGGCATCACGACGACGTTGTCGGGCACCCGGTTGTTGATGTCGGCGCTGCAAAGCGGGCAGAAATCCGGCCAGCCCTGCGTGACGTCGTATTTGAACTTTTTCTCGCAGGCGGGACACTTCAAAACTACTGCCATTAGTGATTAAATCCTTGTGCAAACGCCCACAATAGGAACACTAAAAAGGCAAGCACTACTCCCATCCCGCCTACAATCAAGACGAATTTCACAACGTCAAGTACCGTAATTGCATGCTCCATAGTTATCTCCCATACCGCCAAGTATTCTTCATCGCCAGTCGCTGCTGCGCGATCCGGCTCTGCTGCTTCTGGCCCATGAACGCCGACATCATGTTCTGATTGAACATCTGGGTCTGGTCAACCACGCTCCGCATCTTTTTAACCTTCTCAGCCTCGCGCGATCGCTTCTGAACGATCAATTGCCGCCGCATCTTGATCTCCCAGTTATGCGCCGTCAAAGCCGCTGCCAGCGTGCGGTCATCCTTGCCGGCATCGCCGGTGCCGTTGGCCTTGATGGTGTCGCCGTCACGCGCCACTCGCTGCATTTCCCGGATCAACTCCTGCGACCGAATCCGCAGCTGGCCGTTGCCGACCAGCGAGCGCAACTGCTCGAGGATCATGATCTTGTTCTGCTGCTGGGTGTTGTGGGTCGGAATCATGCCCGAGCCTGCCAGGAACAGTCGGGAAGGGCTATCAACACTGAGGCACTTCACCGGAACCGAACCTATTGACTCTACCGAAACGATTCGATGGCGCTTTGACACACTCAGCCGCGGTTTCCATTCGCCTTTGCGTCCCTTCGTTTTTACCGTTGCCTGTTGGCGAGCAGCCTTTCTGCTTAGCCTGAAAACAAGCATGTCGGGGTACCCGGTAAACCAAAACTGATACGCGGGCTTGCATTCAGATTTCTTCCCGCGATAGCTCAATTCAAGATTTCTTACTACAAACTTCGCCTTGATGCCGAGAGATCTCAAAAGTTCTTTGAACCCTTTGGCGAGATCAGGCCGCGTCGTCGTAAATCCGCACTGGCGACTAATATCGATCGACCCGTCCGTATCCATTAAACCTTGCAGCAGCGCCAATCGCTGCTCTTTCGAGGCTCGCAAATACGCTTCTGGAATGTGCTTGTTATCGATCAACCCGCTTGATTTTAACCTGTGTGAAAAATCCGATATTGCACGACTGCATACGGTTCGGGGAGGCGACCCGCGCTTCAGCGTTCCCAGCTGATATCCTGCCATTTCGATGTGGTAAGAGATTTCAAGTAGATCGGCTTCATTGCCAAAAATATAAGGTCGCTTGCTATCCCCATCGCCGAGCCACGCCCCTAACACGTAGGGGTCAATCGGAAGCGACTTCGCAGGTAATTCAAGTGGCTCGGCAACCGCGATCGAATAAGGCTCCCAGCGACGAGGTGACTGAAAACCGTTCATCAAGTCGACTGTTTTTACTAGCGCTCCGTTGTTTACGGGCCAAAGATGCTGATCGTCAGCGACGATCGTTGACCCGTCCTCGAAAGTTATTTCGAAGCATTCGTGGTTTTTCATAACGGGCGAGCAACCCGTGACGCGGCATACTTGCCCTCGGTCGTCAAAAATTTTGTCTCCTACTTTTAGTGCTCCCATTGTAGTCCACCCCGAAGGAGTGGGAATGATTTCGTCGGTAAACAGGCATTTCCAGTGCCATGCGCCACCGCCTCCCATCGAATCGGCGCGGGTGTAGATGTACTGCTTGACGTTCTGAAAGATGTTGCGAATGCCCTGCTCGGCCAGCGGCGCGTAGGAATTCTCGATCTGGAATTTCAGGCCCTGCAACTCGGTCAGCACCGCGCCGCCGGGGCCATTCAATTCGAGAATATACTTGATCTCGGTCAACGGCTCGGAGCCGTACCAGCCCATCACGGCGGCGATCACCCACGCAAAGTGCTTGGTTGAGATCAGCGGGTAGGCGTACTCGGCGACCTGGTCGACGCCATCGGAGTAGCAACGAAAAACCTGGAAGCTCGATCGATCGTTGTTCTCGTTCTCACCAAAGGCCGGATCAATGCCGATCGAATACACTGCCTCGCGTTGCGGCGGCTCCCACACTTTCAGTTCTATGTTCCGCGATGTCTCCGCCGGATAAACCTTAAGATCGCAGAATTCAGTGCCGGGCAAAAACATGTAGGATTTGTATTTGTTGGAAACATGCTTATCCGACTGGTCCTTAAGGCTCTCACCAGAGAAAAATACACTGCCCGTAATCTGGAATGCCTCGTCCTCGTCCCACGGATCTTCCTGTTTCTGGAACTGGTTTGCCTCGAAACCAGCGTCAGTATCACCAGTATCGCGAGAAGCCGGATCGACCAGTCGACGATACCAGGCAAGCTGTTCCTGCGAAATGGCAAAGTCGTAAAGCTCCTTGACCTTATCGATTTTCTTCTGCTCGTCGACAGTCGGCAGCTGCGTACCGTAAAACTCCCAGTCCTTGCTGTCACGCTCGATGCGCTGGCCGTCGTGGCTCCACCAGCCGATAAAAATTGTAACGCAATGATGCTCGTCAGCACGCGCCTCGTGCCACATGTCCATCCAAGCGTTAGGGCCTCTGGCTGTACTTTCCCAAATATACAACCTATCGGGGTGACTGTCCGAAAGCGATCTCCGATACGATACAAGTCCTTCGTCGTTTTCCCAGCTACAAATTTCGGACCCATGACTAAGGGTCAAACCCGCTGAACGTCCTAGCGTGCCCGACGTCTTGGTTTTTTTCACACCCGCTGACTTGAACAAAATTTTAGAATTATTAACGAGCATGAGCCCGTCGCGGTTATCTTTTTTGATGCCTGGAAATTTTAAGCGTTCGGGAAGATCGCCGATCATTGTGACGAGTTCGTCGCGAGCAAGATTCTTGTTTTCATTTGAATCGAAAACAAGCGCGCCGGATAAACCGCGGTGAATGCCTAGATAAAACGCGGACATCGCCCTAGCGATAGTCGTGATTCCTAACTGGCGGCTCTTCAAAACGTAAACGTCGTGCTTATCTTCTTCCAAGCCGTCCATGACTTTTGTGATGAAGTGGCGCTGGCTGTAATACAGATTTTCACCAAGACTAACAAACCCCTTGTTTTTAGAATTGATTCTCGCCTGCTTCAAAAAAGCGTAAAAAGCTGATTCGAACGCTTCGCGCTTCTCTCTGCTCCAGCCAGCCATCAGCGAAGCCTCTGCAAAGGGTCTTGGCCTTTTCGCAAACGACATCTAGCTGAGTAGTAATTGACGCCTGCCTCTTCGCAGGCATCTTTTAGCGAAACCGTTTTGCCTTCGAGCACTATCCGCAGCGTGTTTCGTTTATTGCGGCTCTGCATTTTCTTAGATGCCCACACACAATTGTCCGGCTCGTAGTTGCCGTTCACATCTTCCCGCTCGATAGAATGCTTTGAAGACGGACGCTCCCCCATATCCGCTAGGAAGTTGGAAAACCCCGCTTCGCCAAGCCATCGGGCGCAAACAGTGATTCCTCGGCCTCCGTAGTATGGCCACGTTTTTTCATTCGCGTTGAAGCACCGAGTTTTTATGCCTGTCCAAACGCGACGTTCGGGGGTGTTATATTTTCCATGCGTGATATTTGATTTTAGAAGCGCAGGAGCGATCGCACATCCGCATGATCTAGACTTGCCGGACTTCAAATTGTAGCCGTAAGCGACGGAAGTTTTCCCGCATTCGCATTGACACCGCCAAAGCGAATCGCCGCTAGTCCCCTTCGAGCGCCTGCCGACGAACTCCTCGACAGTCAGCTTTCCGAAAACTTTTCCGGCCAAATCCACGCGAGGATATCTTGTCATAACAGCACATTACGCCGACGACGTGCTCTGCGCAAGGCCATCACTTATCATCCCCCTACTGCACTCGCTTGGGCACTTGTCGATGCATTACTAGCCGGCGTACCCCGCCGGCGTACCGCCGTCCGTCCGGCCCATCCGCCCAACTGGAAGTGCCCGCTATCGGCCCAGCGCCACTGCGCCCCGCTTATCAGCCCGCAGGAATTCGCCAGCGTGATCTCATTGGAAGGCATCGCCGGGCGTGTGACGTTCCGTGCCACTTGGTTCACATCAAGTGCCAAACCTGAATAATGTAAGCTGCCGGGAATATGGCCGCCATGCGCAAACCCGCCCAGGAACTTAACCGGATATCCTTGTTGCTCCAGTTTGTCGATGATGCACTGGAAGGCCGCGACGGCATGAGCAGCCACATGAGCCACTGCGCCCGATTTTGCACTAACCGCTCCAGAGCCGTGCATCGCTCGCAGATCAGGCTGGTGATAGTAGTGTCGGTGGCGGCGATGATGCATGCGACGAACGTGGTGTCTGGCATGATGCATGACGTGCTGCCGTTGAACGTGGTGCGCGTGATGCTTGTAGTGCCGATGCCCGGCTTCGGCCGATGAAAAAAGGGCGAAAAAAATCAACACGGAAAACAGGTACTTCATGAAGTGATGCTCCCGAAGTCAGTGTTTGATGGTGAGAAGGGCTTCGATCCGGTTGGTGGTTGCCTGCACCGCTACCAACTTTTCTTCAAGGCGCGTCAGCCGCTCGCCTTGCGGCGCGATCAAGGCTACCGTCTTTTCCACGATATCAACGCGGGTATTGAACTGGGAAGCATACCAAACGAGCCCGCCGAACTGGGCTATGCCTATGATCAGGCTACCGACCAGCCAAACGACGGGAATGCCCTTGTTAAGGTGCCATTCCCGCTCCAGCTTTGCACTTCCGTTGTCGCTGAACTCGGTCATTCGACGGCTCGATGCGCGTGCCATTCTCACCTACCCCGGTGAAATCAACCGCTTCGATGCCGTCAGGTTCCGGCGTCGGTCGATGCCGCCGCTGCTTCGAACGCCGCATCAACCTGCTGATCGAGAACTTGCAACTGCGCTAGTTGCGCGGCATTGGTCGCCGGCGTCGCGCTCAGCGCCGCGATGATGTTCTTCACCGGTGTGTAGAGCGATGAGATTTCGTCGACGATGAACGGGACGAACTGGGTCAGCGTCTTGATGATCGAGTCGATCAGCGACGCGTTGGCGCTAGACGTCAGTAGCGGGATTAGGTTGGTGATCAGCCCGAGCAGGGCCTGGATGGCAATCGTCATTTCGAAACTCCGGGGTTGGTGGGAATCTGTGTCTGCAATGACGTCACGGTTGCCACTAACGCGTTGTAGATGGCACTTGGCCCGGCAGTGCCGGAAACAATATAAGGCTCAAGCTGATTGCGAGCGATGCGGCCGGCACGCACCGCCGAAACCACGGCCTGCCGGGTATTCAGCGCGCAGTAGGAAGGTGCCGGACTGGCCTGCTTGCAGTACAGCAGGTATTGCGTGGCGCTGGCCTCGCCGGCGTCGAAGGCATTGGCCGCCACGATGATCTGAGTCGGAGAGACTGTGGCGCTGGTGACGACGTCCCATGCGGTTTGCAGGGAGGCACAGGCGCCGAGCGACAAAGCGAGGGGGATAACGAGAAGAAGCTTTTTCATGTCAAGATCCTTTGGCGGTTTCGGTAATGTCTGCCATGGCAGCACGAGTTGGAGCGATCTTGTTGATAGCGGGATCGATCGCCATAGCGGCCAATCCGTCGGTGGCCTGCGAATTGACGGAAACATGCTCGATCCCGGGCATGGCAAGCACATCCTTGACAGTATTAAGCTGGCTGGCCAAGATGACGCCGATGCCGCTGAACATGGTGTTGATCATTCCGAGCACCATGACGATAAGCGATGCTGTATCAGGCCCCCAGATTTTGGTGAAAACCGCAGTGGAAGTCATGAGCGTGTTGAGGATGACGCCGACGATGCCGATCCACTGCTTGCCACTGAGGTTCATGATTAGGATGCTCCTGCGGGTTGCGGCAACCTGTCACATTTAGGATACGGTGTCTAGGGCAGCCTTCCAGCGGCGAAGCCACGTCATCCGGTCGGAAAGCCCGGTATATCCGCCGTTCAGGTGGCGGGTGACCTGCACCACGTTGTCGGCCTGCGCCCACAGCAGGCAGCCGCAAAGGATGAAATCGGCCGCACCACATTCCAGGAAGTGTTCGGGGGCGTTGACGAGATCGGGGTTGGTGACGAGATCGAGAACGATACCGTTCTTGGCGAGCGCTTCCTGCAGCGCCTTGTAGCCATCATGGAACGTGGTTTGTGTGGCCCCGCGGCCGCGGAAGGCGTACCCCATATTGGAATTGAGCGCGTTCCCGCCTCGCCCGTTGTAGACCTTGTTCGCCAGCAGGCGCGGGTTATGGGCATATGGAAGCCCAGAATTGACCGTCGGGAAGCGCGACGGCCAGACCTGGTGCATGCGGGGGGCCGAGTAGTTCAGGTTCTCCTCGACCTCGGTACCCGCCCCGCACTCCAAACTGATCTGCGCCATGAAGTGGGCGAGCACGAGGTTGGAGCTGATGCCGTATTTCGGCAGAACCGTCGGCACGTCGGCGGCGATGGCGTCCCGCAGCCCGGGGATCAGTTTGTCTCCGGATGGCCACATGTTGTAGAGGGCGTTGATGAAAGCCATCAGTGTTTAGCTATCCCATTCGGCTATGAACAATCCCGGCATACCGCCACCGCCGCCGCCAGAACCAACCCCCCCGCCGCCGCCTGCTCCGAAACCAATTCCATTGACGCCGCTGCCGGCGCCCGTTACTCCCCCGTAACCTCCGGTTCCAAAAGGTGTGCCGCCGCCTTGAACCCCGAAATAAGAAGAACCGGACGCTATAAATTGCCCAGTGCCATAAGTCTGATAATAAAATACGAATGGCAGCGAGAGAATAGAAGCGCTGCAAGAGCCTTGCGTGTTAGTGGTGTTGGTCGTGCTTGCAGCCCCTCCTGCGGTACCGCCCGTACAGGAATACGTCGTGGCGCCGACAACGAGGCTTGTCGTTCCGCCGCCAGCGGCACCGATGGTTACGGCATAGCTCGTCGATGGTGAAAGCCCTGACACCCAGAACGACACAGCGCCGCCAGCGCCACCGCCGCCGCCAACAGTAGATACGCCCGAACTGGCACCAGAATTACCCCCTCCGACCAGCGTGATCTTGAATACTGTTGACGTAGTTACGGTAGAAGGCGTCGTGAAGTTGCCCGTAGTTGTAATTCTCGTCGCCTGTTGCGCTTCCGTGTTCGCAACCGTGATCGTTGATCCCGACGGGGTTACACTTGTCCCGGTTCCTCCGGCGATTGATAAGGCTCCCGTCAATGAATTGAGTGAACCAACCGATCCGGCCGCCGCGATAGACGACACGGTCGCGTATTTCAAAGCCCCGGAAGCCGCCTGATCCTGAATAAGAATGAGATCGCTTGATGCGGGGCTGGCCTTGTTAGTCAAGGCGCCGATGGTTGAGAATTGCGGCGCCGTACTTCCCGATGTGAAATTACCTTCCAAGGTCCACGCCGCGGCGTTCGCCTGCTTGGCAACGGTCACCGCGGAATTAGCAATCGTGAAGGCACCCGCCGCGGTAATTGCCGAAATATCGCCACTTGCGGTAACAAAAGCAGGGGCTGCCGATGTTGTGCCGACAAACAATTGCCCGTTAGTGCCTGCCGCGGTTGATGCCGGAGTAGCGCCCGAACCGCCGCCGATAACCACGCCGTTCAAAGTCAGCAGCCCCGAAGAAGCGATCGTGCTCGAGCCCGTAAATCCGAGGATGCCGCCAGAGGTGCCGTTGGCCAGTCCGGTGCCCCCGCCAGGGACGGGCACCACGAGAGAAAATGTGTAGCTGCCGGAGCCTGTGCGCTGCACGAACCCGGTCGAGGAAAAACCGGCGATATTATCGAGGCAAGTGCCGGACGCAGTGGTGCAATTGGTTCCGCCTCCGCCGATACCCAACGTCCCGAATGACATGGCGGTAGAACCGCCGCCGCCGGAAAGTAGAGGCTGTCCAGACGATCCTGCCGTGGTGGGAAGGTTGAAATTATAAGCGAAGGTTGTAGACGGATTTTGCAGGGTTACGGTGCCGCTGCCGCTGCCGGAAGGCGCAAGTGCTAATTGCCCCGTTACCGAGCCAGCCAGACCAAGCGTTAATGTAGGTGATACCCACGTAAAATTAGGACTGCCGCCGAGCGAAGTGGCGTTATTAAATTGAACTTGCGAATTAGAACCGCCCGCCGAACCGGATCCCGCGGCGCAAGCTGACCATATCGGATCGGAAGCTCCCTGACTAAGCAGGCACTGGCCAACATTCAGCGTAGCAACGGAATGAAATGCATTGGTGCCTTCGCCGATCAAAACACCATTGGCACTATAGGACGAAGAAAATGGAATGCCGTTGACGGATTGCAGGGTAAGTGCGCCAGCTGCAGTTACAGATGAGACATCGCCTGATAGGGTTTTCCATAAAAAAACTGACCCGGTTTGTCCGATCAAAAATTGTCCGTTAGTGCCGGCACCGGTCGACCCGAGGGACGAAGTTGTGGAGTAATACGGCAATCCGAACTGGGTGCCAGCTCCGATCGACGTCCCGCAATCGACGACAAGGCCAAGCGTACCGCTGAAGCATGGGAGATGGCCGGTGACAGCCGCGCTGGACAGCTGAAGGAAGCTGCTGCCGCCAGTCGGAATAACCACCGGCGTGCCGTTGATGACGAACTGGAGATTCTGGGGGGAAGCGGTGCCGTAATTCTGCAGGCTGATGGTGGCCGGACCGGCGGTCGAGGCCCCAAAGCAAAGCTGGT
>Ga0187874_10000977_pt1 | contig 29832 bp, 29 predicted proteins | sample June2016WEW_16_1_3_FD_132993 | JGI IMG/M metagenome (GOLD analysis project Ga0187874, IMG submission 132993) | Peatland microbial communities from SPRUCE experiment site at the Marcell Experimental Forest, Minnesota, USA - June2016WEW_16_150 | ecosystem: Environmental > Terrestrial > Soil >... | reverse complement strand
GGAATGATTTCCAGTCCTTCTGAAGTTGTCCAGCAGCTGTTTCCTAGATTTCCGTGAGCGAGACCACGAGCATGAAGTGAAGCTACCGTGGCTTGGAGACTCTTGTCGTTTGCAAAGCTATCGGAGCTGTATTCTGAGAATTCAGATTGTACATTTGAGGAAGAAACACATCTTACAAAGAATATATCTCCCTGAATCCACCAAACCCGAGGCTCCATAACTGCAAAGCCATCAGACCATGCTTTCCACCATAAGCGTAGGTTGCGAGCCCACAAGCCCGTAACCAGTTGCCTAATATTAGAATCCGAAGGAAGAACTGAGGAAACGATTACAACATTCTCACGTGCTTCTGGATCGTAGAAACTCTTTGTTTGAGTTTCTATTTCTCGTTCATCTTCAAACATTGAGCCTCATTCTTTTGGAATGTTTCAGCTTCACATACTATAACTTATTGAATTCGTAGTATAGATTTATTAATTGTAGAAGAAATATGCACTTATATGGGTGGGTCTGGTCACGATCATGGCGGTAGAGGAGAAAACAGAAGTGGTTTCCAGACTCGCAGTAGGGAACATGACCGACGCGAAGCATTGCGGGCTTTGGACAAAGCTACACGTGATAACCGAGCTAACCAATTGAACCCAACGCATTCGGCTTATCATCTAAGTGGGCTTTCTAATGAACAGTTTGGCTCGGCTTCTAAGATGACTATTGAGGATGCTCGCAGGATTCAATCAAGTTCTGACCGAGAAGACAAGAATGAAGATTTCAAGTCAAGAGCTATGTCTGCTGCCGCCAAGAATGAGAACAAATGAAGCGCGCGTTATAACCAGAAAGGAAAACGCAACGATCGGGCTCAACGTTATTGCCACTTCTTTAGTGTGTTTTAAGAATTCTGTGAGTTGAAGGGGGATCCCAGCACCATTTTACCAGCAAAAAATTGCTCTTGGACTGGGACCGATGAGATTTAAACCATAACGCATGGGAGATACCACCCCATTTTCTCTTTTTTTTAAACATCCTGAAATACTGAAAAATTGCTTAACGATCGCTTGCAAACTGTTTAATCCAGTCTTTGAAGTACATTTTAACTCTGTCTATGTCATCGTCTGAGAGAGGATTGTGATGTGCAATTATATTTCTTGATAACTCAACTTCCTCTATCCTGTTCGTTAGCCATTCTATCGGTCTATCAACATCAGGCAGCTTATCCTGGAAGTCTTCATAATTTGAAGTAATGATTTTTTGTAGATCGTCTATGTCAACATAAAAGATAGGATGCTCTCCCCTAGTCCCATGCCATCGATTTCTTCCTTCTTTACTTTGCCTATCCTTAGCTTTCTGCTGAATTTTCACATTTACCTTTGAAACCCACCAATCTTTTCCGTACTTGCTCAGACTTTCGATTATGAAATAGCGTATTGAGTTTTCGAAGACATACAAATAAGGGTAAACTGAAGCCATTTTTTTCGCGTCTTTCAAAACTGAATCAGGCACGTTAGGGCAATTAATCTTTACCTCATTATCTAGCCGAACAACCGGTCTTTTGGTAATTTCAATGGGTGCTCTACTCATTTGTACCAGGGGTTGCGTTGACCTCATTGCCTCTCTAACTTCAGCCAGTTCTTGACCCGTTAGATGTTTGGAAATATCTATACCATTTTCTGAAGCAAGTATGTAAGCCGCGGTCTCCGTCGAATAAGCATAACCTATTTGCTTTTTCTTTCTGTCTATCGTTGCATATAGCCCAGGGACCGACAATCCTATTTTTGCCTTAAGCAACTTGAGTACTTCCTGATTTATCATTATTCAGCCTTTTTATCGGATAATTGTTGAACCTGATCATCGCTTTCGCCGCTTTCTGGTTTTGGGACTTCTATGCCAAATTCTTCCAAATCAAACGCTCTTTTGAATCTTTTACCGCCTTGAACCGACATGTTTTCACCTATTCCTAACTTGGCCCAAGTTTTCCAATGCCTAGTGACCGTCTCAGTACTAGCAATTTTGGTGATTTTACAAAGTTCAACTGATCCCTTGCTTCCGTTGCTTAGCTGGTATAACAAACGCTCTTGTGCAGTTTCCAACGTGGATATCAGCACTTCTTTGACAGCCTTCATTCCTGAGAACTTTGTCCATTTAAGAATCTCTCGCAATAACTCTGTTTGTATCTCGTCTTGAGGATTCATGATTTTGGTACCTCTTCGGTCGATGATTGAGTCGGCGTTCCATCTTCTGCTTTTGTAGCTTTCTTTTCAAGTTTCTCTTTTTTCTTTGATATTAAGCTAAGTTGGACGCACACATTTTGGATGCTCTTGTTCAGAACTTTAGCGATTTCTGATGATGTGAACCCCATAGAGACAAGGAGCTCGATTTTTTCTTGTTCTGTCCCATAATCCTTGATTATGCTTGCTGCAAGTAGTTTGGTCATTCTATCAAGCTTATTTGAGATTTCTTTTAGCAAGTCATCCGTAGTTGTCATCAAACTTCATCTTTTTCTTCACTTGATTCGCTCTTTTCAGGTTGTTTTGAGGGAGCGCTTCCCGGTTTAGACTGGGGAACATTAAAGCCAAAATCCTCTAGTTCGAACGCTTTCTTGTATCTTATTCCGCCCTGAACCGGGATTGGCTCCATGATGCCTAATCTGTACCATGCTTCCCAATACCTTCCCACTGTACTACTTCCTACATTTGCTGCTTTTCCGATTTCAATTGTTCCCTTTTTTCCATCGCTCAGGTGATAAATCAAACGCTTTTGTTCAGTCTCGAGAGCACTTGACATTACGGCTCTAACTTCTTTTACACCTGTAAATTTGAGCCATCTTAGCATTTCTTTGAGAGTTTTCAGAATTTCCTCGTTGACTTTTTCGCTCATCAAGTGCCCTCTTCATTTTCAGTCACCGCAGTTTCAGTAGGCATTACAGCATTAGGGGGAATAGAGATGCCGACCTCTTCCAAAGAACAAAAATGTTGGTATCGACCTTGTCGCTTTTGCGACGGTTCAACAATGCCAAGCTTGCTCCATTTTTCCCAGTATCTAACTATGGTGGCAATGCTTCCGATACTAGCAAGCCTAGCTATTTCCCTTGTTGTCCGCTCTCCATCTGATAACTCATAAACTAGCAATTCTCGGTCGTTTGTGAGGTTTTGGATCAAGAGGTCCCTGAGCTGTTGAAGACTGGCAAATCGCGTCCATTTCAAGAGTTGATCTAACTTGGCTTCGATATTTCTAAGCACACCAAGCTCTAGTTCGTCTGAGGACATGGTTATCTATTTCTATTGGTTTTAACAATTATTTAAATGTTTGTTTAATTGATTAGATGATGTCTTTATCGCCAATAAAAAGTGCTAATTTGTCAGCAATACAAAACAAATCTTTGTAGCGATTAAAAATCAATCCGTTGAAATGAATTCATAGTTCTTCCACCAGTCTGTTATCTTTTGTACAAACTCTTGTCTTGTTTCATTACTTCTGACCCATTCTTTTGATTGGATTAACATTTTTTGATGTTTCAAAACAGCTTTTGCTTTTCGTATTCGGCTAGTTCCCTCATCATATTGACCCTCAACTTGTCCTGACGTAAGCCATCTTGCCTCTTCTAATTCCTTCTCCAAAAGGAACAAGTTTCCTTTGTTGTCTCGACCGAATCTTGGATAAAGATGTATATGAAAAGGAAAATGCTCTGTCTCACATTCGCTAACCATGTATACTTTTGTGCACTTTTTGCCAGTACTTTCTCCATTTGACGTTAGGTGAGCCTTCATCTGAAATGCAAGATTATGAGCAACAAGCATGATTTCCTGAAAATGAGTTGAATTAATGAAAAGGCCTTCATCGCTAATGTCGTTTTCTCTGATGCTTTTCCATGAAACGATCATCACATGCCCAAAAGATGCTGGCCTGTCAGGCACTACTGCCCAGACAGAATTATCTCTACTTCTGTGTATTACCCGTCCAGCGAAGGCTTCTTTGAAGGGGGTCCAATCTTGCTCTATTTGAGCACTGCAATGATACCATCCCAGCGTGCGTTCGATTTCAGACCTGATTCTCGTTTTTATCTTTGCTGGAGCTCGTCTGATGTACATTTCAGCATTATGGATATCGCTTGCGTCGAGATTCCTTAAATAATCAATGGCTTCTTGGCTAGTAAAGGAACTTTTAAAACTTGGCTGCAGATTTGTCCAAACAACAGCATCCACATTCCTCATTCTTGCCCAAGATCTAATGATTGGCACAGCACCCGCTTTATCAGCTCCAATATTTTTCCGACCTCGTGTCAGAATATAACTAATATTCTTTGAACTAGTGTTTTCTCTTTTAGCTAAATCGCATATTACCTCTTGGAGATTGTCACTCTCTAAAAGGGCCCAGAAAGTTTCAATTTTTTTCGCCCCAGGGAACAAAACCAGGGTCAATCGTCCTCCACTGGATTTTCGAGCAAATTCTAGAGGTAGTAGAGGGCCTTTTTCTTGCCACCCTCCCTTAATTTTCAAATCGCCCGGATTCCAAACCAATGAGCCCCATGCGAGCAACACAATCTGCAAAGTTAGCCCTTCTTTTATTACAGTAACTGTGTTCTTCAATAAAATACTTACCAAGCAAGTACGTTGTGATCCCGATTTTGCCTTTAAGAGATAGCGCGTCGCGGCGCAAAATTCTTTAGTCATCTACAAGTTGTTAGAAAAAATGATCATTCAAAACCTTATAAGGCGAATCAATAAAGTAAGCCTATGTCACTAGAAAAAGCATATGATTCAATCAAAAGCTATATTCCCAAAAATAATATTGAATCGTTTGAGGTTTTAAAACAAATTCAAGAGTATTGGAACTATTGGAAACCAATCAATACTGTTAATGTTCTTCTTTTGGCTGAGTCTCATGTCTATACAAGTCAAGAAGATTTTGAAGCAAGTTATAGTAAGATTAAGTTAGAGTCTTTCATCAAGAATTATCCAATAAAGTTTGTTAGATTAGTCTATTGTTTTGCATACGGTGAGCCAGATCTGCTCAATGAAAGTCTAGAAGATAACTCAGGCACTACTCAGTTCTGGAAGATATTTTGTGCATGCACTTCTAAGACTGAAAATGACTTGGCTTTTAGAAGGATACTGAAAAGTGATGTATCCTTTTTCCCAAGAATGAGAAACAAAGTTAACATTCTCAATGAGTTGAAAGCCAGAGGCATTTGGTTAATTGATTCCAGCCTAGTTGGTATTTACAGAGGAGCCATAGATGAAAAATCAGATGTAATATGTGCTTCTTGGGACAATTATGTAAAGGATGTTGTGATTCAAGCCCACCCAAAGTATATCGCAGTGATCGGAAAAGGTGTAGCAGATTCTCTTGGCAGAAGGTTATCTTCTATTTGTTCCACAATTAATGCTGATTACACTGTGCTACCGCAACCTCAAGCAGTCAGAGGACCGCATGAAGAACAAATGGAGTATTACAGGCAATACCAAAGAATATGCTCTAAATATGCTTAGCCCGCGCTGTGACACTATGGAAATGAAGCAATGGCAAGTGACTGGAATATTCCGTATAGACGCATGGAGTATCTCAAAGAATCAATAGCATCAGCTATTTGCATCCACATTGCAAAAAAATCGGAAAAAGTCATAGCATCTGGGGACTCGTAAGTAATCTTCCCAACTTTGTCTCTGGAAACAAAATGGACGCTGTCAAGTATTGGGTCATATTGATTTTGGGAATGAGCGATTGCATTCCGTATAGAGTTCTTTTCAGGCCAGTTTTCCAAGAAGATGGGTATTTCGAGATGGGATTTTTCAAAATTATGCCATATATCCCAAACACCGTCAGACGCAGTGGTTTCGGGTAAACTTATGCCCATTTTTGCCATTAGAAAATAGAGTATTTTCGCAGCTGATGAAAAAATTCCTTCGATTGCTTGTTCATAAATTGTGCATGCATCCCTGAACATATTATTGCTTTCTTCAGAACTGCGGTCGTCTTTTTGTAAAAGTTCAGCGAGAGATTTGCTTAAGGAGTTTACGTATTCATCTCGCTGGTTCATTTTCTTTAATAAATCAACTAAATATTCTGGCGGGGGCAACTGTTCTTTATCTACTGCCATTAAACCTGCGAAAACGATTACTTGAGTTTGAGAGTAACATTTTCGTCGATAGTCTTTTCCTGCAGGGTAAGCGTTTTCAAATTCCATTTTGAAGGTTTCGCCAATTTTGATAACAGCGTCCAAAATACCTTTAATCGATGTGGTCTGTTTATTGTCAACCGACTTTGCTAATGAAACTATTTGAGAAGAGGTTTTTTCATATCCTTGTTGTTCAAAGAAATTTGCTTCGTCTAACACATTACAAATCTCATCTTTCATGTTAAATCCCTAAATTTTTTGCTAGTTTCACGGCAGCATGTTTACTGACTATGTTCTGCTCCATTATCCTTTCCTCGCGTTTATTCTTACTGCAGGAAGGTTCACCAAGCAAATTACCTTAGTATCTCCAAAGGGTTTTTTTGTTTCTGTATGGTGATAGTGCGCGCCTTAACAAAAAGGGTCAGAAAGTTTGGGAGGTTGCGCGCGCGCATGCAAACGACGCCTGTTCTTGTATCAGCTTGATTGGCTTATATTTTTTCGCACATTAACAGACCGCAGTCATGCACGCACCTTTTCTTTTCAGACGAATTAGACCCGAGGCGTGCACATACCCTAAATTTAATAACAAAAACCTACCTACACTACTTGAGTGAAGATTGGATGGATGTCATCACTTTACTTCTTTACATGTTCTTTGGCTTTGTTCTACTGATGATAATCCTAGTTGGAATCGCTTTCCTGAGAGCGCTGTTTGGCATTCATTCAGCAAGCGGACCCCAATCTAACAGCAAGATAACCGAACACGTACCTGCCAGTGATGAAGAGGACCAAATCGCGAAAGACATACAGGAAGATAGTGAAGGGGATGGGTTGATGCTATTCGACGATCCTATGTTTCCCCCAGAATCCGATGATGAGGATGACGATTCATGAAAATGAAAATATCAAAATTACTCGAAGAAGAGCCTGATGACGATGAGGAAGATTGGCCACTTCCTGATGAACCTGATAATCCGGAAAATGAACCTTGAATTGAAAAGGCTCCTAATCCATACTTTTCTTTAGCTCATAGAGCAGTTTTGGTATGTCTGCACCATCGTAGATTTCATCAAAAATATCTGGGTAGTCTTTTTCGACTCTTTCCTTAAATGAGGACGGAACTATAAGAATCAGGTAATACAGGTCTTTGTATGATTGCCGAAAGAAGCGTAGTTTATCTACAAATTCCGTCTCTTCAGGATAAATTTGTGAAGGAGTTACCCACATTGGAAATCGCTCTCGCCCGTATGAGACTATTCTCTTTTCAAGAGGTGTCCAAATGCCGTGTGGCTCCAAAAGAACTATGTGACCCTTTCTTCTAACGCGCGGAAGAACAAAGTCAGGCTTATAATGAGGCGCTGGGCTTTCTTTTGGTAGCGACAACGGGTATGGCTCGAAAAGAAATATGAGTTTGAGCTTGTTGAGTTCTTCCCGCACGTTTTTCTCAAACGTTGATTCATTTCTTGCAACGACATCAAAAGTAATTATTGGCCGGTTAAGCTGGCCGTTAATTTTTTTCCAGAATTGAAGATGACTTTTTAATACAGAAAAGCTTAGTTTCTCATCCCTAATCCAGCGACCCAAGACATAAAAAGGGTAATCGATCACGGCTGGGTCTTCGGGAAACAAATGATTGGCAAATTCGGTAACGTTTGCTCGTTCGGATTCGATTTCTTCGGGGTGACTCCAATCTGGAACAGGGTTCTTACATAAACCCAAACAGTACGCTACATTTCTGACAAAAGAAGTCAGAGGAATTTTGAGTTTTTTTGCTGATATATTTTGAAAAACGCCTAGATCAGGGTAAGGACGAACCATCCATCTCAAGTACATCCAAGCGTGGTCAATATGAACCCCACCCATTTGCGGGATCTCGGTCGCTATTTCTTTGACCAAGCATTCAGGATCAGAAAATCGCTGAGCAAATTTCACGAGGCTTCCATTGGCAGTTTTATCAACAAAGAGATTAATTGATTCGAGCACCTGCGGAATCCTGTATTTGCCAGGACCTAGAGGATAGTACGTGTTGAATTCTTCAGCAATCTTCTGGATTCTATTCTTTTGCCCTGGTATAAACAAGCCGTTACCTAAGGCACTATGAGCTGAGACCATAAACGCTCTAGCCTTCTCCGACGTGCCTACCAGTTCAGCGGTGTCTAAAGCAGATATCAGCAGGAAGTAATGGGCGGTTTTCTCTTTTTCAGTCGATGAATAAGGGTCAAAAAGAAGCTTCGATGAACTAGTTTTATCCCAATGAAGCTCAGTAACTGCTGAGCTTTTTTCAACATATTCTTTCAGGAGCGGCTTTAATTGATCAATCTCGTTTTCTGTCATCTTAAAGCTCGTTTAACACGTACGCTTTCATAATTTAAATAATTATGCGCGTCAACTGAGACCTGCGGAATTTGACAGAATTATGAAAGATTAATGTACTTCTATAAACACCGTCATTTTTCGAATGCCGAAAATCAGAGCAGTATTGTTCGACCTTGATAATACTTTAAGCGATTTTATGCTCATGAAGGAGCAAGCATGCCGAGCCGCCACGCAGGCAATGATAACTGCCGGATTGAAAATGAACGAAGATGAGGCTTACTCTCAACTTATTGATACTTATTTCAGAGTTGGGATAGAGTCTAATGATGCTTTTACAAAGTTCCTGAAAAATGCTGGCCAGTTTGACTATAAGATATTAGCCGCAGCCATCAACTCTTATCTGGATGCAAAAGCCAAGTACTTGAAACCTTATCCCAACGTTAGACCCGTATTAAGAAAGCTTCAGAAAAAAGGCCTTTTTCTTTCAATAGTTACTGATGCCCCGAAAACTAAAGCCTACCAGCGATTGCTCTGCATGGAGATAGAATCATACTTCAAGTTCGTCGTTGGTTATGAAGATACAAACAACTCCAAGAGCACCGGTCTTCCCCTTTTGCTCGCTTTAGAAATGCTTAAGAAAGAAATAGCGGGTGTAGAGAATGGTGAAATACTTATGGTCGGAGACTCAATGGAAAGAGATATGATTCCCGCCATAAAGTTAGGGTTGCGAACTGCGCTTTGTAAATATGGTCAAAAAACAGTTGAAAAAGGAAATCCCGATTATATTCTTGAAGGTATCAAAGATATCCTTAAGATCTTATAGGTTTATTTCCCTTCAGAAACGAATTATGTTTTGTCCTCGTTCAATATTCTCTTGGCATCTCGAATGTCAATTTTAGCGTGATGCCCGTGTTTTTCTAGCAACGATAACAAGTTCGAACCATTCAAAAGAGTTATTGGTTTGCCTTTTGCAAAATTGTATGAATCTGACCCATAATCTGAAGTAGTTACTAGTATGCCTTTTGTCGCGCCTTCATTCATAACAGTGCCAAATAGGTCTCTTACTGCTGAGACACCGACAGTATTGGTGTATCTTTTTGCTTGAATAACAATTTTGCCCCCCCTAATCGGGTCTGGGTCAAACGCCACAGCATCAACGCCCCCATCTCTACTGGCTTGGGTAATTTTTACTTCTCCGCCATTGGCTTGAAATTCTTTTTCAAATAGTTCTCTAATTAAGTTCTCAAAATCTTCCCAATCCATTGCTGCAAGATTTGTTGAATTATCTATTTTGTTTTCGACTTCGTAGCTATCGACAAATCTATGGTCCTCTCTGCTCATTTGTAAAATTGGTTGAACAGGAGTTAATGTGCTTAATTTACTAGCTGCAACCCCTTTTAAGGTCTTAAAGCACGTTTTAGGATCGACGTTTTTCAAGTCAATGTTCATGAACTCTTCCTTTTTAGCCTGTATACTCAAAATGCAGTTGTTTTCCTCTTTACCCGTAGCTTTATTTATAGAGTTTACCCAACCGTTAAACGAGATAGCATCGATGACGTTTATTACGTCCGATTCAAAAAGTTCATGTATTGTCCTAAGAGTTATTTTATAGATGATTTCATCGTACATTTTGTTTATCTGGTTGTCGGGAATCAGAGTCTCTTTGAGTTCTTTTCTTGCTGCTATGTACTTTACCTCTTTTAGCGCTGGAACATCACTTTGAGAAGGAAGTTCATATTCTATAATTAGCATTTTGTTCTCTGGATTATACTCAACTTCAAAGTTGCTTGGAAAAGATTCGGGGTATTTGGAGTTATTTAAGACCATATCAAAATATTCATAGATTGAACCAGGATCTTTGGATAGGTATTTTTGCTTTTGCAGGTCAATGCCAGCGTTAAACTCTTCTTGTTTTTTTAGAAATGCCTTCTTTCGTTCTTCCCATTGAGAAACGTCATTTTCCCAAGTTTTAAGCTGTTTTTCATAATCCAAATCTAATTCTAGGTTATATTGATCAACAGACGCTTTTTCTTTTTCCCAGTTTGATAAAGCTGTTGAATATCTTGTCTCAAATTCTTTAATTTTCAGTTCCATTTTTGATTTAAACATCTTTTCAGTAAAAGAAAATGTCGGCTCTTCTTCCACAGGTTTGTTTGGGTATGTTTTTTTGACTTGTCGGCATGGTTTGATTGGCATTGGTTCTGTATAATGTTCTTTCTTTTTCAATTTTTCCCAGTTTACCGCATTGTTAATTGACAGTGAATCAAGAAGAATATTTTCGACGGTATTTTGTGCATTAACTGCATCCTGCGTCCTTTTAATTGCCTCATCTATGTTGGCTTCTTTTTCTTGATTGACTTCGCGTCGACAAGAAACTATATCCCATTTTTCTCGCCATTTAGCCTTCTGAATGTTAATTTTATTCTCAAGCATGTATTGATCAGGGGCGGAAATTATCTTATGCTCATTCAGTCCTTCATGAGACATCTCTACGAAATAACTCAAAACACGGTTTCCAGAGGCGCTAATACGTTGTCGTTTATACCCCACTTTAATTTGATCATCAGCCATTTACGATCCCTGGTACCCCTAATTTTGAATTTTTGGTTTCACAGAATGTTATAGGTTTTTAATATAAAAGATTATGTAAGAAACCCATTATAGGCTTTTTTCACCATATTTGTTAAGATATGAATTTCTCATGAGATCTTGTTTTCGCACTCTTCGAATCTACAGCTTTTGCATTTCTTGATATTACAATGATGGAAAGGTGCAAATTTACCCAAAGCCAACAAAGCAAATCTATTGATCTTTTCCTTCAAGAAATTTTCTGCCTCCTCAGTTTGGACGCCTTGAAAAACTCTCAGACTCTCCATAGTTGCCTTATCTTTTATGTTGATGATCCAAGCTTTCTTCTCACACGGTATATCAAAACAAACCTTTGGGCTAAAAGGGAAGCTCTCACTAAACCGGGAGTTCAAATAAAGTAGAGTCTGAAGCTTTTGCGTATCATACGGCTCAAAAGTGTCTTGATACTTCTCTTTATTGGCAGGATATTTCGAATCTTCAACAATCAACGTTCCTTTGCTTCGCAGGACTTTGTCAGCCCTACCTAAAAGCAAAAGCGAAAGCTTCTCGTTTCCGAAAGATAATTCTCTCTGAAAACGAGTGTATAACCCCTCGCGAGCAAACTCGATATCCCTCGTAAAATCTTCAAGTTCTTCAATGGTGACTGGCTTAAAGGTAAAATGCTCTTTCTCAAGCACTTCTTCTTTTTCATGCGATTTAGTGCCATCAATGATTATCTGTGTCTCAGGTGGCTTGATTCCTTTTAAGAAATGTGTTATGCTGACTTCGCAGTAACCCATGGACGCACAAAAATCAGAAACGGATGCAGTTATTAGCGGGCTTCCATCTCGGGTTTGCTTTATCTTAATCATAATCTAAATCAATCAAGATAGCGCTTAAAAAGCAAACGACTTTGTCATTCAGGCATTTTTAGATTTTCCTCGTTCGATTGGTGAACAAGAAAAAACTACGAGATGTCGTTAGTTTAAGGTTTCAGTTTGGTATTTGGTTTTAGAGTTTGAAGGTTGCACCTGGTTCCTTTAACAGATAGACGTTTTTTGACCATTTTGTGTATGCTTGAGCATTTTCTGTATGAATCGGAATAACAGTTTTTGGGCTAACTTGTTCAACAAACTCCTTAAGCTGATTTGCCGAAGCATGCCCTGAAACATGAGTTGAGGTTATGCCCAATCCAAAATGGTTTATCCAGTTTTGGATTCTCTCCCAATCAATTTCCATTTCCGCATCAAAAGGCTCACAAACCGATTTAATGTAAACCGATCCCTCAATGGGGTCAATGTCGATTAGCTCCTTAAGATCAAAGTTGGTACAGAACATTAAGTAGTCTTTTTGGTTGGCTTTGATGTCTTTATAGCAGATAGAACGGTCGAGGTATGGTCGTTCCCATGTGTCGTAATCTTGGTTGCGTATCTTCAGGTCACACTTGCTGCTGCCTATGAGTCCCCAACTTTTCCTGTTAGCATAAAACGTAATGTTCCCATCGTCCAATTTAGGTGCTAATGTGTCTGAGCATTTAGAAAGTTGGTCGAGCAAATATGCTTGCTTGAGAGAAATTGCGAGCTTCTTATCCATTTTCTTAGCTGCGTTTAGGAAGGAGAGCATTCGATCCGTGTCTCTAACAGACCAATTACAGACTGAAATCCCTTTTGCACCATTAGAAATGTTACAGATCTCATCTTCCACGTCTGCTTCTTTTTTTGACGACTCCTCATCAACTCTTGTTCCTTCTATAACCAATAAATCGGGTCTAGCATCTTTGCAGGCATACATAAATTCAGTAGTTTCCTTTTCTCTGCGTCCATGAAATCTAAAATCACCTGTGTAGACAACGGTACCTGACGAAGTGTGAATAATGTACCCAGTTGCTCCTGAAAGTGAGTGGTCAACTCGATAAGGTTCAATGGTCAGATGCTTTATTTTGAAGGGTTTGCCAAATTCGAACGTTTGATAGTTTCGGTCAACTTTTAGGTCTTCGTGAGATTGAGTAGTCTTACGGCTTAACTCACCTTTCTTGTTAACGTACGTTTCAAAGCACCGGGTCAAATCCGTTATATCGTTGAAGCTTCCTGCGCCTGTATCATTCATCGCCTTAAGAATACGGTAACTTTCTTGCGAGCAGAAAATGGGCAAATCCTCCCGAAGGTGGTTTATGTAAGAAGCATGGTCCGCATGGGCATGCGATAAAAGCATCCCATCAAAACCCAGCGACTCATGAGGACGCTCCATATGCTTAAGAAAATCTTCTCTGTAGAGTCCTTTAAGATCTGGAATAAGATTGAACTCGATAAAGTCGCCTAGGCCGTTGCATTTTCTGGGCTGCAAGAACTCCGAAAAATATTTGTTTGCCTGACTAAAACTCATTCCAAAATCCAAAAAAATCTTTGTGTCTCCGTCTTCAAGCAGAATCTTGTTACCGCCGATCTCGTTAACTCCGCCGTAAAACGTCAGCTCAACCATAATCGCTCGCTTCTACCGAACACATTAGTTTGAAGTCTTAATAGAAGCTTCTGAATTCCGGGCCTAGATTTTATAAGTTCTAACCTTAAACGCTGTAGGCCTCTAATGGATTTGCACTGAATCGGAGTCGGAACTATCATTTTAAGATCACTAACTTCCTCTAAAAATATAGAAAAAGCGCGCACGAGTGCCATGACTCAAGCTATGCTTGACGGTTTCGCAAATGTTTGCTAATGAATATATAGTAAATTTCTTAAACGAATTTGCCAAATAGTATTGGTGATGTTTGGTGTCTGTTCCAAAAGGTATTCATGGAATCGCAAAGAATGTTTTTGAACTATTAATGAACAAAAAATACAAACTTGACTATTACCAAAGAGAATATACTTGGGAGACTTCGAACATAATCGAGCTCTTGGAAGATCTTACTTCCAAATTCTTTGTAGCTTTTGACAAGAATGATAATCGCGAAGACGTTAAGAAATATCCTACTTACTTTCTTGGTTCAATAGTAATTAATGAAAAAGAGAGCGGTAATTTCATAATTGATGGGCAGCAACGTCTTACATCCTTAACTCTCCTTTTAATGTACCTTAATAATTTGCAGCAAAACATTCCAGAAAAAGTCAGTTTAGACTATTTGATTTTTTCAGAATCATTCGGAAAGAAATCATTCAACCTTGAAGTAGATGAAAGAGACGCATGCATGGCCGCTCTTTACAAAAACAGTATTTTGGATGTGACAAACGCTAACGAATCGGTTAAGAACCTTTATGCACGTTACCAAGACATCAAAGAAAATTTTCCTGAAGATTTGGAAAATAACAGTCTACCCTTTTTCATCGATTGGTTGTTAAACAGAGTTGAAATGGTTGAAATTAGAGCATTCAGCGACGAAGATGCATACACTATTTTTGAGACAATGAACGATCGTGGTGTCACACTAAACCCAACTGATATGCTAAAAGGGTACCTTCTAACGAATATGCATCCAGACAGCAGGTTGGCTGCAAATCAATTATGGCGAAGCCAAGTGGGCGACCTAATAAAAATAGACAAAAATGAGGAAACTAATTTCTTTAAGGTGTGGCTGAGAGCAAAATATGCTCAGTCTATACGGGAGAGAAAAAGAGGCGCGATTAACCAAGATTGGGAGAACATTAACTCTTATCATCGATGGTTACGTCATGAATCCAAAGAATTGAAGCTTGAGAACCCAAACGATTTCTCAAATATTGTGACCTGTAATTTTAAATTCTTCTCCACTCAGCATATTAGAAATCTCATAGCTTCTGTCATGCTGAGCGAAGGAATGGAATACGTTTATTATAATGCCAGCAATGAATTTACGCTTCAATACCCTTTATTGCTTGCACCTCTCAAAACTGCTGATGACAACAATGTTATCGACAAAAAAATCAGGCTCGTGGCTGGATATATTGACATATTTATAGCCAGAAGAGTTTGGAATCAAAGAACACTCGGCTACTCTTCAATTGTCTACACTATGTTCAACTTAATGAAGGAGATAAGGGACAAGACTGTTGAGGAACTCGTAAGTATTCTTACAATGAAGGTTCAACAAATGGAAGAAACCTTCGAGTCTTACCCTGCATTTTCCTTGAACCAGCAAAATCGTAGATACATCCATCGTTTGTTGGCTAGAATTACACAACATATCGAGGAGCAAAGTGGAATTCCATCGCGCTATGAAGATTACATTTCAAGTGAAATAGCCAAACCCTTTGAAATCGAACACATATGGGCTAAGAAATTTGATTACCATACAGATGAATTTGATAATGATTACGAATTTCAGGAATACAGAAATCGTATAGGCGGATTACTTTTAGTTCAAAGAGGTTTTAACCAAAGTTATGGAGAACTGCCGTACGTAGATAAGTTACCCCTCTATTTTGGTCAAAACCTTCTAGCAAAAAGCCTGAACCCAAATTGTTACAAATCAAATCCTAGCTTTGAAACTTACATCAAAGCGAGTGGCTTGCAGTTTCAGGCTCATCAAAATTTCAAAAAAAGCGATCTTGAACAGCGGATGATGCTTTACAAAGAAATTTGCAAGGAAATCTGGAACCCAAATAGGTTCGCGGCAGAATTAATGGGTACCGTCTAGAAGTTCCATAGGGATGAATCAAATAACTGACAACTCTTTTGAGTTGAGCATGCGACAGAACCAAAATCAGCTTGAGTGCAAACTAACAAAAACCCCTTGCATATCTATGACTGTAGCTTCAAAGGAATTCTTCCTAGAACAAAAAACACTTTCAAGCATAATAGATTCCTACAGCACCGTTGCTAAGCTGGTTGGAAAAAAGAAGACAAGAAATATAGATTTTTTTGAAGCTCTATCGATTTTGGGCGCTGAAATCGGCTTTGGGATCGCAAATATTTTTGAACATTTTGGATTAATGTACACCAAAAGGCGTATCAACCTAACACTAAAACTGGATGATTGGACTCGAAGAATCCCATGGGAACTAGCCATGGTCCCAGATTACCCAGAACAACTGCTCTGCGAAAGATTCAATATTGGAAGAGCAATGGATGTTGAATGTAAAAATCAATGGGAAACAGCTCCTAACACGAAAACAAGTAAACGGAGTTTAAAATCATTAGTTGTCGGACTAAATTACACGAAGAATTCAATATACACTCCATTAGATCGGTCAGAAGAAGATGCTAAAGCAGTACACGAATACTTGACAAAATTCTCAAAAAGCAAGAATGGAAGAGACTTGGAAGTTCTTCCAAAACTAATAGGTGGAAACGCAAGAAAAGAGACATTGGAAAAACGGTTAAAAGAAGGAATAACTATGTTTCATTTTTCTGGGCATGGAGAACTTTACAGAAATATTGGCAAAATAATTCTAGCTAATGATAAACAATTAACAACTAAGGAACTCAGTTGCATATTCTATAACAATCAAACTAGGGCACCGACATTTTCTTTCATGAACGCATGCGAGACCTGCCTTCAAAAAAATGGTGAATCGGACATCCATGATTGGGCCCTCGCAATGGCTACATATGGCGCTAGGGCTCTAATCGGTACTTTTTGGAGCGTTATGGATGAAGATGCAACCGATTTTTCATTAGCATTCTATAGGTATTTCTTGAAGGAAGGAAAGACGATAGGCGATTCTGTACGGAGAGCAAGACTCTTTGTTAAGGATAAGAAAACTGAAGGAAACGATTTAGACCCCATGGTCACTTGGTCCGCATTCGTGCTGTATGGTCCTCCTATGTTAAAAGCAAGAGATATTTTGGTATAAAGTAAGTTCTGTTCGTAAAAGATAAAATTCCCAAGCACGGCGCGCCGCGCTAAAATGTAGAGGTTTTTGGGCTAAGGAACAAATTTCATCGTACGTTTGCCTAACCATCCAAAGAGCTAAACGGAGTGCGCTGCCGCAATCCCTACAAAAACATATATACTATTAGCCTGAAACCTCGTTGCTATGACAATAATTGTCGCAGTGAAGTTCTCCAACGGAGTAGTTGTTGCAACAGATAGTAGGTCCATTTATGGAGAAGCACAATATGTACGAGACACGGAAAGAAAGATAGATACCTTAAACGATAAAGTTGCCGTCACTTCTTCAGGAATCAGGGCAGCGTCTAATAGAATATTCAAAGAGCTTAGATCTTATGTGGAAGCAAATGAGAATCTAACTTTTGACGAAATTGTTAGTGAATGTGAAGATCTCATGAGGAACTTTTATAAAAGGTACAGTGGTCGTCTGAAGGAAGAGTTAGAGGACGGTTGGAGTTTTGAGCTGTTTTCCTCGGAAAGAATGGTTATTATTGAATCTGATGGAGTTGCTGACGAAGAAGAAAGTTATCTTTGTGATGGAAGTGGTACTCCCTATGCTGAGTACATTCTGCGACAGCGTTACAAGCCAGATCTTACAGAACAAGAATGCAAAGAACTTGCCTGCTATGTTGTTCTTCAAACATCTCTGATAGACCCTAATGTCGGAGGACCCGTAAATCTGTGCGTTCTAAAAGAAATAGGTCTTAAGCACTTAACACGCCCTGAAATAGACGAGATTGTCGAGAATATCAAAGAAACTCCTATAGAACAACAAATAAAAATTCAAAGTTTAGTTGAGGAAATTGTTGAGGAAAGACGATGGATTAATGACTTGTTTAAAAACAAATTCAAGACAGCCTTATTCAAACAGGATGAATACGCCATTTCGCAGATTCAAAAAACTTGCAAAAACGAAAACGATTTTACCAACAGAATATCGGCGCTAGCGGTATTGATAGACCGAACGGAATCATTAGATGTTGATGACAGACTTGGAGAAAAAAACAAGGCTTCCATCAATCGGTTGCAAGTCTTCGCAGATAAAAATATGCCCAAGCTAAATCCTGAGTGTATTAAAAATCTAAGAGAAATCTACACGCTTAGAAGCCACAAGATGCCAATTCACGAAGATGATCCAAGATTAATGCAGATACTCCTTCAATGGGAATACAAGATACCACCTAACTGGGGAAATCTTTGGGAGAAAGCTCTCACAAAATATCGGGACAGCCTAAAGATGTTGAAAGCAGCTGTTCAGTGAGTCTTGTCTTTATATGATACATAATTTTTCAAGGATGAAAAAATCGACTGCAAGAAATGCATTAAAATGATTTATTTCCGCAGAATTTTAGCATCCGGAGGCGACCGTTTACAGTAAAGCTAAAGAGATCCAACCGAATAAGTTATAGGCCAGTGGGATCTCTTGGCTAAAAAACATGTATTGCTCGTCGAACCTGACTATTATACTCAATTCCCGCCGCTAGGACTGCTAAAGCTTTCCACTTTTTATAAGAATCAAGGTTCAACTACAGAATTGATTCGTGGAACTAAGGATTGTAGCCGGGAACCTGATTTAATTTACATTACCAGTCTTTTCACGTGGTCTTGGGAACCAGTGTGGAAAGCAGTTAGATTCTACTCCACCTCATTTCCAAGTTCAGACCTATGGCTGGGTGGACTTTACGCTTCTTTGATGCCCGAGCATGCAGCACTAAGTGGAGTTCACACTGACCACGTTTTCAAAGGAATATTTCCTGAAGCTGAAAATCTTCGTCCAGATTATAGTCTTGTACCAGAATGGAATCAAAAGGAAAAAGCGAGTATTCTCTTCTCATCCAGAGGTTGCATAAGAAACTGTGGATTCTGCGCAGTTCCACAATTGGAAGGCAAAATAGTTACTAACAGCTCACAAATTAGTGATTTGCTTTATCCTGAACACACTAAGATCATATTATTTGACAACAATTTTTTGGCTTCTTCAAAATGGGAAAGCACTCTTGAGGAGATTAAGAGTCTCGATTTGAGAGTGGATTTCAATCAAGGTTTGGATGCTAGACTGATAACACCTTTAGTTGCTAAGAAATTGGCAAAGGTCAAAATTGACAAGGTAATTAGATTGTCGTATGACAATTGCCAAACTGGAACAAATGTTGAGAAAGCAATTAAGCTTCTCAAATCTGAAGGAATTAATGGAAAAAGCATACTCGTGTACACGCTATTCAATTTCACAGACGATCCACAGGACTTTTTTGAACGCATGAAAGATGTTCTCAAATGGGGCGCAGTCTGTTACCCGATGCGTTATGAGCCTTTGCGAACACTTTTCAAAAACAAATATGTTTCTTCAAAATGGACAGCTAACGAACTTGAAGCAATTCAGAGAGCACGCAGAGTAATCGGTTTTGGAGGAGCTTTTGCACCTCATAAGGGCATGCTAAACGTAAAAGTGGAAAACTGTAACACTTTCGAAAAAGCTTTCAAGGAGTTTATGAATCCAGAGGCGAAGATAGAAGAATGATTTGTACATGTTGCGGTTTTGAAATTCAAGGTCAAACTCACCAAATCGAAAATGGAGAAAAACAAGTTTGTGACAAATGTTGGAATAATCCTTCTTTCTTTTTTTCTGAAAAAGCAAAGACGGACACTCGTTTCAAACTGCTTTCCGAAATTGCTGTACAAAATCAAAACAGCCCAAAAACAATCGAAATAAGTGTTCTAAAATTATCTCAGAAAAACATTGATCTTTACATTGGAAAAATGAAATCCAAGGATATATTGCAACTCTACGAAGTTGACAAGTTTAAAGATGAGGAACTTGAAGGCTATCAACGTGAACAATATGAAGAAAGGACATCAGAACTAATAGAATACCTTACTGAATGTCCCATTGCCGTAATGCCAAGCCTCTTTGTCAGTCTGAGGAATGCGAAATTTGTAGCATCGAAAGACGATTTTGGTATTCTCCGAATTCCAAAGGTCAGAGGTGCAATTTGGATAATCGACGGTCAACATAGAGTAGGAGGATTTGAAAAGCTTTATCAGAAGTTTACTTATCAGCGAAAACCAAATGAAATTTCGACCGAAACATTTGCAACACTCATGGATTATGAACTCCCAATAGTTTTCATAGATACGCAAAAAGCAGCAGTAAAAACGAATACCTTGAAAATGGGAAAAAGCGAAATAATGCCAGAAGACCTTGAGAGGGCAATATTTTTTGTTGTCAACAAGACTCAGAAAGGAATTAGCTCTTCGCTAAAAGATGCGTTACTTTACCGCCTGAATGTTAGCGGAATTGATGGAATTCCAGCTTTAAGAAAAGAAAAGTGGAGAATTCAAGCTGCACACGTTGGTATTTCTTTAAATCGAGAGCTTGATTCACCTCTTAAAGGTTTGATTAATATTGGTGGAAAAGCGGGAACAAGAAAGCCAATCCAGTTGAACTCTTTTGTTTCCTCCTTAGAACTGCTTTTCAACGACAAGAATTTTGCGAAATTGGAATATAACAAGCAAGTCCAGTTTTTAAAATTCTATTGGGAATCCCTGAGAAAAAATGTTCCTCAAGCATTCGATTTAGCATCTTGGAGAGATTATATGCTTCTAAAAGCTATTGGAGTTTATTGTGTTCATTGGCTTGCGTTAGATGTCTTCAACATCTGCTTAACGAACGAACAGCGTTTTGATGAGCAGGAGACTTTAGATAAAATTGTTAGCAAGATGAGTGATTTTGACTGGAAAACACAAACGTCGCTATTGTCAACATTGGGCGGTCTCAAAGGTGCTAAGCGGGGCTACGAGAAAATCAAACTTTGTTTAACAACCTGACAACCTAAAATCCTCTTTCTTTTCAGAAAACTGGTAACACATAATAGATGTTATATATCAAGTCTGCCAACTGTTAGACAACCGCGAGGTTACGACCTAAGAAATGAGCCTGAAGGGTCTTTCTCTTAAGAAATCTTACAATTCAGATACCGACAATATCCTTCAAGATTTCTACATTCGATCTCTTTCCGTTTCAATAGAATATAAAAGACTAACAGGTTTCTTCTCGTCAACGACCCTCGCTTTAGCGGCAAAGGGGATGACTGCCTTTATTCGTAATGGCGGGACGATGAAACTGGTTACAGGTGCACGTTTTCAAGAAGCAGATATTCGAGCAATAAAAGAATCCCTTGAATCTCCTGAAGAAATTTTGAAAGAAGAAATGTTAAAAGAGCTTAACACTCTCGAAGACAAATTCATAAAGGATCATGTACGTGCTTTAGGTTGGATGATTGTTAACAAGCGATTAAAAATAAAAGTTGCAATAGTCCTCTCAGATGATGGGTATCCTCTTGAGTCGAGAAAAGTGGAGAAACAAGGTATATTCCATCAAAAAGTGGGAATATTGGAAGATTTTGAAGGAGATATGGTTTCTTTCAGCGGTTCAGACAACGAAAGTGCACACGGTTGGCAAAAAAACATTGAAGAATTCAAAGTTTTCAGAAGCTGGGAAACAGGTGAGTCGGAGTACTTTCAATCCGATTTGGAAAAATTCAATCGGTTCTGGGATGGAAACGCTATCAGAACAAAAATCATCGACATCCCAAAAGCAATTGAGGAGAAGCTTATCCAAATTGCTCCTAAAAACTTTGAAGAATTAGACTTAGAGCAACCTGAAGTAGTTCAAAGTAACGTTGCTGAACCTAAACTTAGACCTTATCAAGTAAAGGCAGTCGGGGATTGGATAAACAATGGCTACTATGGAATTTTTGAAATGGCTACAGGAACAGGCAAGACCTTCACCGCATTAGCATGCATGGATACACTGATGAAAAAAGAAAACAAAATAGTCACAGTAATCAGTGCACCTTACAATCATCTATGCGAGCAATGGATAGCTGAAACTGACAAATTCGGCATCAAGACCGTTAAATTAGTCTGCGATTCCACTGAACCTCATTGGAAGGACAAACTAGTCGATAACCTGATTGACCTTGAAAATGGAGTGATTGAAAACCTGACGATTTACACTACTCATAACACATTTTCTTCAACGGATTTTACGGAAATAGTTAGAGAAAACAAGTTAGATAACGCTAATCTGAAGTTCTTTCTTATTGTCGATGAGGTGCATGGAATAGGAGCACCAATTAGGCGTAATGGGCTTATTGACGAATACGATTTTCGATTAGGACTCAGTGCTACTCCGAAAAGATGGTTTGATTACGAGGGAACTGATAGAATATTTGATTACTTTAAAGATGTAGTCTTTAGTTTTCCGTTGAAAGATGCCATTCAAGCTGGTTTTCTAACACCATATGTGTACAAACCATTTTTTGCATTTTTAACAGAAAAAGAAATGAAAAGTTATGAAGAGGAGACTCGTAAAGTCTCAAGAGCATATTATGCTTCGAGGAATGACGTTGAAAGAGACGAGGCTTATACTCTACTATGTATAAAACGACAACGTATCGTTCGAAATGCTGAAAACAAGCTGATTGAGTTCCAAAAAATATTGGATAAAATTGGTTCTTTGCAAAATTGCCTAATTTACAGTTCACCCCAGCAAATCAAGATTGTCCAAGAAACTTTAAACAAAAGAAATATCATTCAACACAAGTTCACACAGCAGGAAGGTACAAAACCTGAAAGTAAGTTTGAAGGACTTTCCGAGAGAGATTTTCTAATCAAAAGATTTTCAGAGGGGTTCTATCAGGCATTAGTCTCTATGAAGTGCCTTGATGAAGGAGTCGATGTACCTCCAGCTCGGGTTGCAATTATCTTAGATAACTCAGGTAATCCACGAGAGTACATTCAACGAAGAGGGCGAGTCTTGCGTCTTTTTCCTGGAAAGTCAATAGCTACAATTTACGATATAATTGTTGAGCCGAGATTAAATAACGCAACCCCAATTGAACTTAAGGAACTTGAAAAAAAGATAGTTTTAAAAGAACTTCAGAGATACAGAGACTTCGCTGAATCCTCCAATAATGTTGACGAATGCTTGAGGACGTTAAATGAAATAGAAGCAGCATATGGCATTTGATAAGAGAGAGAGAAAATGTCGTCAGTAAATAGAAAGATAATAAACCAAATTGAAAATAGCGACTACACGCCTGAAATCAAAGAACTGCTAAACTCCTTACTACAAATAGAAGCCAGAATCGCCGAAGACAAGAAACCTCACTATTCGGAAGATTATGACAGAGTGATAAAAAACCTTGCCAAGAAACGAGGGTATCGGGAGGATGAAGAGTGAATCTCGACTATCTTCAAATGAAAAATTTCCGACAATATCAGGACGCTCGAATAGAGTTCTCTCAATCTCCAACAAGAAATTTCACAATTATTCAAGGGGTAATGGGGGCTGGAAAAACTAACATTCTAAATGCTGTAACTTGGTGTCTCTTTGGAGACGAGAAACACATTGATAAGAAATACAAAGGGCTTCCAATTGTTAATACTTCAGCCCTTTCAAAATGCGAGGGAAAAGTTTGCGAAGTCAAAGTTGAACTGCAAATTATTCAGAGCGATGGAAAGCGAATTAGAGTAACCAGATGTGAGAATTGGAGAGAGCAAAACAGTAACTTATCAAAAATTAGTATGCAACATGACTTTTCTATAATGAGAGAAACTGGAAGGGATTGGGTTGGACCAATTTATGGGGATGATGCGCAATATATCGTTGATAGCCTAATTCCTCCTTCGATTGAGGAATACTTCTTTTTTGACGGCGAACGAATGAATGATTACTTCAGGGAAAATACTGGTAAGGACATCAAAAGTGCAGTTTTTAAAATTTCTCAATTAGAACTTTGCGAATCGCTAATTTCACACCTATCGGCAAGAAGAAGTGAGTATCTAAGACTATCAAGAGGACTAAGCTCGAAAGCAAATGATATTAAAATGATTGTTGAAACCCTCGAGAAGTCGCAAGAATCAGACAAAGAACGTTTGAAAGAACTATTGAGAGATCAAGCAGAAGCACAACGAATAGAAAAAGAATACAGTGATAAGCTACGAAATTCATCGCTTGAAAGAATTGAGAGCTTAGAAGAACGCCGAGTTGGTTTGGAAGACGATTTAGAGCGTATCGCTGATGACATCGAGGAACTAGAAAAAGAGAAAGTGCAATTCCTTCATAAGAATATGCCAATAATCTTTGCTTTTGATGCCCTTACAAAAACTAAATCGCTGATAGAAGGGCGAAAAGAAGCTGGAATGATACCTCCGCCAGTTAAGACAGTTTTTATCGACAGCTTACTTAAAAAAGGAAAATGCATTTGCGGAAGTGACATAACCGCCAAAGACGAGCTTTCTTGCACAAGAAGAAAAAGAGTTGAGGCTTTTCTAAGGCAAAGTGAATTGTCGGAAATGAGCAATGACCTAATCAACTGCAATGTTCAGATTCAAGCTATGATTGACCAAGTCAAAGTTTTTCCAGATACTTCAGTACAGTTAGGTAAAAGATTAAGAGAACTCCAAACACTTAAGGACACAAAAAACACGGACGTTGAAAAAATAAAGGTAGAAATTTCGCAAAGCAATGCGGAGAATATTAAAGAATGGGGAAAAGAAAGAGACAAATATAATGAGAAAAAAATCAAAATAGGAAATGAAGCGGCCATTCTCAATAGTACCATTGGCAGACGTGACAACATAATTAGAGCAAGAACGAGTGAATTTACAAGGGAACTGAAGAAAGAGGCAAGGCACAACTCCCTTGTTAGTCTAATGACTTTTTGTGAAGAAGGAATACATGCCGCACAAGAAGTCAGAGATGCTATTATGAAAAATGTCAAAGATGAGATATGTAAGAAAACAAGTGAGCAATTTCTCTCACTGATTTGGAAAAAAGGAACCTACAATGGCGTTGTAATTGATGATGACTACAATATCTCAGTGCCCCATGTCTCTGGGCGAGAAGGGCTGGGAACACTTTCGGCTGGGGAACGGCAAGTTTGTGCCTTATCATTCATGGCGGCGTTGAATAGCGTTTCTGGTTTTGACGTTCCAATCATAATAGACACACCTTTAGCAAGAATATCTAATGAACCGACAAGAAGCATTGCTGAGAATCTTCCTAATTATCTGCCTAACAAACAAGTTTCATTGCTAGTAACAGACAAGGAGTATACCCCTGAAGTAAAAGAAACCTTAAGCAAAGTAGTCGGTAAAACATACATAATAAATTTCATAGAAAAAGACTATGGTGGTTTATCGGAGCTGGTGTTTCAATCATGAGCGAAAGAAAAAAGCCAGACAGATTTTATGTGGAAAAGAAGGATAGAGAAGACTGGAATAGACTCAAAGACAAAGACAGCCCATTTGCAGGTGCTGACAATAAAGATGTTTTCATAGCTGCAATGATGACAGGTTACTTTGAAAAAGCCGAATTTGAGCTTAAGACTAAAGACGGGTATTTCTTCGCAGACAATTTAAAGCCGCAGGAAGAGGCAATTGTAAAAGCTATTGCTGTTTCAAAAACTGGAAGTCTGAATGTTCTCCTTGACACTGAGAGAGTTTACGAAATTGCTGAGCAGTATGCCACAGGAGGACTAAAAATCCTCAAAAACAAGGTCTTTAGCGGTGAATACGGGTCATACTCCAAAAAACTTGAAGCTGAATTACTCCGACAGTACACCAAGATTACCCAAAACGTACCTGCTCCTCCGACTGTTGATGAACTTGAAGGAATACCATTAATGGATCTAATTTTAGGAGGAGAAACAGACAAAGTAGAGCTCAAATCTTCATTCCTATGGGATTACCAAAAAAAGTCATACTCCAAAGAAGTCAAGATCGCTGTGGTTCGAGCAATTGCATCTTTCATGAATTCAGAAGGTGGCTTTTTGATTATTGGAGTGGACAATGACCAAAATCCACTTGGATTAGAGCTTGACTGGACGCAATGTCAGAACAGTTTTGATGTGTGGAAGCAGACTCTTGCTAACGCTATAAACACTTACCTTGGAAGAATTAACAACATTCTTGTGACTAGCCGTAAAGAGAAATTTGAAGATAAAGACGTTGTAATACTGAGGATAAAGAAATCGCCACACCCTGTATATCTAACCTACGAAGACAAAAAACAGGATTTCTTCATACGGGGAGATGGTACGTCTCAGCAATTGAGCATGAGCGATACAACTCAATATGTGCAGGAACATTGGAAAGATCAGTAGCTGATCAAGTTGTTTATCGAGAATGAGCGATTCCCTTATTCTTATTCTTAAGACAAGGCTTGCTTAGCAGGGATAAAAGCTTAAAAACGCTTCAAGGTTAAAGGGAATAACTCTCGACAACTGGCTTTGATCTCCTTGAATAACTTCAAACCTGAAGACAAAGTGTTTCTAGCTGTCTTTGTTCTATTATTTGGGATTGTAATTCTCAATATTGCCACTGGCTACTTGGGCTTTCTGTTCCAATCCCCTTCTGGAGTGACTTCACCATTTGCAATAATATCGAGTGCTTCAATATTGTTCTGCTTTATTCTCTGGGGATTTGTAAAATTGACCAGAAACCAACTCAGAGATAAAAAACTCGGAGTTAAGGGCATTTCAAGCCTAATGTATGTTAAAACTGCGAAAATAATCGGTTTAAGAAAGCCATCGCTCCGCGGTTCAGTATTTATTATAGGTTGCCTGATTGTCGGTGTTTTTGTGAATCTGTTTACTTTGTTGATTCTTGCGAGATTAGGTCTTGGTACACTTTACCGTGTAACTAACCCAACTCTTTACACTTATGTTTCAAACCTTGTAGTTCCACCTATTTTTGAAGAGTTCATCTACAGAGGGATTTACCTAGGAGTATTCTTGAAACTGTTCGGAAGCAGCCCAAAATTCGCAATTATTGGTCTTATAATGTCCTCCTTTACCTTTGCATGGATTCACCCTTCGGAACCATTTGTTAAGTTGGTTGGAGGTTTCTTATTAGGTTCTGTTTATTTGGTTCGTTGGAAGAAGAACATTGTCGCTTGTTCAGCAACGCATTTCGGGTTTAACTTGATTGGAACTTTCCTATTGTTAGTGATTTGAATTCATGCAGAGTTGTTTGGGTTCATGAGTTTAAGGTTGTAAAATAGCTTCACAAAGAAGAAAGAAGCGTATAAACAGTTAAGGCAATGATTATGGAATAGAGTGCAATAAACATTATCGGACACCATTTTTCAGTAGAAGCTAAACCTTTACGCTTTCCCGAATAGTTTCTTTCTTCAAATTTGAACACGCTTGCTGGCATCGATTGCTCAAGTTCATGAATTACTTTAAACTTAGCTGCGTTCAACTCTTTGTAAGATGCTATACTTTGAATCCAAACCACAGAGATTATTATTCCCATCACCGACAAAAGGATAAAGACAGCATGTTGATTAATAATTGTTAGATATCCAGCTATACCCAAAACGATTGAGCTTAGAGTAAGATAGAACTTGTTTGATTCAAGCCTTTTTGAAGTCACATCAAGAGAGGTTTCCACATAGAGTTTGTACTGTTCAAGCAAATGCTCCTGAAGGTGTTCTCCATAGTTTTTGTTTATGAGTTCATCGCTTGCCAACTAGTCATTCTCCAACTCATTCTGTATTGCGTTTAAGTCCCAATTTATGACCTTCGCATGGTTGTCTTTGCATGGTTGAGGAATCTTGTGGTTTTCATCTCGATAAATTCTAACGCAGACAACCTTTTTGTTTAGTTCATAGGCTTTGTTGATTTCCCAATTAACTGCTTCTCTTTGGTGAGTTTCAGGTCCGACCATAACAATGACAACAGAAGTGCGATTAATTCGATCAGTACATTGTGTTTTCCACTTTTCGTCGAAAGGTTCTTTGACAGAATAGTCTGTGAATTGAATGTCTGATTGTTCATCTTTGGCTTGCTGCCTCAACAGGTTGACTTGCGCTTCATCTTCAACATGAAAGCTAATGAAAACTCGGGGTTTAGGGGTTCTTTCGTTATGGTCAGCATAGTCGTCCAATGTTTTGCTTTTTCCTGATGAAGATACGTGTGATTTTCGGAAACCACGACCTCCTCCACCCATGTCAGTTCCCCTCCAGTAATGTCTTCTGTAGCCTCAAGTTCTTTATGTTGTTGCAAAGCTGCGCAAAGTTTTCTGTTATTACTTGTGCGTTGTAGCCCCCAGTGTATTTAGTCTGTTTTGTTCCAACAAATTTCCATCCATTTAATGCAGCAACGAAATGGGCGGAAGTTACAAATCTATCAGCAAATGAATACTCTTGTAGCCTTTTTTGAGAACTGAATCCATACAAGATTAGTTTTTCAGCATTCTTACGTATTGCCAACGAAAGCGTTCTAGCTTGTCTAATCATTGACCGATTTCCATTCCTGAAGAAGTCGGATATGTGAAAAACGAATTCATCTATTCCATAAGACTTCAACTGTTTAAGGTGGTTTACCACTTGAGTTTCTGAACAGCCCTTGACTAAACCAATTGGTTTAACATTGGGAACGAGAGAAAGTAATTCTTCATTTTCCCTATGAATTCTTTTAAGCTCCTGTGAAGAAACAAGAAACTCACCATCATAGGTTTCACCGTCAACGGTTGTAAAGGAATCTGGATGCAACGAGTTTATTGCTGTAGCATAGTTTGTAGGCTTAAGGTTTGCAATTAGCCCATCTTTCATTATTAATGAAAGAACAATCTGACCATTGAAATTCAAGAATTTGCGTAAGCCACCAGCAGACTCTATTTGCTTGAATGTTCCGTTAAACTGAAACGAGGTTTTGGAAATCAAGTCCTGAAATCGAACTACAACAAGGTCGAGAGGAACAACTTTGAGAACCCCAAAAGTTTCCTTTGTGTCGAGCCTAATTATAGGACTTAGTGTTACCATTTTAAAGGAATAATAGAGTTTAGCGCATACTTAGCTTTATTTGACATGTTTTTGATAAATGAATGATAATTGTGCTGCAAACGCTGGGCAGAGAGTGGAAAGCAGCCGATTTATCAGATTAAGCATATTTTTGGTAGACAAAGAGCATATTTGGTCGAAGACTCTGGTGGAAGTCTTCATTGTGGTTGCCTCACTATGTGGACAACACATTCCATTGTTACTCTGCTTTTTCTATTGGGAAGCCAAAACTTAAAACTGCTTCTTGCTTAATACCACTTTACGGTGTCTTTATGGCTATTGTACCTGATGAGAAAGAAGTTGTCTTTGCATTAGCGCAGTCTCTAATGAACGACCTTAACGTCCAAATGAACAAAGGCATGAAAGCTGCAACTGATGTTCGCCCTTATGCAAAACGCTATGCAATCTTAAGAGAGAGAATTTTAACTTTTGGTGTACCCAATAGCGACATTCTTGTGCCTGATTTACCTCAGGGAATCTATAATTCTAACTTTGCTCTTTTTGCGCCAGATATTCAGCGAAATGTTGGTTTTTTTGATGAGTTAATGATGGCTACAGGTCAAATGGTGGCTTTCTTGAGTGCTATCCAAAAAACCTCTTCAAAGGTTTTGACCGAGTTAGAGGAGTTTCTCTTCAAGAACCTTAGGAAGAATGTGTTAGCTACTCCTAGTGCTGAAAAGGAAATTCAAGATATAGTTTCCATCATGCTTAACACAAAAGGCTACAGTTACGAAAGAGAAAAGATTCGAATAAGCTATTCTTCGAAGACGTTTGTTCCTGATTTTACTTTTGAGGATTTGAATGCTGCTTTAGAGATTAAGCTGTGTTAGACTGACCAGAAGGAGAAGGATTTGGTTGATGAGATTAACGCTGATATTCCTGGGTATTCAACAAGATACCAGAATCTCACGTTTTTGGTTTATGATTTGGGTGTTATTAGAGACGCTGAGCAGTCTTCCAGAGACATAGAAAAGAATAGTCCAAGAATCAAGGTTCTCATAGTGAAGCAATAGACAAAACTGACAAAGCGCATAAATGATCGCACAAACTACTTTACATTCGGTGAATTAAATGGAAAAAGAAAAGTATAGGGTAATGCCCCAACTTTATAGACGGCTTTCAGGTGTGAAATACCTTGACTTAATAGTCAAGGTACTTCATTATTTTTGACTGTTCTTTCTT
>Ga0187874_10000974_pt1 | contig 29890 bp, 26 predicted proteins | sample June2016WEW_16_1_3_FD_132993 | JGI IMG/M metagenome (GOLD analysis project Ga0187874, IMG submission 132993) | Peatland microbial communities from SPRUCE experiment site at the Marcell Experimental Forest, Minnesota, USA - June2016WEW_16_150 | ecosystem: Environmental > Terrestrial > Soil >... | reverse complement strand
GTTGAACTGGCGATACTTCTTCTTACTCTGGCCGCGATTCTCATCCTTTCTGCTTTCGGGGCGATTCTGGTCATTCCGCTCTTGTGCCACAGCCGCACAGCACGTCAAAGCCAGCAGCGCCGTCACACAAGCAGTCACCCACCATTGTGTCTTCATAAGTCTCCTCCAAGTCATATTGGGATTTCCATTTTGAAACCCTCGGTTGCTGTAGGCGTACGCCTCAGCGCATTGCTATTACATGCCCTTTATAATCGAGGGCGAAGCGCGTGTCAGTTCATTGCGGCTCACCGGTTTGGTCAAAATTGCTCAGCCCAGTTTACGGAGAGGAAACTAAGTCACATGTTTTGACATGAAGGGAGGCCACGCATGCCCTTACGATTCGCTCACGCCGGTGATTTTCACCTCGATGAAGACCACTACTTTGCCGACACCGCCCAGTGCCTGGAATGGTTTGTCGCAGATGCCGTCCAGGCGAGTGTCGACCTTTTTGTGATCAATGGCGACCTCACGACCTACAAAGCCACGATTAAGGAACGGAACTTCTGGGTCGACAGGCTGGTCGAAATGGCCAACCACGCGCCCGTAATCCTGGTGGCGGGAAATCATGGGGCTGAGCTGGAGGGAGATTTGTATGTATTTCGTCGTGCTAAGGGGAAGCACCCAATATACCTTTGCACTGAGCCGGAGTTCATTGAGGTAGGTGAGGCTGCTGTCGCGGTCTTCCCGTATCCCCGGAAAGCTGAGATGGCCGGCAACGAGCAGAATCTGCATGATGCCTTCGCCCGGCAACTCGATGAGTTCAACCGGCGCTTTGAGCAGCGGCCTGGATGCTACAAGCTTTTCTTTGGGCATTTCGGGGTGGCCGGCGCCAAGGTGAGCAGTGGCCAACCCCTGGTCGGGCGATGCGCGGAGTATCCCCTTGATCCGCTACGCAGCTTGAAGGCCCAGTATGTCGGGCTCAGCCATGTTCACCTCCGCCAGCAGCTTGCTCCGCGCATTTGGTATGCCGGGTCACTATCGCGCTGCGATTACAGCGAGGTTGAAGACAAAGGCTACAACCTGGTGACACTGAATGCACCCGATCTCCGCTCAGACCTGTCGGACTTGGACGTTGAGTTCAGGATGTCACCCACCCGCCGGATGGTCGAGCTTCACGCTGTCTACGAGGACGGAGAGCTACGACTACCTGACAACCTCGATCTCGTCACCTTGAAAGACTCTCGGGTGAAAGTCGTGGTGACGGTCCCCAACGGACCTGAACACTTACTCAGCCGCGAGCAGCAGGAGAATCTCAGGGAAAAGTTGTTGGCCGCCAATCCCGCAGAACTGAAGGTGAAGATCGAGCACGATGCCGACCTTCCCGCGGAGCCTGCTCCTATCGCTGCCGCCCGCTCAGCCGAGGAGAAGCTTCGCGCCTACTGGACGATGAAAGGCTCCCCGCCAGCCGACCGCCAGGAGCGGTTGCTGGCCAAGCTGGCGGAAGTGGAGAAAGCAGTACTCTCCAGCTAAGAAAGCTAAACCGCGGGTAGAGTCCTAATCTCGATGCTTTTAGAGGACACCGAATGCCGAGCATGCTCGCTGAGTGGATACTCCAGCTCAAGCTCACATATTCTATTTGGATACGGGTTTCCCCAAGATTATGGTGAGTTTAGTGGCGGGCCCACTAGTGGGACCTTGCTGAGCCCCCAAATGCAGCTCGACAGCTCTCATCAGATGTTCCACGACCTCACGTGTCCATGATAATGCAGCCATGACCCCTGATTTTGGGTTGAAGTAACGTAGCCCCTGGTCCTCATTCGCTTTTTCAAGGAGACTTACAATATTCCCGATCTCAAACTTGTCATCGGGGCCGATTGTGAATCCCAATCCGCGGCACTCCTCGTAAAGCTTCGTGAGCTTATGGCCGCTCTGGCGACTCCGCCATGTCCCAAGGATTTGGATATTGTGTGACCGCAAGAAAGCCTTTAGTGCTAGCTCCACGGCGTGAAAATACAGGAAGTGGATCGGATCGCGCAAGGTTGGGTGTTCGTTGAAGAGACAGTTGGCTGCCTCATGGTATTCATTGCGAAGTTGAAAAATGCCATCGCAGACCCATCTGCGATCGGGCTCTTGTTCGGTGTTGTCATAGGGCAATTATCTCTTCAAACTGAAAGCAGAGTCACGCCAAATTAGGACACTGCCGAACCCTCTTATCCTTTTATTAGGGACTTCCATTTTGAAGCAGGCTCCGGGCTCGAACTGTACGAGAAGGTTCCCCAGCGGTTCAAGAATCGGTTTAATGTGAATTATCCTTTCGGGCACGGATTTCGTGCATCTAGGTTCTGTTGTTTGTTGTTGTTGAAAGACGGGTACACGGGTCGTGCGAAGGCGGGGCTGAGGGGAGATTCGCGGGAGAGAGAGCAAGTGGGAGATGTACGCCCCTGCCGATTACACTCCCGATGGAGAGTGCGTGCTGTTCGACCTCAGTCGTTTCCTAGCCGGGCTCCCAAGCGCCAGAGGCCGAACTTGCTCGTTCAGTACTTTCCGCAGCACGTCTGCTTCAATGGTTGACCCCTCATGGCCGGTGCCCGGCACAAGATAGAATTGCTTGCGCGGCGCCTTGATGCTGTCGAAGTAGGCCTTGGCCAGGTCCGGCGGGGCGGTCAGGTCTTTTTCGCCTTGAATAATGTAGATAGGAATCGCAAAGTTCGTCCCCAGAGCCGGAAGATCCACCAGTTCCAGCGGTCCAGACATGGTCAATCCCCAGAAATGCTCGAAGCAAAAATCGTCCGCAACCGCATCTTGGGCCTGTTCCTCAGGCGAAGCGTACTCGGGGCTGATGGTTATGGGAGCCCGCGGCGCAGTCGCCTCCTTGGCCTGATAGGCCAGTTTCCATTTTCTGTAAATGGGCCAACTCTTGAAAAGTGAAGGCCAGGGCGGGGGACCAATTGCCGTCAATGCGGTGATCGCCGCCTGATCGCCCGTAGCACGCGCCAATTCAAGCACACGCGCGTAGCTGGCCGAATCTTCCTGGCGCGTATTTACCAATTGTGCCTCGCCGATATATGCGTAGAAGAGATCTGGCCGGCCATGAGCCATATAAATGCCGAGGATCGAACCCCATGAACCACCCACTATGATGATCTTTTTCTTGTGGAGCTCCCTGGTGAGGAACTCAGCGACCTCGACGCCATCCTGGGCCATGCGCTCGACCGTCATAGTCGCCTCGATCGACGGGCCGCTCTTGCCGTAAGTTCTGCCCGCGCCACGCTGGTCCCATTGGACAAGCGTGAAGTCCTTCTCCCATCCCGCGAACATGGCGTCGGCGAACGGACTCCAGGCATCTCCTGGTCCACCGTGCAGGAAGAGCACGACCGGGTTGTTGCGATCATCCCCTGTGATTGTGATCCATTGGTCGATGCCTCCGATCCGGACAAACATTTCTTCTTTCACGCGTTCTGGCGCGCGAACAGGTAACGTTTGCGCAGCCGCGTTCTGGAGAAGGGCATGATCAGAAGGGCTCACGGAGATAATCGATATGAGTCCCATAAGAAACCATCTTGCTTTTCTCGCGGTACCAACCAATCCAAACATCTGAGCACCTCTCGGTGAAGCGGGATCATGCGGGCTAAGACAAGTCAATCCGGCCCAGGATTGTGATTCGCCCAGCCATGCAGATGGTTAGGAAGATCCGTGTTTAGCCGGAATTTCCAATATGGACTCCGGCCTGACCAACAACATATAACTCGACGCTCCCGGATGCAATGGCCAGCCTGGTTTTCAGCGCTCAGAGCCTCCAGCGCCCACGGAAGGGGCCAGTCTTGCCACTTCTGCGAATGACAAAGCACGAACCTGCCTCTCTCTCGACCGATTCCTCCGACACCTTTCCTTCCCTCCTGCCTGCTCATCGCTTGGAATCCGGCCCGGGCGGCGGCTCGCCTACCCCGCTGGCGACGATGCCCACTCTTGCACTGACAATCCCTACGAGGACACACCATGAGACTGCATTACCTACGCCTGCGGGGAATCACTGAGGCATTCCCAAATGAAGTCTGCGTCGACTTCGATAGTCTGGGTGAGGGGCTAATCGCCATCGTGGGCGAGAACGGTGCTGGCAAATCCACGCTGATCGGGTCGGTCTTCGCCGCTCTGTTTCGCCAACTGCCCGGTCAGAGGCGCTCGCTCTATGACTTCGCCACCCATGCGCAGCCCGAAATCGACCTCACATTCAGTGTGAATGGCGCCCGTTACCGATCGCTTCTCAAGATCGATCCCAAGTCCCGCCAAATGGAGAGCTACCTCTTCAACGGGGATGGGGCACCGCTGACCAACGGCAAAAAGGAGCCCTTTGAGGAGCTTATCCGCAAATGCGCTGGCACGCCCGACTTCTTTCTCAGCAGCATCTTCTCCAGCCAGAAGCGCACGGGTAACTTCCTCTCACTTGAAAGGAGCGAGCGGAAGGAGCTATTCATCCGAGAGCTGCTCGGGCTGGACCGGCTGAGACTGATTGCGGCTGCAGCCAAGGACAGGGGCGAGGACGTGGCCAAGACCACGCTTGGTCTTCAAGGGCAGGCGAGAAGCCTGAAGGAGCTGGTGGAGGCAGGGATTGAAGATCCCGCAGATGTTGAGGCCCGGCTTGCGGAGGTGTCGTCCCGTCTCGATACGCTGGAGGCTGAGAAGCGTGTGGCACAACAGCGGCTGCTGGAGCTTAAGGCAGTGGAGGCCAGTCGGAAGCCGCTCCTGGCCGAGGTTGAGACTCTGAAACAGCGCCTGCGTAAGACTGACGCTGAGATCACAGAAACCAAACGCCAGATAGGAAGGGATGAGAGCCTCCTGACGGGAAAGAAGGACCTCGCCGATTTGACGGAACGGGGAGCGGCGCTTGCCACTCGCATCGAAGAACTGCATCGGCAGATCAGGGAGATTCAGGGTCTGGAGACATCCAATCGTGAGACCGAGCGTACTGTCCAAACTTTGGATGCTGAGCTGAGAGCCGACTTGGCCGAGCTTGAGCGTTTGCGGGTGGAGCGGGAAGAGCTGGCGGTAGTGCCCTGCCGGGGAGAGGGTGCGTACGCCTCGTGCCCGAAGATTCGGCGCGCCGTCGAGGCAGGTCAGAAGATCCCAGCATTGGAGGGAGATGTTGCCACACTCTCAATTGAGGTCGAGGTCCAGAGCGGCGCGCTGATTCAGATTGCCACGCCCTCGTCCCAGCTCACCCGGACACTTGAAGGCTGCGAGCGGCAGCGCAGGGTAGTCGATGAGGAACGACAACGATATGAGGAATTACGGGCTGTCGAAGCACGCAGGGAGGAGCGGCTGAAGGGCTTGGACCGACTCAATCAGGCCCGTACGGAAGTCGGCGAGGAACTATCCAGGAAGGAATCTGCGCTCTCCGCATTCTCTGATCTCGACGCTAAGATGCATGGTTCACGGCGGGAGATTGAAAACGCGGACCGTTTGATCATCTCCTGTCGCCGCGAACGGGATAGTCTCATTGCTCGCCAGGCACAAATCAAACAGCGTCAGGAGCAGATGGAGGCCGCGCGGACCCGCTTGGCCCAGATGGAGGCCCAACTCGGGGCGGCAAGGACAGAACAGGAAGACTACACCTATGTCGCCAAGGTCTTCGGCCCCGACGAGATCCAGCTCTGCGAGATCCAGGCCGCCGGACCGCAAGTCTCGATCTTGGTCAACTCTTTGCTTGAGGGGTGCTTCGACAACAAGTTCGAAATCCGATTCAGGACGCAACGCCCCAAGGCGGACGGCAAGGGTATGGTAGACGACTTTGATGTCGAGGTCCGCAACAAGAACCTGGACCGCACTTGTTTGGTGGACGAACTCTCAGGCGGGCAGTTCGTTCTGGTCAACGAAGCCGTGAACCTGGGCATCGCGATCTACAACATGCGGCAAGGTGAGGGCATTCGTTACGAAACTCTATTCCGGGACGAAACGGTGGGAGCTCTGGATGCTGTCAATGGCAAGGAGTACGTGCGCATGCTGCGCCGGGCGATGGACCTTGGCGGATTCCACCAAGTCATCTTCATCTGCCATACGCCACTCGTTTGGGAACTGGCGGATACCGTCCTTTCAGTCGGTGGCGGCTGTGTGGTGATGGGCGACCGGGAAGCGGCTGTTACCACTGAATCCCCCCCCCCCAGCCAGCGCGCCCCTCGAACCCGCGCCGTGGGAAGACTGCTTGTCGGAGCTTCCCTCAACTTCCTAGGCTAACCGCGCGTGATTTGGCACAGAAGTGAACCAACATTGGCAATCGCTACTTTAACGTCATCCCAATTTGTTCAACTCGAAATCCACGAATACCATCAAGCTCAGCACGCGTGCGGCTGAGCCAGTCATTGAGACTTGCTTCAGCGAGGCTCTTTACATGTTCCAAGGACTTCGTAAGAGGTTCTCCCTTGGACCGTTCGTCTGCCAAATTGGCAAGAGAATCCAGGTCCACGCGTGTGGAAGCCGAACCTACACTGTTTGTGGCGTCAATTCGGGTGTTTAAGTAGGTCCGTCGAACCTTCCCGTCTTCCAGTTCTGCGGTGACCAGCCATCGAGTCGAAATGGAAGGGGGTTCATTGCCTTGTCGCAGATCAGCCACGTCTCCGTTCCATGCGGGTCGCCTCAGGTGGGTCATCAAAGCATCCACCAAAGGGTGTCCCAGCCCGAGCAACTCAGTCTTCCTCTTTCGCATGGCCACTGAACGATCAAAGGTGACAGATTCATACCAGGCTGAGACTCGAGGGTGGCCCCGCAAGGCAGGCGGTGTTTCAATCCGGAAGGTCTCTCCGTCCGGCAAGATGCCGCCGCCTAACCGGATGAGGGCTTTTTCAACGAAAACGCGCAGGTCATCGAGGGTAAATTGGCTTTCGAGCTTTCGGTAGTGTTCCAGATTGAAGGCTTCTAACTCCTGAGCCAAGTTGCGAAGAGCTTCGCTGGACTCGCGAGCTCGCTCGATAGCTTCGGCGATCTCGCGCTCAGTGCGACGGTAGTCCCGGTCAACGAGTGCCTTCCGATACAACTCCAGATAGTTTGGTGAGGACCCGAGGAATCCTAAGATTTCAGAGCGGAAATCCTCCACGACCTCATTTGTCTCAGGATCGACCTTTCCAATTGTCTTTGCGATCTCAAGCAACTTTTCCTCAAGCAACTCGTAGATCCGCTGCTCGACTGTATCCTCGGCGATCAGGTTGTACACCTGAACGGTATCCTGCTGGCCGTAGCGGTGGACCCGACCAATTCGTTGTTCAACCGCCATTGGATTCCAGGGCAGGTCGTAGTTGAACAGAAGGTGGCAAACCTGGAGATTGATGCCCTCGCCCCCGGCTGTCGTGCTGATCAAGAACTGGGCGCCCTCACGCTCCCAGAATCTCTCCATTGCAGCAATCTTTTCGTCAAGCGGCCCGCCGTGCAGGGCTGCAATTTTCTGTCCGCCGTAAAGCTTTCCCAATTCTTCAACGAGGAACTCCATCGTTTCCCGATATTGGGTGAATATCAGGAACTTTTCCTGAGGAGAGCCCCTTCGGATGGCCTCAATTGCACGAATCAGGGTGTCAAACTTTCTGTCGGTTCCATCAGGTACGATGCGTAAGAGCTCTCGTACCTTCTGAGCTTCATCTGGCAACTCTACGTCCGAAAAGATGACTCCGCTCACGTCCTCGTCGGCATCAAGCGACCACTCGGTAACTTCCTCTGGTGAGCGGCGCGCAATGCGTTGCTTGACGCGAGCGATCACAGCATCGGCTTCTGCGCGCTGGCCCGGGGACGGAGGAATTCTTTCAATCTCAATTGCCAGAGAGCGCATTTCCTCAGTAAGACTTAGAAGCCGTGAAGCCAGCTCTGCGCCCGCTTTCCCCCTCGCCTGCCTGTCCTCAAGTTCCATAGACCTGCGGGCCAATAGGACCAATAGACGACGCCGAAGGGCTTGTTTGATGGCCCGGGGACTCGACGACATGATTTTCTGAAAGGTGGTCATGACAAAGCCAATGGCCCGCTGTGCGCTGGTTGTCTTCGATTGGCCAAGACCAGCTGTCTCGTAGCCCGTCTTTAGATACTCAGTAAGCGTGTCGTAGAATTGCCTTTCGCGCATCCCCAAAGTGAAGATTTGGGACTGAACCTGGCGGCGCATGAAGATGGGGTTGCCCAAAGCATCCGTAACTTCACGCTTTGTGCGCCGTACCATCACTCGATTGAGCAGGCCACGGTGATCGAGCATTGCCTCCGGGCCTGCAAAGAGCTGATCATCCAGCAAGCGGATGAGCGACCAAAACTGAAACGAGTTGCCCTGGTGCGGAGTGGCAGAAAGGAATAATAGATCCCGTGTACGGGTGCGGAGTGCGTCCACAAGCTTATAGTTCTGCGTGGTTGAGAGCTTGCCTCCGGTTTTTCGGCGCGTCAAATGGTGGGCCTCGTCAATGATGATCATGTCCCATATGGGTCCTGCTACGAAGCGCTCCATACGAGTGGAAATCTTCAGCATGTCGATGGAAGCAATCACCTGGTCATGCCGTTCCCAGGCCGCGGGTTGGGAATCATTGAAATCGAGACCCAAAATCTCAAAGTGCAGGCGGAAACAGTCACTCAACTCGTCACGCCAATTCTTCGTGAGGCCGGCCGGGCAGATTACCAGCACACGCCGGACTTCACTGCGAGCCATAAGCTCTCGGACGATCATCCCAGCTTCGATTGTCTTGCCTAATCCGACCTCATCGGCCACTAAGAGTCGTCGTCGTTGAAGGTTCACGACATCATAGGTCAGAAGAATCTGGTGAGGCAGTAACTGAGTTCGGCTGTTTGAGAGCTGGCCGCCCGAATTTTGTAAGGGGAACTGGTAGGCCAACTGTTTGAGCAGGAAGTCGAGCGGCGGGTCGAACTCCGCCACCGCGAGGCGTTCCCAAGGATCGAGAGAGGGTCGAAGGCGATTGACTTCGATAGTTTCGAGGTGGCGCTCGCCACCGCGTTCGAAAAGAACGTCAGCTTGCTGGGTTCCCCCAACTTCCTGTATGCGGAGTACCTGCCCAGCGCCGAGATCCTCGCGTCCATCAATCACAACACGCTGGTTGACTTCAATCGTTTGGATGCTATGCGCCATTGGTTAAACCGAACTTTGCCGGGTAAAACTCGTTGCCATTTTCATCAGTGTGAAGGAGAGGCCTGCCGAAAATGAGGTCAAGAGGCAATCGTCGCCCGCGATATTCAAGCCAAAGAGTGTCCCCGCGAACGAGTTTCCCTTTGAGTACTACTTGCACGGTGACAAGCTGCCGTTCCAGGTCACCGGCGACACGTTTCAGCCGCCGACGAATGTCGAGCGCGACGTCTCGTTCTTCGTGTCCGGGCTCGGCTGAGAAAAGTAACTCCTCCAAACCCACAACGACAAGTTGCGTGTACTTACTAAACGGGAACGCATCCTGGGCAAGCTCGCGCAAGAAGTCCAAGAAGCCCGTAGGTTCTGGCGCGATCGGCTGAATCCCCCGCTCGCGGTATCGCACGGTCTCAGATTCTTCAACGAGGATATATCCGGGCATTGGACAACTCCGCCTGCCTGACCGAAGGGCCGCTGGCACCTACTCTGTCGGTTGAAGCAGCGGTCCGACCTCCATTCGGCCTAAAACCCTCTTGAGCACGGGAGCCAGATCGGTGCGGCGACTGGCCAGGCATTCCGCCGCCGCGCGCAGTTGGGGCAGGTCGCCGCCCCAGCGCGTGATCCAGGGGCCCAGGTCCTCCCTGGCCTCAGCCAGCCCCATCAGAAAGTGCAATTTATCCACCAGCAGCGCCCGCGAGTGGCGCGGCGCGGTGAGGTCTTCACCGAAAAGGTTCCCAACCGTGTTGACTGAAGCGCGCGGGTCGTGGAACTGCTCGGAGAGTTCCTTGAATCTTCGCGACGGTGAATAGACTTCGTAGCTGCGGCCGCGCTTGGCCCGGCCGCGCTTCATCAGGCCGGCCCCGAGCAAGCGGTCCACTTCGATAATCCCCCGCGTGGCCTTGTTGACATCATCGCTCTTGATTTCGCTCTGGCCACAGAGTGAGGTGAGATAGACATAGCTTTCCCGGTCGATGTCTTCGAGCTCGGAGGGCAGGGGCCGGTCACGGGAGACGAGCTGGTCCACCATCTGGCGGATTTCCCCCAGAGCGTCGCGCAGAGGAAATGGCTTCTCGACCCCGTCTTCCTCGGTCACCACCGCCCCATAGTGACGGCTGTAAAGCTCCAGACATTTTCCGATAAGGATCAGGTTTACGTCCGGGCCTTTCAGCCCACGGCCGTAGCGCCCGGCTTCAATCAGCTTGATCTCTTCCCGCGCCCGCTTGCGGATTTCCTTCCGGATCCCGGCCCAGGAGCGTTTGTCCACGTTCGAGTCGCTCGCGCGCTTGCGGCAGACGTGGACCAGGTCGTAGGTGATGCCCTTTGCTCCGGCCATGACGTTCATGGTGTTTTCCGCTTCGCCGTGCAAGGGGTAGACGGCGCCGACTTCCCAGCCGCTGTCACAAACGGAGCGGAGCAGCGATTCCCACGCGCGGTCTTCTGCATGGTGGAATGTGAAAACCAGCAGGGCATCATCCCGAGAGACGCGGCGACACTCGGCGAAGACCTGACGGAGACCGTCTTCGAAGTCCTGCGGGGACTTGCCACGAGTCGGGTTCTCGATGATCTCTTCCGCCTTGGGCGTTGCTTCTGGCGCAAAATGCGTGTAGTTCTTGGCCAGCACGAGCCGAAGCCACACGTAGAAGAAGTCCGATAATTCTGAATAATTGACATTGCCTGCATAAGGGGGATCAGTGACAATTGCATCAGTAGCGATTCGCAAGTCCAAGTGAGCAGAGGAACAACAAGACAGCGATTCCAAACTCCCAGCTTCGACTCGTTCGCGACTCGGAATCTCGACTTGGTGCCCGGCGGTTAACGTGCGGTCGAAGGGCGAACGGTTATACTTCTTTCCTTCAAGGATCTTTTCCTGACAATTCTGAAAAGTCGAACTGCCTGAGGTCCGGCCCCACACGTTTTGTTCTACGAACGTCGCCTTGGGTTGATAATCGTGACGTGAAAAGACACCGCCGGGCGCCGTGCCACCGGGGCTGTCCCTCTTCTGGCGGTTTCGTGTGAACACGTTGTTCGATTCGACCGTATTGAAAAAGCCCGTCAAGAGCAATTCCATCAGGATTTGGTCCGGCTCTTCGCCGATGGTCTTCAGCAGCGTGGCCAGCGAAAGCAACTGGCGCGGGTTGAACATTTGATGCCAGTAGCGGTAGTGGTGGGCAAGCAGTCCGGACTTCGTTTTCTCTCCGACGGGGATTTCCTGTTTGGGATACGGCAGCGTCTCCTTCTCTTTCTCCCAGCGCTCAAAGGCTTGCTGGTAGCGCGCCTCGTCCGCGACGCCCACGCGCTTGAAGAACTTGCCGTTATTCTTGCAAAGCATCGACGCGCCCTTTTGTAGCGGCGGTCTCTGATCGCCGGTTTTGAAATTCCGGCGCTCATAGAGCGCCGCCACAGCGGTCGTGGCTGGTTCTTCCCAAAGGTGGCCGTTCTCTTCCGCATCCACTTCCTCCTCGCCGCCGGCGCATTGGGCGCAGTAGCCTTCGAGGGCGTACATGCGCATCGGAAGGAGCTGGTCGGCGGGAATCTTGCGGATGGACTCGATAATCTTGTCGCGGTTGCCGCAGGCGCACACGAACGCGCCTTTATCCGGTACGTTGCCTTTCTCCCACGGGTATTCGTTGCGGCAAGCCGGGCAGGTGACGGTTTCGGGCGGCGTGCCGCGATACTGCCAGACCTCCGCGCATTGCGGGCAGTGGAGGACCGAGAGCTTGACCTTCTTCCTCTCCGTTTTCTTCTGACTCAGGACGGGAGAGACGGTCTGATTGCACCAGGGGCAGGTGACGCGCCCTTCGCGCGCTTTGGCCTCGGGAGCCTTCGGGTCAGGCGTCGGCGCGTAGCTCCACCGCCGGTTGCTTCGGGTCTCACCCGCGCCGTCCAGTCCGCTCACCACCATTAATCGCGCCTCGCCAACCAGCGCCGCCGGCTCGATCTCCCAATCGAACTTCTTCCCGCAGCGAGCGTTCGAGCAGCGGACATCACCGTGATAGCGGATGGAAGGGGCTTTCTGAGCGACCAGGTAGTTCGGAAAGAGTGGCACCTGTTTGCGGCATCTCGCATCGGTGCAAATTGCGGACTTCACCCAGAAAACGTAGATGATGTCGGCGTCGGGGTTGCCGCAGGCCGGGCATTCGGTCTTGTAGTGGCTCAGAAGTTCTTCGCGCAGCGGCTTTCCGCTCGCCGTCAGCCGGGCGGCTAGGCGATCGAACGCCGCGCTGAGTTCGTCGAGGTCCACCGGCTCGACTTCTGTCTTGACGATAAACCACGCCACGGGATTCAGGTCAATTCCGATGACCTTGCAGCCGAGGCGTAGCGCTTCCACCACCGTTGTCCCGCCGCCCATGAAGGGATCGAGGATCACTTTTCCGTTGGTGTCCGGGTCGTGGGTGTGGTCCTTGTAGAACTCCTCCATGACGTCGGTACCGGCAGGCTTGAGCGCCGCCAGCAGGATGGCCCGGAATACGCAGGACGCGCGGCGGGCGAACCACTTATGCATCTGATAGATGGGCTTGAAGGCATTGCGCTCAGGCTCCGCCAGGCGGTTGATCTCGACGATGGGGAAGCCTTCCTCAATGGCGCGCTTGGAGTCCGAGGACGCGGCAGTCTCCGAGCTTCGACCGGCGTCCGCGAAAGAAGTGTCCGAATTCAGCCGATGCGGGTCAACTTTCATAGCCCTATTTAACCCTTGATAAGCGAGAGGGCGTCAGAATAGCGGCCAACCCTTCTCCCTTGCCTTCCCAAGGAGCGTGCGATACTCCTTCTCGGTAAGTAGCTGCGCGTACTGGCCCCAAACCAACTTCTTCCTCCCCGCTCCTCCGAAGTTATAGTAGCCGCTTCGTTAGAAATACATAGAGTCGTCCCACGTTTGCCCGCTGGCCGGAACAATCCTTTGGATTAAGTGCTTGTAGGGGTTGTCCGTCTCCTCACCCACAATTATGAAGACCTCGTCATCGACTTTGCCCCAACACTCCCGTTCTCGCGTGTCCTTGTTCTTGAACCATATGCCTTTTCCAATCCCCGAGGCCTGCTCTAGTCGTCCTCGCTGCTCATTCGTCATAGGGTCAACTCCCTGCAATTGGCGTCTGAGAAAGGGAGCCGAGGAAGCTTGGGTGTTGTTCGACAGATTCACGGCTCTAACACAATCCACGGCGTCAACATTTCCATCAGCGAAAGACCTCCGTGCTTGTAAAGCTTATTCGCGGCGTCTCCCGGCGGATGAGTTTGTACTCGTCCGCGAATCACAGCCACTCGTCCAGCATCCGGGGTTTGACGTATCGCCAAATCGGGATGCGTCGGTTCAGGTGTTCCTTCCTCCAGGAACATAAAACGCTCTCCGCCCAGAAGCCTTGTTAAGGGGCGGATTTCCTCATTCTGGCGTGGGGCACTGAGTCCAGGCCCAAAGAAAATATAACCATGGTCGCTTGTGATGACGATCCGCCGGTCGCGAGGGATTTGCTGGACGGTGAATCGCCAGGCGATCTCCAATCGCGACTGAATTTCGGCAAAATGGCTTGCGAATCGGGCTCCACTGTCCTTGTATGTGTTATCGGGGAATGCGGACCAGAGTAGGAGAGCAGGCTGGTTCGTGTCGAGCGAATGTTGTTCCGTTGGATGGGAATAGTAATAGGAGGCAATCCCCTGATCGCGCAATCCTCTTCGATCCGGCAGTTGCGATGAAGAGCAGTTCGGAAGTCGCAATCGTTGTGCAATGAACGTGACGGTTTCACTGGGCAGGGCAGAAAGGGAAAAACCCAGTTCTACAACGCGATAATGGCTGCGCTGCGCGAGCGTCAGAATTGCACCTATCTCTCTCAGAGATAGCCCGTCAAAAACTACCGCGGCGCATGGGCGGCGATGAAGTAGGAATTGAAGCAGGTGCTTCTCATTTTCCGGTGGAAAGCAAAGTTCATCGTATGCACGAGGCGCTGCCGCCGCCAACAGAGTCTCTATCTTGTTGGTCTCGGCTTCGGCTGTGCGTAGAAAATCTCCCGAAAACTGGGGTGGCTCCTGGCCGATGTTCCACACCTGATCGAGCAGCCAGCGGCCTAGTTTTGGAAAGCGCTCTCCCGGTTCTGTAAGCAGACGGTAGAGTTCTCGAAACTTGTCAGGCATGGCTTGACGCACTCTGGTCGCGCAAGGTAACTCTCAACGTGGCCTTATAGTGGGCCTGGGCAACATTGGGAAGGGTTTCGGCCAACTGTTCAACCTGGGCTTTCGTCAGGGGTCCCTGACGCCGGATCTCAATTTCGACCATTAGACTACCGGGTCCAGTCACACCGCCCCGCAAGCTGGCGGGAAAAACGCCAAGATCTCCGGACTCTTCACGGAGGAAGACTTTAAAGATTGCCAGCTCGATTGTGGCCTCGCCGTGTGAAGCCAGACGTTGAGCAATTTCCTGCCTCAATTCTCCGGGCGAAAGTTTCTCCAAACAGGGGATTTCCTCGGTCCAGGCTCCTGGCGCGGGCGGTTGCAATGGAGGCGCAGCAGGGACTGCTGGACCACTAGGTCGCCCAGTCGTGAGAGGCGGTGCGAGAGGCGAAGGAGCGGGGCGAGGACCAGGGGTGCCTGAAATGGGAATCTTCTCAAAAGGGGCGGCCAGGGTAGCGTCTAAGAGTTCCGTATCGTTCAAGTCAGGGTCCTCATGGCAGTAGTTCCCCCTATTGTGCTGAATACTGAGGACACCGTCACGCGCAAGCTGCCGGATAGCTTTCGGTACGCTATTGAATAATGGGACCGGAAAGGTGAGAGTGGATTTATAATCTCGCTCGACAACTCTAACACTTTTGCCCAGGATGGGGGACAACCGACTGCCCAGGTGCTCCCCAAGCACCCGTGCGGGAAAGAGGCGCTCGCCAATGACACGAAGGACCTCGGCCGCACTCAGATCGCGCGTAGTGACATCTTCCTCTTCGATGGCGTCCTCATCCGCTGAGGCGCCGTAGGTCTCCCAATTGATATAGACCAGCCCGGCGTGCTTGATGGCCACAACTGAGCTGGTTCGGTCGTTTCGCTTAATGCGCTCATAAGTCTCCCTGAGGTCAGCCTGTTCCGCCGAAGCCATGAGGGCGTCTGCGGCAATCTGGCGCTTGGCCCAATGAAGCACGTCGGCGTTCCGGTCGAGATCGAACCCCGGGTTCTTTGGTTCAAGCAGCAGAACTTGATTTCGGAATTCCAGGCCGTGGAAGAGCGCATGCCGGTCTTCGGGCCGCAACCGTCTGGGCGCAATGACATACCGGAGACGATCCTTGGCCAGTGCATTCAGGGATTCCTGGGTGGACGCAACCTCATCGAAGAATACGGCGTTCGTTTCGCGGAATATGTCCTGGAGAAACAACTGCCTCAGGAAGGCACGGGCTTCCTCCTCTTCGACCCTGAGTGCTCGCCATTCAACTTTAGCCTCAGGCTGGTCCTCAGGGTCAAAGTAGTATCGGCCTTCTGTTGAATGGAAGTTCGCGGCGAACCGGCCAAAGCTCACGAGGGTCTGCTCGAAGTCGTTGATATCGGTGTCAGGCCGTAGAACGCTCCTTATTAGCTCATCGCGAGTGCAGCCTGAATTCCGAGTTCCCTTGGGGCCAGTAACTGTGTAAAGCAATACTGCTGCAGCAATCTCATCTGCCAGAGGTTGATTCTTTAGTTCTTCATAATTCTTCTGCGCTTTGCGCAGGAGATCGCCACTCACATCGAGGTCAGCCAGACGGGTTATGACTTCTCGGTCGCCTAAGGATGCTTGGCCAGGCGCAATCGCATCGGTCTTTTTGTGGGTAAGGCGTACCAGATTGCCAAGGAACCCAAGGGCTCCTCGAACATTCTGAAAGCCGCCTCTCGCCGGCACCCGCTCAAGCAGAAGGTCGACAAGCTCTGGAGTGAAGGGATAGCTGGCAAGGAATTGAGAACGGTATGTATCCTGTCCCACCCTCCCTTGCCGTTGCCAAGCATTGATGAAACTGTCTACCACAGGCGCGGCGATGTTAGGGTTGAGAAGATCGTAGTTGCCGAATAGACGGTGGAGAACCACACGGACTCTGTCGGTGGCTTGGCGAAACTGGACCCGGCAGCACGGTACACGCTTTAGCGTGGCCCCGGGTTCATCTGCGTCTCCATACAAGCTGGCGCATAGGGTGACGTCGCTTGTCTGGTTTGCCCACTCAGATAGCATCTGAAGGAAGGCAATGTTTTGGGACTTGTACGGCTCCTGCAAACACCGAATACCTTGTTCGAGTTCATCAAAGATAATCAGGACACGTTTCCCAGAGAGCGCCCTTTCCATCTCGCGTCGTCCGGGCTGGACAGGCTGATTTTCCCGGCGCGGCAATTTGAGCTCCCGCAGGATGAATCCCCATATCGAATCCAGAGGCATATCCGTGAACTTATTGACAACTACTGTTGTCTCGGTGGGCAGGCGGCACTCGATTTTGTACCGCTCAAGCCACTCATGTCCCGGTCGGGGACTATTGAAAAGGTGGTAAATCAACAAGAGGAGGTGTGATTTGCCACATCCTTTCAGTCCCTCTAACAGGAACAGACCTGGGACTTGCCGGTTCGAGTTGAATCGGTCGTGAAGCTCTCTGAGGACTCGACGGATATCATCCGTGGGGAAGGTCAAGGCCAAGAAACGATGGGGGTCCGCTTCAAGTTTGCCCCTACGCTGCGACACAGCGTTCTCGAGGTCGATAATCCCTTCTATCCCTTCTTCGGAAAGAACTTCTTTGCGTGGGGCTAGCAAGTCGGAGAAGCTCATGGAAGATCTGATGCCTCATTGGGATTGTAGTCAGTTCGTCAGGGCCATGCAATAAAGAACCCATCCCCTCTGTACCAACATAAATGAGACACCTTCTGCGACGGAAATTATTCTCGAGGGTGGGGAACGGATAGATGCTCAATGGCTAGGTTGAACCTGAAGCAGAGGGGAGCAAGAGATGTGGAGTGGGAAGCTCCGCAGCGCAGGGAGCAAGGGGTCAAAGGGGATTCAGGATTCAGCGGAGAGAATGAACGGTCGAGCGTCCGCGAATAGGCAAAGATCACGTGGCGCATGTTACCGCCCTTGTCGCCGTTGTCTTCATCATGCAACGGCTGGTGTAAATCTCCGACGAAATGAATCACGAATCTCAGGGCCTGTGCCTTGGCGTCTTTGTCAGCGTTCGGGTCTTTCAGAACGGCGAGGAATTGTTCCGTCTTGGCGACCACGCAATCACCGTTAGGACACTCGCGTGCCAAGTCGATCTTGGAATCCGCCAAGGGGATGTCGATGTAATGCCATGGGCCGGTCTCGCGGTGGTCTTTGCGGTACTCGTCGGCCCACACTGAGGCCTCTTCGGGACTCTCGGGGGCCAGTAACTCATGCATGCGTGTGGCGGTCGTTGGGCGCATGTAATGCTCTGCCACAATCACTATGATTTGATGGCCTTCACGACCCCAGGCGAAAGCGCTTCCCGGTAACGCCAGCAGGACTGCAAGGCAAGCCACAGTGAGGAATATGTCGCGGTCATAACGGAACCGAAGCTGCAACCTGGACATGCGGTCAATCTACACGCGATCCTATGCGGAGGCAATAGTGAACCGAATAGGCAAGCGCAGGCGGGTGGAAAAAGGTGCTGGCCCACGACGCAGGTCTGCACTACTCGCTACCTTGGTACCCTATATGCCCCTTGCACACCTCGGAAAACTCTTGAAATATTCTTTCCATCGCTCGTTCCCGCCTTCGAGGCTGGTCAGTCTCGATACCTTCGGCCTCGAGGGAAACCGCGAACCGGTCGTCAAGATGGAAGGTGTGCCACCGCTCGCCATCAAAAACGGCAAATTCCCACCACTTCCACTCTCTTTCGTCGTCATCCATCTCGTACGGGGGGCCAAAGCTTTTCACGACTTCAGGATTCGCCCTCAGTAATTTCGATAGGCCACCGCTCAGTTCCCGCATCCTCGGCGTGTCGCCCATCTGCCATTTGCACCAGCTCATGGCACCATGAATGAGGAGTTGGGATGGTTGAAATAATTGTTCAGTCAGCTTTCGGGCCTTTTTGATCTCGAATACAGAAGGACCAATTCCGTCTACAAGGGCGTATGCTTTGCCTGCTTCGTCAGCTGCTTCGGCCAACTCTTTTCTGCTGATACGATTTCTGAGCTGAGCAGGGACCTGGCGAATTGTTTGCGCCAGGCTCGCGGGTGCGAGGGAGAAATCAGTAGTCTCCAGACTGCGCTCAAGGATCGTCACCAGGAGCTGTGGATTCGTCTCTTTGCTGGCGGCAAAATCGACCGGTCGCCCTGTCACAAGACGCTCTCTTTGAATGAGACACCCTATTCCAAATCTGAGAGCCTGAGCGTCATTGTGATTCCGATACTTCCTATGACACTGATAAAGAGCGGAATCATAAGGCAGAAGGTCAATCTGAGTAAGCTTACTTCCGAGGGCCGGGCCAAACTGCTCGTGCACAAAACGCGAAATAATAATCCTGAATTCGGCAACCATCCTACTGAACAAATTCTCGTTCGGAGTCTGGGCGTGGTGTTTTGCGTCGCCACGGTGCTTCTGGATGGTGCGAACTGTGCCGATCAGTGGCACCTCGATGTTCAGTGCGGCGCACTTGTTCATCGCTCGGTCCAAACCAATAGTGTGTTGACCGTCAGCATAAATGTCTTGGTCAGATAAAACTAGTCGCTCGTAGATGGCAAACTCTATCGCATCGTGCATTAAGCACACGGCGTGGCGAGGGGTTCCAAAGCGGCTGCCCACAATCGCGGCAACCGCCGCAGCGTCTTCGAGGCTTGCCTTTAGCAGGGGGTAGTCGTCCAACCCTTCGATGGGCTTGGGACGTGTAAAGAACTCAGGCCATGGGAACTTTTCGGGCTCGCTCATCGACATGGGATCCCAAAACCTCAGCTTGAAGAGTTATGCTATGCGGTACCCAATTATGAACCGATGGCACTCGTTTGTACAGCGGGCCACGCTCAGGGCTGTCCTGACCGTGGTCTTTTCTCATGCCCGACACCCGAGAGGTAACCGCACATAATCTATCTGGGTGGGGCACTCCGCTACCGTTCCCGACTCTGTTAGAATACATCGCCAGGAACATTGACAACCACATGGCCAACTGCAAAGTCATTGCGCTGATCAACGGCGATGTCGAAGCCGTTTCAGGCCCGGCTGCTCAACACCGGCCGGGAGCCCACGAATGGCTTGTCTGGCAAGGCACAACGGTGACAAAGCTGAAGCCCTCCAAAGCGCAGAGAAAGCCGATCCCAGGGTTGACTTAGAGTGGATGCGGATTCGCTACGAGAGGGATCTTGACGTGCGGTAGGACCCCGCACAGCACCTTGCAGTCCCCACCTTCACTCGAATCAGCGGAGGCTTTAGCCGGCGATTTGGCCACTGGGGATGCGTGCCGAATTCAGCCCGTGGAGATGTGCGCACCTGGTCAATCAACGATCAGCACTGCGTTAAGGTACCAGTTTGGTGGCTACTGTGCATGCTCGCTGATGCCGCCAACAGTAGTATGGAGTTTCCATAGTTTGTGTTGCGCGCAGTGGCTGAAAGTTGTGGGTCGATGGCGTCCTCGGAGACGTGGCCCATGTCCGGACTGGGGCGTCTCCATGAGCCAATGCCGGCTCTACGAAACCAGAGCTTTACGTGTGACAGTACGGTTGGAGGCAAATAAGGTCTCATTACGGATAAACCATCTGTTTTGTTATGGTTACCGTCAATAACTCGCTTCCGATTCGATCATGGACTCGTTCCGGCAATACAATCCTCTTATAACGCGATTTGTCCCACTCTATCTTCTTTGTTTTCAGTTGATCGCAGACCCACTTTTGCCTTCCCGCGTCTTTCTTTCCGCTTCCGGCATCGGTCAGAGCAGGTCAGGGTATCTTTCCGCTTCGTTACGAGATGATTTTTCCTGATAGGTCCTCCGCACTCCACGCAGAGAGGTTTGGCCAATTCCTCTGCCGTGAGCGGCTCCAGCACGAGGTCTCGTGCAAGGTTTGGGTGTTGGCTACTGCATGTTCTGATGTCCATTGGTCCTCCTTCTGATCCGCGGCTACTCCAGTCGGCTCTTATGGGGTGTTTGAGACGCTCTCGTGCGATCCTGGCCGTAGTCCGTGCGCATCGCCACTGCGACCGTCGGTGGAGCCCCTGGAGTACGGGAGCGCCCGCATCGCCTTTTTCGACCCCTCTGATCCTGGTTAGTATGGAATTCGTGCTTCGGCTTTTTCCCAGTATTTATGCGGGTTAAGGGAGGTACTCACCTCCCTCGTGCGTTTGCCCTGAGCAATCCAATGGCCCCGCTCTCCAGTGGGAACTGGAGAGCGAAGCTAGAGTACCGGCTTGTTTTGGATACGTTTGAGCGCAGTCTGTCTTGGCGTGATTGCATGCCAGGCTGCGCGTTTTACAATCGTGCCCGGCTCAATGGTGAAGGCAGGGTTCAGGTAACACGCCTCCCCCCCCCCCGTCAGAATAGGCAGGGCTGTGTTCGGGGGTATTCTGCAATTTCCGAGTTTCGCTCTGTCGAAAATGCGTGGGGCCTTTGCCATTTTCGCCCGGTATTCATCGAGTAGGGCTGGGACTGCGCGATGCTCCACGCCGTCTAGTGGCTCGCGCCCCCAGCCATCCCCGCTGCCGTGTAGGAATGCGAACGCGATTCCTCGCTTCGCGCACAGATCACGAATGTTCCTGGCCCACTGATAATCGAACGGGCGAGGCTGCACGAGATTGCATCCGACTTCGCCTGACTGAATCACCCAGTGGAACCCGTCAATGTGATCTGCGAGTTCCGGCATGAGCTCTTCCAGAGTCGGCATGAGATTCAGCCAGCGGAGCACGCATGGAATTCCGCGCAGCGCATCGAGCCGGGTCAGATATTTTCTCGATTCGACCGTCACGCCTAGCCACACGTTCCTGTAGCCGGTTCCCCAGTCTGCCGGGAGTCTGTCAGCGATATTCTCGGCCCGCTTCGTTACCAGTTGCCACACGAGATTCGGCGTCTGCTTCATCACAGCCCATGAGTCGTCTCTCCATGCGTCAGCTTCCTCGATGAAAAAATCCGAGTACGAGCACGCCGTGACCGTATAGACTTTTCCGGCTGCCTCTGCCTGCCTCTGAAGTTTCAGCACGTCTCCATAGGCTGTCTGATACTTGCACCTGTATATGCGCGCCGGGTCTACTCCGCGCTGTGACTGCATGAGCCACATATGACAATTTTTGCAGCCGTCGCTATATCTCCGGCAACCCATCCAAAAATTGTGTGTGTAGTTGTGTATGTCATAATTGCGTTTGCCACATTTATTCATATCTATTCTTCTCCTATATATATATATTATACCATACTGTATCCGTAATGAATCGCGCATAGGCTCTGAGGAAGGCAGGGACATATCGAGCAAATCCCCAGTCATGGGATCAACGCGGCTCGTGATTCCGGCGGCCGTGTGAAGTGCTCCAATCCCCCGAGATCATAGCGAGTGTCTTCGTACGGAAACATCTTCGCCACATACCAGGCAGCCCCACGAGCACATTCGTAGATTTCAACCCGTGCATCTCCAGCCCTGGACTTCCACTGAGCTTCCACAGCCTCAGGAGCAGGTACGTTCTGGTACTTCAGAAGAGCATGGTAGTGCAGGGGGATCTCTGGGCTGCCATAACCAGACCATCGTTGTTCATCTGCCCGAACCCACCCCACACGACCCCGAGTGTTACGACCGAGAGAGTCAATAAAGTCATCCCAATGGCGGAGACAGCTTGCCTGAGATAGCTTACGGCCGAAGGTGAGGGTGGCATAGTGATCCCAGGGCCATTGGGAGATAAAGTCCCCATACGCGGAGACCAGATTGGATTGTTGAGCTGAGTACATATAGGTACCTCCATGGTGTACAATCAGGAACATGAGCTGGATTGACGATCACGTTAGGCAGCCATGCCGAGTATGTTGATTGGCTTACTGGGACGGTAGATAGGTTAAGAAGGAATAGTATGTATGTACCTGAAACCATGCCACTTAAATAAATCTTAGATACACCTATATCCTTCCAGGGTTCGTTCTCCCCAGCTCAATTGACGGGAATCTGCCGGATTCCTCCGACTTCTGGCTCCCCTCTCCATACTTCCCCAGGAGATGAGAACCCTTCCCGTATCTTCAAGTTGTTGGCCTCCGAGCAGTCCCTAAAGACCATCTGAAGGTCTAAGACGGCTACCGGACCGGGGATCCGAGACCGTCTTATCCTGGGTCAACTTGGCGCCTTACAGCCCCCGTTGACCCTGTGTTCGCCCTGCCACGGTAATAAACCGGGCTTCTAGCATGGCCGACACTGGGGAAAGCATCCTCGCTTGGGAGTCTGCCTCTGCCCCAAAGGGCTTCCCTTACTGCCGAAATTCTTCACGGTGGATACGCCTCGACCCACTTTTCCCACGGTGCGATTGGCACTTATGTACAGACCCCGTACCCTGATTTGCCTTTTCAATATAGTATAGGGGTATTGCCTCTCGCTGCCCTTGACCCCGCCGTCCAATCTTCCTCCGTGCTGTAGGTGGTGCATTCGCCCTCGTTGTCGGAGACCAATTTCGGTCAACATGTCTGTCCTGCTCCTCTGGACCAGATCGTTAGGAGTCTTCCCTTTGCTCAGCTTATCCTAAGCTGGCATTGCTCTGCCGGCAGCCCTTTGCCCAGGGTCAGGAGGGAAGGGTCGCCTACACCCCCTTCCTGATAGAACTTTTGAGCAGGAAAGGCCGTCCCACGCAATGCCCGCGCTGCCTCCAGCCGGGCCAGCAGCTCAGGAGTAACGGCTACGCTTCTCTTCCGGTACGCCTTGACGGTCTGAATGGCAAATTCAGCCTGTTCAGGGTCGGAAGGGTCGAACCAGAGCATAAGTTCCTGATCCCCGCGGCCTTGTGGCGCCATGCCCAGCTTCTCAGCATGTCGAAGCGTATCTCCAACTCGGTTGGTCCTGACGAAGAGCTTCATGCTGCCGGCGCCCTCTGTAATCCACCCCCGCCGGCCGGCAATATGGGGACAGTCAGGATGAGGACCCGGTTGGTAGCCCTTTGGGGGCCGGTTCAGTCTCAGGTGGTGATCCCTTGCGAAGCATTCGATGTTCATACTCATGAACCCTCTTTAGCGTCTTTCACGACTCTCTATAGCTGGCTGATAACAAAGCAGTTATCTCAATGCATGGTTCTCAAACCTGGCAGGAACCGATGGGCAGCATTCCTGCCCAAGGGGTAGATCTCGCCGAGTTGAAATAATATATTGACGCCATACATAGAGTATTATACCATACCTCGGGAGGAATTCATGACATGCGGAGACCTGCTTTAATTCAACCTTGGCTGTCGCGGGAGCGGTTACAAGCTTGGGTCCGGAAAGCCCGCAGCCGCGAGGAGTACCAAAAACGTGTGGCTATATGGATGACGCTAACGGGGCCCTTTCCGGCCCATCGTGTCGCCAGTTTGCTGGTGGTTTCTAAGCAAGCGGTTTGGCTTTGGGTGAGCCAATATAACCAACTGGGGCCAGATGGATTGCAGCGGCGAGGTCGGGGTGGGCGCCACCGGGCTTATCTCTCCCTTTCCCAGGAAGCAGCCCTGCTGGAGAGCCTCCAGAGGCGTTCTCAACGAGGTGATGCCCCCGCAGCCAGGCAAGTCCAAGAGGAGGTTTCCCAGGCTACGCACATAAAGGTATCCATAAGCTACGTCTACCGTCTTTTTGACCGGATTGGATGGTGGAAGTCGGGTGCCCGAACCCGTCACTCAAGAGTCTCCCTGGATCACTAGCAGGAACCCAAGAATAACTCCCCAGTTCCACCAGAATTGCCTCTGCGCCATATCCGAATGGCGTGCCTGCGGACCTCGCCAAGCCCTCAGAAGACGTGATGATTAGCCGAAAGTGATCGGAGTCCTTGCATGTCAGGACCTGACTTAAGCTCTACGTGTGATATACACTGTGACACGATGAAAGATCTATCCGCGCATTTGGAATTGGTTACCTGTCCAGAGGGCGCGACTGATGGGTAGAGCGCTCGGGAGGGATGAAGTTCCATCCGCTCGGGGGAGGACCGTTGAGCATTCGAACGGTGTAGTTCCGGTGGTAACTCGTATTGGCACAGCATTCATTCAAGATCCTCAGTGACCACACAAAACCGGCCAACCGAGACAGCCTCCAGGGCATTAACTGTGGCGCGAGGCGTTACAGCCTTAGCCAACATGGTCAGCGTTCAAACGCTTTTCGGCTGGGTATGGACTCCGATTGCCGCGAGTACTTAGCTCACGCGCAAAGGGACAAAGGGGAACTTGGACGGGGCCATTGCCAATTGTGCGAGGCTCGGCGGCAGAAGCCTGACTTGGCTGGCACGCATTTTCTGCTGGGCATGGCGATCAAGAGGAAGGGCGACAAAGCTGCCGCGATGGAACCTTTCCGGCAGGCGTACCCGCTGGCGCCTCAGAAGCCCGAGTACGAAGCAAATTACGAGCGGTTGTTGCGGCGGGAATAATCTGCGGGAACACCCTGCTTGAGTTCCTCGATCAGTTCAATAAGGACGTCACCGTGACACGGTGCGGGTTTGCGGCGATAACGTAGCCTCTTGACCTGGTGCCTATTCACCCCGGCCAATTCCCGCGCGCGCACGACCGTCGGGTCAGCAGGCTGGGAAGCCCGGAATCGGAGGTGGATCTGCCGAAGCGGGTAACGGGTCTTTCGCCTGAGGTCGGAGTTTCTGGTTCTTGGTCTGGAGCTTAGCTGGAATTCACTCGCACGCGAAGGCTAATGCCGGGAGTTTACGCGATTGAAGCCACAATCAACCCCTATGAATTGTCGGGGCAACAAGAAACCGAAAAGTGACTGTCCTTAGTTATGCGGCCGGGAGTCTCAACCGGCTTGCATTCGCTCGTGTTCAGACTCCTCGGAGTCGGCTCGCTTTAGATCTGCTATTCTGCCCCGGCGGATAGCATCAACCCTGGGACCACCCTCGGGAAGACAAGCACTTTCAGAACATCGCCCTTGCCATCTACGACAGGCGCCTTCCGGAAAAGGCTGGCGTCTACGTCCAGCCTGAGCATTTTATCGGGGTCCGTCCTCCCCATCGCGTCAGCCTCCACGTAGATATAACCCTCAACGCCCACTTTAAGTATCCCGAGGACATGCTCGGGGCAATCCAGGACAAGCAGCTCATTTGAGGTATCGCAGGCGCGGACTACGGCACACGGACAATCCCGTACTTTACCGTCGTCTTCATCTATGACAGGCACGATGATGATATCACCCGCGCGCACTACTGCCCCCGACCGATCGGTGACTTGGGGTTCCACTGGCCAAGCCACTGCGATAGTATCGCCATAGGCCTGTACCTGCGGCGCCATGAGGTGGACCTCGGCAGGCACCACATTAGCTGTCCCGACGACCTCGACAGGGGCCACGAATTTATAACCCTTCCAGGGAAAGTTAATAATGTACTTATTTCGACCCCCGCCGAGCGTCCTTCTCAGGACACTAATATGCTGATGAAAACTTTCATCCGAGGCGCTATTGCTGCCCCAGACCTCCTTGATCAAAACCTCTTTGGAAACAAGCTCTCCATGACGCTTTACGAGTGCTAGAAGTAACTGTCTTGGCGTCATGTCCAGGTCGACTTCCTTTCCTTTCTTCGTAAGTTCATGCTTTCGAGCGTCGAGGCAGAACGGCCCGAACTTGTAAATAGCATCGCTTCCGACTTCGTGACCCATAGGCACCCCAAATCTTAGAGTTTTTGAGGGACTTTCTCAAGACATTTGAGGTTTCACACATTTATTCTGTGATTGCAAAACGCTCTTTGAAAACTTAGCGGAGATGTCCCCAGGCGTATTCAGTGCGCTCCCCGAGGAACGTCAGGAGTAACGCGGCAGGGTTACGTAGCTCGGTGCTCCTGTTCCGAAACTGGCGCGATTGCGGGAAGAGGTCGCAGATAGCACTGCGTCTGGACGTGGAAAACCTCCGCGCTCTCCATAGAAACGTCAGACTTATCGAGTTGACGTTTATACATATAGTCGTAAGAGATAAGTACTGATTTAATATATCCAACATTGGGTGGCGGCCGACGCCAAGGGGAATGAAGAAAGTACCCCACTCCGCGGAACCCGGGAACTCCGGACCACCGCAGGGTAGGAAACCTGAAAGGAAGAACAAGTACATGGCTGAAACAACCAAAATGAAGGATTACGACCACAGCATCAATTTCTGGATTGGCTGTACCAAATTCAGCGAAGGCTGTGACCACTGCTACGCAGAAGCAATGAACAAGCGTTACAAGTGGATACCTGATTTTAGCAAGATCACCAGGGCCAAGGGAGCCTGGAAGCTCCCTTACAAATGGCAGAAGCAGGCAGCCAGCACAGGGAAGATTGACCTCGTGTATGGCAATTCAACGAGTGAATTCTGGCATCCCCAGGCGGACAAGTGGAGAGCCGAGGTGTGGAAGATCGTGAAGGACACACCAAACCTGATTTGGCGATTCCAGACCAAACGACCGGAGCTAATCGCTGACAGGCTCCCGAAAGATTGGGGCAACGGCTATCCAAATGTTTGGTTGGGTGTGACTGTTGAAATGAAAAAATACCTCCACCGGCTAGATACCTTGTGCAAGATTCCCGCTGTTGTTCATTTGTTGAATGCGGAGCCGTTGCTTGAGGATTTGACGCCGGAACTCGCAGACCACGTACAGGGTCTCGACTATGTATGGGTTGGCGGGGAAAACGGCCCTCACTGCCGTCCGTTTGACATGCAATGGGCACGGAACATCCGGGACCTGTGTTATCAGCACAACATCCCATTCACGTTCGGCGGTCCCGGCGGTGTGCATCAAAGAAATGCCCGCATAGATGGTGTCAAGTACGCAAGTCAACCGCAGCACCTGAAAACCTACAGAAGGATGATGCGACAATCCTCGAAGACAATCCGCCCTCTCGGGGAACAAATCCAACTGGCAGAAACGGCGGCTCGATTGCCACAGTAGAGAGGCGAACGTCATAGGAAGTGCAGATCATCAATAAGGCCATAAAGAAAGCATCCGTGATGGGGTAGTTCACCTGGAAAGCAAATAGGCTCCATCATGAAACCCATGGGCCGGGTGAGCAATCACCCGGCACCTTTTGCGGTGTTTAACGTGGAGGATTATTTGTGACAACTACGGTTATCAACAAAAGATCACCTGGCTTCAAGCCGAATGCCAATCAACGGTACATCGGAAGGGGTTCCCTTTGGGGGAATCCCTTCACGCATTTACCGCTGAGCCGGGCGAAGGCTCAGTTTCATGTCGAAACCGAAGAAGAGTCAATGCTCCGTTATGAGGCTTGGCTCCGGGAGAAGCTGGCGAAGGATCCGCAGCTTCGTCAGAAGCTACTAGACCTCGACGGCCAGGAACTGGTTTGTTACTGCAAACCCCGACCATGTCATGGCGATATCCTCATTAAGCTCATCGAGGAAATCAAGCAAGGCGGGGGAGACCAATGCTCTTCTGTTGGGCTTGGGCACGGCCGTTCACCAGAGAACAACAACAGGCAGACGCAGCCGTTTGTGGGAGCACACGATGCGACCCTGTTTGTTGGGGTCTGATTCCCGCGTAATTAGCGGGCTTGATAGCCCACTTGCGTGGGCTGCGCGGCGCACAGAAACTATTCACGTGTGCTGCTCAAGACACCTTAACCCTGCGCGTTCCGTCGGCTGGCAACAACGCGCGGGAAAGGCTGCAATGGCGACATCCGGGCGCAAGGCGGAGGCGCCCAATCGTCGCGGAGGTTCTATGTTAGGTGCAAGAAACAGAACTGCTCACCGTTGCCGATCTAGCGGCGCGCCTCAAGTGTAGCCCTAGCTTCGTTTACCGTCATACCCAAAAACACGCCCTTGATCCAATTCCCGTAGCCACCTGGCTCGGAAATCGACCGAGGTTCAGACTCGCTGAGGTCGAGGGTTGGCTCCGGGCTCGCAAGCCCGCTCAGAACTGTGTTAACCTTGCAGACGGAAGCGTGGCTGCCCGTGACAGGAGGCTTAAACAAATGTCGCGGCGTTGCCACCAAGATGGTCACGTTCGTCTTCGTAAGGACGTGAAACGGCCCTACTGGCAGGGGCTTTATCGGGTTCGGTCCGAGGACCAGCCAGCGGGAAAGTGGAAATCAGATAATCTCGGCTACAAAGATGAAATCACGAAGCGGCAAGCGCAGCGCCGGCTCCAAGCGATTATTTCCAGGGTGGAGTCGGAGATCGTCAGGCTGCCGCGCTCGGTGATGACCGTGAATGCTTACGTGGAAGACCATTACAAACCCGAGTTCGTGAGCAAGCGAAAACCCAGCACGCGCTTGGCGTATCTCCAGATTATCAAAGCTCACATTGTGCCAACCCTGGGCGCCATGGAGCTCAACCAAGTTACCAGGCGGGATGTACAACTGCTCATGAACCGCCTCCATAGCGAAGGCAGGGCCAGGCATACCTGCGATAACGTGAGAACGGTTATTCGTTCTCTGTTCCGCCAGGCTATCCGGGATGAGTACCTCACCGCCAACCCCGCGACACTCATTCAGATGCCGGAAGCCGATGCGCGCATCCCCGTAGAGGTACCGAGCCAGGAGAAGATCCAAGAGCTTCTGGATACGCTTAAGGAGCCGTACGCGACGCTAGCCTGGTTCGTTCTCGTTACAGGCTGCCGTATTGGTGAGGCTCTCGGCCTCAAGTGGGGAGCCCTCAATTTCGAGGATAAACTCGTCTGGTTTCTCACAGCCAGCTACCACGGGCATATGCATCTCACGAAAGGCCATCGGAGCAATAGGCCTGTGTACCTGAGCGAGGCAGAGATTCGACGGCTCGGGAAGTTCAAGTCGTTATCTCCCAACGCTACGGAAAACGACTTGGTGTTCCCACACCCGACGCACCCGGGTAAGGCCATGACGGAGTGGCATGCTCTCAGGGTTGGTCTTAAGCCTGCTGGAAAAAAGGTTGGAATTAAGTTGACCTGGCACCAGCTACGGCATTGGACAGGGACGATGCTGTATCGGGCTGGGGTTCCGGTGAAGGTGATTCAGGCCAGGCTGGGACATTCAAAGTGGGAAACTACGGCGGATTGGTATGTGGAGTTCTCTAGGGAAGGGGAGCGCGAGGCTGCGGAGGTTATATCGAATTTGCTCCAGAAAGTGTTGCCGTAAATGTTGCCGCAGAGGTCGATAAGCAAGTGTAGTTGTGCTAAGTTATTGAAAGGAAAGTATGGGCCTGTAGCTCAGACGGATAGAGCAACGGTTTCCTAAACCGTGGGTCGGGGGTTCGAATCCCTCCAGGCCTACCATTCTTTTCAGTCACTTAGAGTGCCCCCCCTTTGCAATTAGGGCCTTCGGTTCCACTTCCGGTTCCATTTCAACAGTCGAACCCAGCCGGTCAATCCACTTAATATTTCCACCGGGTACAAGATGCCCGTAGATATCGACAGTCACTTGAATCGAACTGTGGCCCATTTGTTCCTTGACGTAAGCAAGGCTCGCCCCATCCTGAAGGAGCATCGAGGCGAAGGAATGACGGCAGCAATGCCACGTGACGCGCCTGAGCCCTGCTGCCTTAAGACAAGGCAGGAAGTCCCGGTGATAGACATTTCGAGAATCAAGCGGGCCTCCGGTTTCCGACGGAAACACCAATCCAGAAACCTTCTCTTCCTCCCCCCGTTGCATCATTTCAAGCATTTTCCGATCACGTAATTCGATTAAGACCTGCCGCAATGTAGGCACTCACCTAAAAGCGTAGAAATCTGAACACAGGCCGGTTTTGGAGGGCGAGTCATCATCATCGCCGCAGGCGGTTTTTGGCTTTGAATATCATCCCCGTAGGCGCGTTCGAG
>Ga0187874_10000972_pt1 | contig 29903 bp, 23 predicted proteins | sample June2016WEW_16_1_3_FD_132993 | JGI IMG/M metagenome (GOLD analysis project Ga0187874, IMG submission 132993) | Peatland microbial communities from SPRUCE experiment site at the Marcell Experimental Forest, Minnesota, USA - June2016WEW_16_150 | ecosystem: Environmental > Terrestrial > Soil >... | reverse complement strand
GATCTCCAGTGCGTAATCGGTCACCGACCCGTCACGGAACACACGCTCGTAGCCTGCCTTTGCTTTCGCAGGCTCCGTAAAGTAGTCCGAGAAATCGGTCCCGACCAGTTCATCCCCAGAGAAACCGGTGACCCGGATCGTTGCTTCGTTGACGTCACTGATCGTCCCGTCCGGGCTGATGGTGACCAGCGGGTCAAGGCTTGCCTCGATCAGGCTCCGGTTATATGTGTTTGCCCTTTCGATCGCATCTTGGGCCTTTTTCCGTTCTGTGATGTCCCGTGCAGCGGCAAAGGCCCCGGTGACATTTCCCGCGGTGTCCCTGTATACGGTCGCATTATAGAGAACCGGCGTCCCGTGCCCGTTCCTGTGCCGGATCTCCAGTGCGTAATCGGTCACCGACCCGTCACGGAACACACGCTCGTAGCCTGCCTTTGCCTTTTCCGGTTCCGTGAAATAGTCCGAGAAATCGGTCCCGATCAGTTCCCCCCGGGAAAAACCGGTGACCCGGATCGTTGCCTCGTTGACATCACTGATCGTCCCGTCCGGGCTGATGGTGACCAGCGGGTCAAGGCTTGCCTCGATCAGGCTCCGGTTATATGCATTCGCTTTTTTCAGCGCTCCTTCGGCCTTCTTCTGTTCCGTAATATCGATGCCCATCTCGAGTATCATGAAGGACCCGTCGGTATCCGTGAAGGGGAAGTCGTAGATATCGTAGTCCCTGCAGTTCGGGCCGGTCCAGAACCAGTGATGAGGCGCACGGGTCTTCATGACGGTGTAGGTCTCGCAGGTCTCACATGGTTCATTACGGTTGAAGAGGAAGTCATAACAACGGCGCCCTTTCGGATCCTTAAAGGTCTCCCGGAAGTACCTGTTGGCAAATGGCATGCGGTAGTCCTTGTCGAGCAGGCAGACATACACAGGGAGCGCCTCAAGAACATCGTAAAGCCGGTGGCGTTCGGTACTGACAGATTCTACTGCCTCTTCCAGGTCAGCGGTGCGTTCCTCTACGCGCATCTCCAGTTCGTCCCGGGCTTTGAGCAGCGCTTCCTCTGCCTGTTTGCGCTCGGTGGTGTCCCTGTTCGAACCCCGTGTGCCTAAAAATCTCCCTTCCGCGTCAAGAACCGGCTGGCATACATGTTGGACCCAGCGCACCTCGCCATCCGGGCGTACGATCCGGAACTCCAAGGTAGATGGACCCTGCCCGGCCATCTCCTGAGCCATGTGTGCAAGCAGGATGAAGAGATCGTCAGGGTGCGTTACGTCCCTGAAAAGAGCCTCTGCAGAGGTATACTGGCTGACCGGCCTACCCAGGATCTTTTTGGCCGATGGTGAAAGGTAGATGAACCGGCCATCAGGACCGGTCCAGAACTCCCAGTCATAGGTGAAATCGGCAACGGTGCGGTACCGTGCCTCGCTCTCGCGCAGCGCCGCTTCCGCAAGCGTGCGATCCGTGATATCGATTGAAGCTCCCAGCATTGCCTCGGTTCCGCCGAACCTGATACGGGCCAGCGAAGCAGAGACCCAGAAGGGGGTCCCGTCTTTTCGTACAACCTTTACCTCGCGGTCCCGTAACTCGCCTGTTTTACGAAGGATATCGATAGACGCACTTCGTTCAGCGGCATCGTAAAACCGGTCCACTGCAGGCCTGCCGATAATCTCCCCCGGCTGGAATCCGAATGCGCTGTTATAGGCAGGGTTGGTAAAGAGGATCGTACCGTCTGATATGCTGCTGACAGATAACAGTACGGGAGATGTTTCGGCAATGACCCGGAACCGCTCTTCGCTCTCCCGGAGTGCCTCCTCGGTCTGTTTCCGTCCGGTGATGTCCCGCATGTAGACATCGACCCCTCCCCGGCGGCCCTTCATGAAGATCTCGTACCACCGCCCGTTCAACGGTGACTGGGCCTCGTAGCGCTCGAGGGTGAACTTCTCCGCTGCATCGAGGTAATGCCGGTGGATCCGGGTTCCGACGAGGTGCGGGTAGAGATCCCAGATGACCCTGCCGAGCAGTTCGGAGGCCGGCCTCCCGAACGGTGCCTTCTCGGCGGCAGGGTTCACGAGGGTAAAACGCCATTCTTCGTCAAGCGAATAGAACGTATCCGCAATGCCCTCCAGGATAGCGGAGGTCCTCTCCTGCCCCTCGCGCAGCGCCGCTTCTGCCCGCTTGCTTTCGGTCATATCGAGGACCACGTAGGCAAACCGGGGGTGCCCGTGGGGAGGAGTTCCCAGGTACGTGACGGTGGCGTGGAGCCAGGCCTCCGGTTTCCCCCGCTTGTCCGCGTATTCGAATGTCACCGGTTTTTTCGTCTTCCGGCTCTCGTTATAGTGACTGATCCACATCCGCAGGATATCACGCGGTTCGCCCAGTTCGGAGCCGCGTCTGTTTTTCATGGCATCCGGTGTCAGGCCGATAAAAGCGGCGGTAACTGCGTTATCGGCGATATGCAGCACGTCATCCTCTGCAATCACTTCCACGATACCCCGCATGACGCCGGCGGAATCAAAGAAACTGTGAAGGATGGATTCGCTCTCCCGCAGCGCTTCTTCTGCCTGCTTCCGACCGGTAATATCCCGGCTGGATGCAACAATACCGGCAACTGAACCCTTATCATTGCCGGGAGCAGAATACCGATGTGAATCCGGCAGGTCCGTTTTTGTTTTTTTACTGCTCCCTTTACTCATCTGCCAGTATCGCCGCCAGTATTACCGAAGAAAGATGCACGTATCATAGCGATTTACAGTCCCGATATATACGATCGATAAATTACAATAATAAAAACCTTTTTAAGGACTTAAAAAGGGTTAAGTCATATTTCAAATTTTGAAACGACCAGAACAAATATCCGTATTATTCCGCAAGAATATGAGATAATTTTACTTTTGGATCTGCTGCTCCATAATCGCGTACAAAACAATATGAGGGAGCAGGGGTAAACGAAGATCCGATGGACAAAATAATACTCAAAGGGCTCGTCGATCTCGCAATGGGTATTACCTTTTTCGTTTGTTTTGTCACCGGGCTTTTGAAATTCACCATACTGTTGCAGCTGACTGGTCTGACCGAGGTGGTTCTCCCCTCGGCACTGATCTCCAACCTCCATGACTGGTCCGGCATTGTGCTGGGGCTGCTCGTCTTGCTCCACCTGTTCCTGAATCGCCGGTGGATCATTTCCATGACGCACAAAATATTTACCGAAATCAGATCAGGTTTCTGATCCCCGGGTGAATGCACCCAATGGCACGGAAAAAGGTTAATCCTGGTAAAACTTTGGTTCAGGTCCCCGAAATTTACCAGATGAACAAAGCTAAATACTCTCCAAATTTTGTCACACCCGCTGAAAGCCGAACAAAATTTTATTTTCCTGTCCGATAAAAACAGGGGTCAGTCCGGTTTACCGGAATCAGGAGTTGGATACACTATGCATGGACAGGGAATGATGCAGCAGCAGGAAATGCTCATGACTGAGATATGGGAAACGCTGAACGATGATCAGAAAATGACCTTGATGAAGCGTATGCTCGATGCAAAGATCATGATGAAAGAAGGTATGATCAAGCACTTCCAGTTCAAGATTGAAACCATGAAAATGGTCAAAACAATGCTGGATGAATGCTAAAAACAGGGATTTTTCTGATCTCTCTCTTTTTATCTTTCACCGGCTTTGTGCCGTGTTTTTTCATCGTTCATGAATGCCCGGCATTAAAATTTCACCCTGGTTAAAAACAGCCGGCCCGGTAGTTTTACCTGAAATATTCTTGTATATTCATATCCTGCCAGAAAAAGTTATTGGATGGTGCACTCGTTTTCCGCACATGCGAGAAGAGAAGGGTAGTACTTATTGACATATTCTTTGACCATACGGCGGGCTGAAAATGATGCACTGGTGCTTTTTATGGATTCCTTCATCATCTTTACCCAGCCGTGGGGTATTCCGTCAATAAAAGCAGAGTAATAGAGAGGAACTATCTCGTTTTCAAGCAGGGTATACATGGCAGCGGCGTCAGATGCATCCCGTGATTCGGGAGTGGTGGCCCCGCTAAAAGCCCAGCCATTATTGCCATTATATCCTTCAATCCACCACCCATCAAGAATACTCAAATTGAGTACGCCGTTTAATGAAGCCTTCATGCCACTCGTCCCGCAGGCTTCCATGGGGGGTATGGGGTTATTCATCCAGACATCCACCCCGTGAACCATATACTGGGCCATCTGTTCCCCATAATCTTCGACAAAACCGATCCGACCACCAAATTCCGGCTGCTGGGCAAATTCATAGATCCGTTTCAGAATTAGTTTCCCCTCATCATCGGCAGGATGTGCTTTTCCGGCAAAAATAATCTGCACTGGACGCCAGGGATTGTTGAGGATCCGCTGGAGACGGGCCGGATCATGAAAAATGAGGTCTGCCCGTTTGTAAGCAGAAAAACGACGGGCAAACCCGATGGTGAGGACAGAGGGGTTGAGCATCAGGCCCTCTGCGACAAGATTGCCGGGTTCATTGAGATGGCTCTCCCATTTTATCCGCTTCCGTTCCCGGATCCTGTTGAGGAGCTTTTGTTTCAGCCATACATGTTCCTCCCAGAGCGCTTTATCCGGGATCTCATCGATCATCTGCCAGATCTCCGGGTTATCATGATTCATCTGCCACTGGGGATCTACGGACTTGAAATATTTTGAATAGAGATTTTCCATACGGGGATTCAGCCATGTCGGTATGTGAACCCCGTTGGTAATATGGTCGATGGGGACCTCCTGTTCCGGAAGATCAGGCCACATGCAGCGCCACATCTCCCGGGCAACCATGCCATGTTTTTTTGACACCCCGTTATGGTATTGGGTTAGCCTGAGTGCAAACGCGGTCATGTTAAAACCGGTTCCCGGATCACAGGGATGGTGCCCGAGCTCAAAAAATGTGTCCCGGTTAATGCCAAGCTGGTCATAGTACCGGGAAAAATATTTGTCCATGAGATCCAGGGAGAAAATATCATTCCCGGCAGGAACCGGCGTGTGGGTGGTAAAGACCGCCGTCCCTTTCACCTCTTTTAAGGCGGCCGTAAATGACATCCCTTTTTCCACGCGTTCCCTGACCCGCTCCAACTGGGCAAACGCCGGATGCCCTTCGTTGAGATGCAGGGCTGAAAATTGTATTCCCAGATCATTGAGCACCTTGCGTCCACCGATCCCGAGAACTATTTCCTGTCGCAGGCGTTGTTCAGTCTGCTCCGTGTAAAGACGATGGGAGATAGTCCTGTTTTCAGGTGTGTTTAAGGAAATATCAGTGTCCAGCAGGTAGAGCGGTATCTTGCCAACATTCACCCTCCACACGGCGACATACATGGGAGGTTCAATAAAAGGGACCTGGATTACCATCTGGTCTCCGGAAGTATTCAGGACCCTTATAATCGGTGCTGCATCACGATCCAGCACTTCAGTGATATTATCCTGCCAGCCATCGGGACGGATATGCTGGTGGAGGTATCCTTCTGAGTACATGAATCCTACGGCCACCAGCGGAACACCCAGGTCGCTGCATTCTTTTAAGTGGTCCCCCGCCAGAAATCCGAGGCCGCCGGCATAAAAGGGAAGTGAGTGGTGAAGGCCGTACTCCGCAGAAAAATATGCAATGGTAAGAGATCTGCCTTTTGGAAACTGTTCCGAAAACCACCCGTTATGACGGGTCATATATTGATTAAAATGGTTCATGATGATGTCATAACGACGGAGGTATTCCGGATTCGTAAGAACACGTTCAAGAAATTCGACGGGAACGTCCCGGAGCATTTTAACAGGATTATGGACATTTTTTTTCCATGCCTGCTGGTTGATCTGCTTAAAGAGCACCCGTGCCTCCGGGTGCCAGCTCCACCAGAGATTGTATGCCAGATCAATGAGACCGGATAACCGTTCCGGAACATGAGGGAATTTGTCCATCATCCCGTCCTTATTGTCGGTCATGTGCGAAACCTTCCTGAATTCAGGTTGGATAATGTCATGGTTAATACTATTGGAAGGACAATTGAGCTTAATAAAGAGAGGATCGCAAAAGTAACTTTATAATCTTCTGACGTCCTATCTGGCGTGCGACAAGGTGGCGTTTTTGTGTACACCGGCGTTTGGGCGGACCTGTATCAATCCCTGCAAAAACCGCAGCTGGGTCCGGTAATTACCGGGTTCAATGTCAATATTGATCGGGTTATTCCGGTGACCTCCGATCTGCTGAGGTCCTTTGAGCAGCATACCGTGCCGGGGGCCGGTCTCTTTCTTGACCGATTGAAACATTCAATGCATTACTGTTCAGCCGATGAGGTGTTTGTCAGTGAACAGTTAGTTTTCCATGACCTTGTAGATTTTTTTTCAGCATCGGGTTCTCTCGCAATCGGGGGGCAGGCAGGAATTGCCGCAATTCAGATGCGGTGCCTTGGCATCACGCCGGTCACCTGTGCAGCACCTGGTGCCGGGCCCCGGACCCGTAATATACTTGAGGATGCCGGTGTTATTCCCCTGACTTTTGAATCAGGAGTCGGCGATCATCCGGACATCATCCATCTCATTTTCGAATATACTCCAGATCTGGTGCCCCTGGCTGATGATGTTGTGCCCCGGAGCAACCGGTTTATCGTGTCGCCGGTCCATGATCCATCAACGGTACTCATCCCGGATGCATGTGAGAAATCGTTTTTAGAGAGAATTACCTCCTGCAAGCGTGCATTCCTCTCAGGCTACCAGTACCTGCGAACGGAACACGAATTTGTCACAGCAGCCCGGCAGCTCCAATTTATCCGCGGCGTTAATCCCCTGATGCGGACACATGTCGAGTGCGTTTCCGGTGTAAAAAGGTCTGTTCTCGCGATGATGCTCCGTCATATTATCCCGAATTCTGACAGCATCGGGCTCAATGAACAGGAACTGGGGTTATTCATGCAGGTGTTGCGAGTGCCTGCTCCGGCATCTGTGGCTGTCCAGCCATCTTCACCGGTTACATACGTGCGTGATGCAATCTCCCTTGCAGATGCCACGGGTGTGACCCGGATTCACTTCCATACATTCGGGTATTATTTCCTCCTCATAAAACCCGGAATCGTGCAGCCTGAATTGTCCCGGAATGCCCTCCTCTTTGCTGCACAGCAGGCGTCTGAAGCAGCGGGAGGGGATGAACAGATCCTGTCGCGGGAAGGTCTTTTGGCGTATGCTGCTCTCCGCGAAGTGTTTGGTCCGGATGAGACTCCGGGGATCTTCCGGGTTGGAGATCGGGTTGTGGTGTTCGTCCCCACCTACATCTCACAAAATATTCACAAGACGACCGGGCTTGGCGACATTCTTTCATCCACTGCGTTCGTTGCAGATCCGTTCTGATTGAAAAATGTACCCGGCTTTTTGATCTTATTTTGAAAATTTCACTCTCAAAAATTGCACATAAAGATCATTTTTATATTCTCTTCCTCTGGTACACTACCATTACTGAGGATCATGATCCGTATCGCACAAAAGCCCTGTACTGATTCTCTCGGATTTTTTTATCCTGGTACCAGTTTTATATAGGTGCCAGGGGGATCAAACGGGTTCAGGGTTCTGGCGGAACCTATCAGGGTCGTTTTTCAGAAGGGGGATTGAATAAAGGTATGCCAGCACTATCGATCGGATTCGAAGTACACCAGCCGTACCGGCTGAACAGGTCGTTTACTCCGGATCCAAATGTAAAGAAAAAGGATATCGCAAATCTGTATTTTGATGAAGTCAACCGAGAGCTCCTGCTCCGCATCGCGGAAAAATGCTACATCCCTGCAACAACGATGATACTGGACATGATGGACGAGGATTTCTCCTGTGCGTTCTCATTTTCCGGCACACTTATCGAACAGCTTGAAAAATGGAGCCCGGATGCCCTTGCCCTGTTCGAGCAGGTTGCCTCCCACCGGAATGCAGAGATCCTCGCCCAGACCTACTACCACAGCATTGCCAGCTGCTTCCATGACAAAACTGAATTTACAGAGCAGATTCGGATGCATGCCAATCTGATGCGCGACCTGTTCCATGCAGACCCGAAGGTCTTTGAGAACACGGAATTTACCTTCAATAATGAGATCGCAAGCCACATCAAGGATATGGGATTTACCGGGATTTTTACCGAAGGAGTAGATCGCATCCTGGACTGGAGGAGCCCTAATTACCTGTATACCTGCAGGGACATTCCTGTACTTCTCCGGAACACCCGGTTGTCAGATGATATTGCATTCCGGTTCACCAACGGGTCATGGGACAAGTATCCCCTCACTGCCGACACCTATGCACGATGGGTGGCAGAGTCACCCGGGGATGTCGTGAATGTCTTTTTAGACTACGAATCCTTTGGGGAGCATTTGTGGCCGGAAACGGGTATCTTCGAATTCCTGCAGTATCTTCCGGCGGAACTTGACCGGCAGGGTGTTCCTACGATTCTGCCATCGAAAGTGCTTGCGGATTATTCACCGGTGGGAACTATAGATGTGACCGAGACAATCTCCTGGGCTGACATCGAGAAGGATACCTCTGCATGGATGGGAAACGACCGGCAGCGGACGGCGTTCCATGCCCTTGAGACGGCACGCGCCTATGCAAAGGACAAGCAGGTCTGGAGATACCTCCAGACGAGCGATCATTTCTACTACATGGCGTCGAAGTACGGTTCCTGTGGCGAAGTTCACTCGTATTTTTGTTATATCGCTGGAGAAGATGCGTTCAGGACCTACATGAGAATTCTCGCAGACTATGAGGAACGCAATATACGAGTCATGAAGAACCGCAAGGCAGCAAGGACACTGCGGACGTTATCCCCGGAAACCGCGTTCCATTTCGCCACTCCTGCCGGTTTTACCGGATACACGGCGTACAATCTGGACCAGTTCTGCGAGCTTTTAAATATTGTGCCCGAGGACTCTCTCCGGCATCATCTGGAACGGGGAGACTTTACGTCTTGGATTAAAGATGTTCTTGCTGATGCTGCACTTGCTGAGAAAATTAAGGATTGCACGGAGCGGCAGGATCTTACGAACCTCGTTTGTGAATGGAGGGAACATCTTTGGAGTCACTTAAGATAGCCATTTTCTGCTGGGAGTCCCTTTATGCCGAGCGTGTGGGAGGCCTGGCCAGGGCCGCAACCCATCTCGCGGAAACCCTGGCAAAGCACCACGAAGTTCACTTCTTTACCCGCGGCTGGATTCAGGACCAGACGATCAATGGAGTTCACTATCATTACTGCCAGCCCCAGGGCAACAACATTGTTGAGTATTGTAATAGTATGAGTCTCGGGATGGTTGAAAATTTCCACAAGTTCGATAAAAACCGGAAATTTGATTATCTCCATTTTAATGACTGGCATGCAGTACAGGCACTCCATATCCTGCAGGACCGGAACACCATTCTTACGTATCATTCGACAGAATACGGGAGGAATGGCAACCAGTTTGGCGACTGGTGGGAATTTAAAGAGATCTCTGGCAAGGAGTGGTACGGGGGACTGATTGCAAAGCGGGTAACGGCCGTTTCAGCAACACTCAAAAACGAGGTCATGCAGCTCTATAATGTGCCCGACTGGAAATGTGATGTGATACCAAATGGGGTGGTGCCGCGCCAGTTCCGCGCAGAGATCGACGCTGGTGAAGTAAAGCAGGCATATGGGATCCACCCGTTCGCCCCGCTCATCCTCTTCATCGGCAGGCTGGTCTACCAGAAAGGTCCTGACCTGCTTATCGAGGCAATGAAAACAGTGTGCCAAAATCACTGGGATGCAAAGTTAATCGTTGCAGGAGACGGGGACATGCGTCAGTTGTTGGTGGAGCGGGCAAAGGATCTCCCCGCTAATTTTGTCGGTTATATTCCCGATTCTGAGTACATTCGTCTCCTGAACGCCTGCGATCTCGTGGTAATCCCCAGCAGGAACGAACCTTTCGGTCTTGTACTTCTGGAAGCGTGGAGTGCTGAGAAAGGGGTTGTTGCATCCAATGTCGGAGGGCTTTCTGAAAACATCGATGCATTCGTTGACGGAGTGAAGGTGGAACCCGAACCAGACTCACTTGCATGGGGGATCAACACAGTTATTAATGAACCCTCACAGGCGAATGCGCTGGGAAAACAAGGCAGGAAAAAAGTTGATCGGATGTTCCTGTGGGGCCCCATAGGTAAGAAAATTATAGAAGTTTATTCCCGGGTGGTCGCATGAAAATTGCTTACTTTGTCGATGAATTCCCTCCCTTTTTCCGGGGGGGTTTGGGGACGTATGCAAATGAGATGTCCCAACAGTTCAGGAGTAAAGGACATTCTCTCTCAGTCTTTTCACGGAACATGGGCAACGACCCGACATCAGAGATCTGGAATGGCATCGATGTACATCGCCCGAGGCTCATGAAAATTTCTGATATCTTTTCCATTGTTAATCCTGATGAAGTAAAGACATGGGATAATAACGGGCAGGAGTTCTTCGCTGAGACTATCCTGTATAACGTGCTTTCTGCATCAAAACTGGTAAATTACCTGGTCCCGAAGGAGAACCAGCACTACGATCTGCTGGTTTCCCATGACTGGCTCGCGGCACTTGCTGGTATCGTGGCCAGAAGAAATCTCAGAGTACCGTTTGTTTTTCACTTCCATTCCACTGAACAGGGAAGAAATCCCCACGGGTCTCCGACTATCAAAGATATTGAACGCCTGTCTGCCACTATTGCAGATCGCATCGTCACCGTCAGCTATGCCATGAGAGACGAACTGGTGAGCTATGGATACCCTGAGGCAAAGATACGGGTAATTCACAATGGCGTCGACGAGAAGAAATATGACGTTACGCGGTTTTCATCCCGTCAGATCGAAGCATTCCGCGAAAAGATCGGGATCGGCAACGCACCGATGATCTTTTTTATCGGCCGGCTCACTTGGGTGAAAGGCGCCGACACTCTCGTCCTTGCAATGACCCATATCATAAAGGAGATCCCCCGTGCAAAACTTGTTATTTTGGGCGCCGGCGATATGGAACAGATGCTCGACCAGATGGTTCACAACCTGCATCTCGAAGAAAACGTCATACTGCACTTCAAAATGGTACCTGAAGATGAACGCCTTCTTTATTATGCAGCCTCCGATGTTGTCGTCTTACCCTCAAAATACGAACCCTTTGGCATCGTTTGTACCGAGGCAATGTCGATGGAAAGACCTGTTGTTGTCGGAGCACGGGGGACATCTGGTTTTCGCGAGCAGGTGATTCCCAGCGGTGAAGGGATCTGTGGTTACCACATCAATCCATACGATCCCATGGATATTGCAAAATTTGTCGTCGAAATCCTGAAACATTCCGACCTTGCTGAAACAATGGGGAAGAATGGCAGGAACCGGGTAAAAGAACAATTTACCTGGGAAATTGCATCAGAAAACACATTAAGTGTATACCGGGAACTCGTGGATATCTGAAAAATTAAAAGGAGTCGCTGTTTGTGTTCAAGTACGGGCAGGAGATCCAGGTACCCGGTAACGCCCGGAATCTTGAATTTTTAATGACATCAGCCCATGCATATTCCTCCTCAACCGTTAGTGGCAATACCAGAAAATACCATGGTCTTTTTGTTCAGGACGGACGTCTGCTCCTTGCCGGGCTTGACGAAATAGTAAACGGAGTGAAGATTTCAACACAGCAGTATGACAGAGCATCCGATGATGCAGGGCTCAGGTACCTTCATGGGTTTTCGGTATATCCTCCATCGTGGGTTTATTGGATGGATGACGTTATCGTTAGAAAGGCAATCACTTTTGATGGCGACCTTTCGATTGTATATGATATTTCAGGTGATGCAGATCTCCAGGTCCGTCCCCTTATTACCGACCGACCGGTGCATGAGGTATTCAGGGATCCTCGTCCGGATTACACAAACGAACATAACGGTTTTCGATGGCACGATCTTTTCTTTGAAAGCACTCTTCCCTATGAGCCCCACCCTGAAACTTATTGGAATCTCTGGTACCAACGGGAACATGAACGGGGATACAAATCCGTTGAGGACCTCCATTCACCCGGAGTTTTTCAGGGCCGGGTGCGGGATTCCACAGTTACCTTCCGGTGCACCGGGAACGCACATCCTTTGCAAAACACTTCCCATACACCATCACCGCAGACCACCCTTGACTGGCTGGAATGGGCATCGGATGCATTCTGTCATGGCAATGAGATATTTGCCGGCTACCACTGGTTTTCCGAATCCTGGGGCCGGGATTCTGCCATCAGTGTTACAGGTTTATTAATCGAACGCGGTCTTAAAGAGGAGTCTCGTGCAGTCCTCAAACAGCTTTCCGACATGAGCAAAGATGGTGTGATCCCCAACAGGTTTCCCGACAATTACCACACCAGCGATGCCTCGTTGTGGTTTATCCATGCCCTCGCCCGGTACCGTCGCCGGTGGGGGGACGATCCATTCATGGAGAAGATGAAACCCGTGATCGGAAATATTCTGGAGGAGTACCCCTTTTCTCCTGTTGCCTCACTGGACCATGACCTGATCTCTGTTGTGCCGAAAAGCACATGGATGGATACCGATTTTACGCCGCGCGAAGGAAAACCTGTCGAGATCAACGCACTTTGGGTAAGTGCTTTGATGGAAGCGGAGGCAATGGGGATCCGGACATCAGTCAGTTCTGAATCGGCACGCGGGGAATTCCAGCGGTTCTGGAACCAGAAAGGACAGTGCCTCTACGATTGTATCGATCCGGTAGATCCCTCTATCCGGCCGAACCAGGTAATTGCAATCTCTTTTGGCCTTTTAAATCCGGGCCAGAGCGCAACCGCCCAGAACACAATAAATAAATTACTTTTAACTCCTTACGGGCTTCGCACTCTTTCGCCGTCAGATCAGAAATACAAAGGACAATATGCCGGCGACAGCAGTTATCATAACGGATGTGTCTGGCCCTGGCTCACCGGTTATTATGTTGAAGCACTCATAAGAAATGGTCTTCCCCGAAACAGGGCAGCACAGATCCTTGCCCCGATCCTCCGGCATATACGAGAGGCTGGAATGGGTTACATATCCGAGATCTTTGATGGCGACCCCCCACACCATCCGGGAGGATGCATCGCGCAGGCATGGAGTGTGGCAGAAATTGCCCGGGCATATAGATTTATTTTTGAACCCTCTTAAAATTCCCACCCGAAATTAAGAGACAGGTTGGGAGATGGTGCCGTCGCGTTTGCGGTTGATTGGACAATCTTAACGAGGTGAAATATGAGTCACCAGCCGCCAACGCAACAGCACCAGATTAATCTTTGAAAACGAAAAAGAAACCGGGCGTGAGTCCCATGCCCGGTTAAACTTGATGTGTACAAAGATGCTATTTTGACTGCCCTGCATGCGGTCGAACTGATTTAAACTAGATATGTTTAAAAAATTCATAGTTACTTTCTATTTTTTGAAACTCCATTCAGCTCGATAACTTTCGGCGGTATTATCGAGGATTAGCCTATGACGGCTGCGGAGTGGTAAACTCAGGCGAGCATCCCACGCTTTATATCTGAAAAAGAGGTAATTCCCCGATCAGTACCCTCCACCGTAGCCGGCACTTGCGGAGTTCGTGGTACTGGCTGCTGTTGGCTGAGTTGTAACAACCGGGGTCATCACGGATACATTGGCGACATACCACGCGTTGTTAAATCCCTGTCCGTTCACATCGCCCGGCTTTGCGTCACCGGTAAACGAATAGAGCGACCTGCCCATGTAGGCTGTCTGGTTCACGCCATCTGCCCGGGATACCACAGAAAAGTCTGTTAGATTCAGGACCGACGGAGCAGAAACCGGATTGGCATAAAAGGCCGGCCATTTTGCAAGGCAGGTGCCGGTACAGGCGCTTGTCCCGGCGGTATCCTTCGTGAAGATGTAGAGCGTTTTTCCGGAGATGTCCGTAAGGTACAGGCCGAGGTCCGGGCTATGCGTAATCAGGACATTTTCCCCGGTTTTTACCACAAACCAGACCTTCTGGACATTCTCCCCGTTCACATCACCCGGTGCTGAATCAGTGGCGTAGTAATAGAGGGGCCAGCCATGCCAAGTGGTCTGTTGTGTACCGTCGGCCCGCGTGATGGTGCCAAAATCAGCCGTATCAAGTGGGGCAGATACCTGGAGGGTACCAGCTGAAAAGGCCGGCCATACGATGGCACATTGCGCCGTGCAGGTGCTTGCTCCGCTCGCAGGAACATCGTTTGCAAAGTAATAGAGGGTATTTCCCTTGCCGTCCGTGAGGATGGTACCAAGCGTGCTGCTTGTCACCCTGATGGTATCGGCGGTCCGGACGGCCGCTGGTGTCGAAGATGCCTGTACCTGCTGTTGCTGCTGTGCACAACCGGCAATGATCAGTGTCGCAGTCACTGCCAGAAGAAGAAGAAAACATGTCGTGTTTTTCATACGATCGCCTTCCTAGCATGAGGTAGTAGCAGTCCGCCCATCTCTATTACGTTCAAAACGAAAACAGCAACGCTTGCACGGTTCGCCTTTATGGATTCATGCATTTTTGCGCTTGTTTTCCTCGCCAAGCCAGTTCTCCCATTATCTGCATTCGATATGGGTGGCCGAAGCAGATTGTAGGAACGTCAAAGGGAATTTCTAGAGACTGGAATTGTCCTCACCCGTTTCAATTGTCGAATACGATTTTAATACGATCTATGGCAGAACGCAGATTTTGAAACAATCTTTGAAACAATGAACATGTTGTTGTTGTTGTTGTTTTTAATTGCCCATATAAATTAAAATAGAAAAATTCGATTAAATTCAGAAAGATGGAGATTTCCCTCCGAGTTTATTGTGATTGTATTGGGGGGAAATCTTTTCCGGATCGTGGGCCTGCCGCAACAGTCAAAAGATGTTAATAGAGTTTTACAATAAACGATGAAGCTACCTTTGTAGGATTATAGACAGGAATAAGAGACCGAGCCCAACGTTAATAACAAGGAGGGCAATAGAGATTCGCCCCAGCCAGCGGTGGCTTATCCGGACGATTTTTTTTGATTTGTTTGCGCGTTTTATGAAATAACCGAGAGTTATCGTGATAATTAACAGGATCCCTATTACCCCACCTACTATTTCATGAATATTTCGAAAGTGCGGAAGACCGGAAAGCGTGACCATATATATCCCGATAAACAGGCCGGCAATTGCACAGGCACTACCAACTATTTCAAGGATTATATGAGTTTCATACCATGTTCCTGTTTTGCGAAACCTCGCGATAATAAAACCTGCAACGAGAAGGATAAGTCCTGTAGACACGAGCATGACGTGATACGGCCAGTATACCGGGATACCCAGGTTAAATTGTCCGGCCCCCCTGACGGGTGATGGAGAAGGCAGTGCGAGGGCGGGACCGCAAATCATTGCCATGACGACTGCTACAAGTATTCCGAAGAAAATTCTGTTTTTCCATGCGTACGCATGATAGTTACCCTGTGGCAGATGCACGGATTTTTTCCAGGATGCCATGTTCAATGGCGACATATGTTAATAATCGCACTATTTACTAAACCGATATTTATTTTTTTTCTGAAAATGCGTTATAAACTATTATTCCTCCATTGACCATACACAATCACTAATTCCCAAACGCTGGCAGGATCGTTTCCGGGGAGTTACCTTAAAGAAAGTGTCCTGACGTATTTACATCTCAGTAAGGACAAACGACAATACAAAACCTAATGCTCCTGTCCAGATTTTACGAGAGAAAGGAGAAACGATGCAGAAAAAGACTGTGATGGACGTGGATGTTGACGGAAAACGGGTGCTTGTAAGGACGGATTTCAATGTACCCATGGACCGGAACAAAAAGATCAAAGACGATACCCGCCTCCGTGCCTGTCTCCCCACGATCACGTACCTGATCGGTCACAGGGCCCGGATCATTCTCTGTTCCCATCTGGGCAGGCCACATGGCAGAGTAGACGAGAATCTGCGACTGGAACCCGTAGCCCGGCGTCTGTCGGAGCTGTTACAAAGACCGGTTAAACCTCTGCGGGAAGCGATTGGGCCCGGGGTTGAGCAGGTCGTGTCCGGAATGCAGGAGGGAGAGGTCGTCCTTCTTGAAAACCTGAGGTTCTATCAGGGCGAAGAGGAGAACGATCCCGGATTTACCCAAGAACTCTCCAAACTAGCAGATCTCGTCGTCAACGATGCCTTTGGCGTGAGCCACCGGGCACATGCATCTGTTGTAGGGCTAGCAGATTATCTTCCCTGTGTAGCCGGTCTCCTCATGGAAAAGGAGATCGATCAGCTGAGTCGTATCCTTGAGAACCCAGCCCGGCCTTTTGCTCTTGTTATTGGTGGGGCAAAAGCAGGAGAGAAAATTAGACTTCTGGAACATATTATCCCTCATGTTGATCTTGTTCTCATCGGGGGAGGAACTGCTGCCACGTTTTTGAAAGGTGGGGGTTGTAATGTGGGGATCTCTGCGGTGGAACCCGACAAAATGGAATTAGTCATGAGGATCATGCAAAAAGCGAGAGCCCTTAATGTCACAATCCTACTTCCTGAAGATGTTGTTGTCACTGAAAAACTGGAAGCCACTGCAATTACACTGGTGGTGAGTGTAAAGCAGATCCCCGCGAATTGCAGGATCGCAGATATTGGGCCCCTAACTATTACGGAGTATACAAAAGAGCTTAAAAAATGCCGGATGGTGGCATGGAACGGTCCGATGGGAGTGTTCGAAGTTCCGGAATTTTCAGAAGGGACGAAATCCATTGCAATGGTTCTTGCAGGCCTCAATGCTACGACCGTAATCGGGGGTGGGTCCACAGCCGAAGTTGTAACGCAGCTCGGGCTTTCCGGGAAGATGACGCATGTCTCCACGGGCGGGGGTGCCTTCCTCCAGTTCCTCTCCGGAAAGATCTTGCCCGGGATAGCGGTTCTGGCCGACAGAAACCAGTCCAGTTCCTCAATCCCAACTTTAATGTAATTGAGGGTGCAGGTAACAAGTAATGAACCCCCGCTCGTACCGTGTGATTACCCTAGTCATAGCGGTCGTAATAATCGTTCTTGTGGTCGCCTTTTTGAGCTCGGTATTCCGGTCCGGATCGTCCTCAAATGGGATCACAAATCTCGCTGCAGTCGAAGTTCGGTCCTACCAGGGGCAGGATCTCTCGTCCATCAGCGATGTACCAGAAAATGCCATCATCGGAACTCAACACATTAACGAGTCCGATTATAGGCTCACCATCACCGGCCTTACTACAAAGACAACCGTTTCGACGTATGGCGATATTCTTAACAACCACCAGCATTACACTAAGGTCGTCACGCTCAACTGCGTCGAAGGCTGGTCTGTTAAGATCCTCTGGGAAGGCGTGCTTGTCAAGGATCTCATAAATGAAGCGGGCGTTGATCCTAGAGCGAACACCGTAATCTTTCACGCCACAGACGGGTATACAACATCGTTCCCGCTCAGTTACGTTATGGATAACAATATCATCATCGCGTATAAGATGAACAACATCACCATTGACGCAGAACACGGCTATCCCTTCCGGCTGGTGGCTGAGGACAAATGGGGATACAAGTGGATCAAGTGGATCGATGAGATTGAACTCTCTGACAATCCGAACTACCAAGGCTACTGGGAGCAGCGAGGATATTCAAACTCCGGCAATTTGAGCGAGAGCCAATATAGTTGATGATATTTAAAGTCAGTTCGAGTTTGAAATCTTGGGTTGCGTAAAGGACAAAAAGCAACGGTGAAGATATGCATATCATTGAGACAAAAAAATTGACAAAGAAATTTGGTAACCTCACCGCTGTTGATAACCTTGACTTGAAGATCGAGAAGGGGGAAGTATTCGGCCTCCTTGGCCCCAACGGGGCGGGAAAATCGACAACTCTCCTGATGCTGACTACTTTGGTTCCGCCGACATCCGGGACGGCGCTCGTGAATGGTTTTGATATTATACGCCAGCCCGACCAGGTCAGGAAATCTATCGGAATCGTCTTCCAGGACCCGAGTTCTGATGAGACGCTGACCGGATACGAGAACCTGAAGCTCCATGGCCTCCTCTACGATATGGACGCTGAATTGAGAGAGGAAAGAATCGTGGAGGTCCTTGCACTCGTTGACCTTACGAACAGAAAAAACGACATGGTCAAGAAATATTCCGGAGGAATGCGGAGAAGGCTTGAGCTTGCCAGGGGCCTGATGCATCATCCCGAGATTTTATTTTTGGATGAGCCGACGCTCGGTCTCGACCCCCAGACCAGAGAGCACATCTGGGAATACATTAAGAAACTGGCAACGGAGAAGAAGATCACCATCATCATTACCACTCACTACATGGATGAAGCAGACCGGCTCTGCGACCGGCTTGCAATCATAGACAGAGGGAAGATCGCTGTGCTTGGTCCCCCGGACCTGCTGAAAAAAGATCTTGGCGGCGATATCATCCGAATGAGAGCCAGAAACTTCAACGTGGAATCACTCATGAAGCTGGACTATGTTAAAAATATCAAAAATGAGGATGGAAGTATCAGCGTGACCGTCAAGGATGCCAGCCAGCACCTGCAGGACCTTCTGGGCCGTGTAGGCACGGTGGAAGACGTCGAGGTCCGCCCGCTGACCTTGGAGGATGTATTTCTCCACTATACAGGCAGAACGATCAGGGAAGGTGCCCCTGAAGGTGGCTGGGCTGAGAAAGTAATGCAGGCGAGATTGAGAAAATGAGTGAGCTGAAAGGGATCTATGCGCTCTGGTACCGCGAATTCAAGGTCTTCCAGCGGGAGAGGTCCCGAATAGTTGCATCTATCATCAACCCGGTACTCTGGCTTCTGATTATCGGCGGAGGCCTGGGATCCGTGTTATCTTTCGGGGGGGTGGATTACTTAACGTTCCTGTACCCGGGAATCCTTGTCCAGTCGCTCTTGTTTTCGGCAGTTTTTTTTGGCGTGTATATCGTCTGGGATAAAAAAATTGATTTCTTAAAAGAAGTACTGGTATCCCCGATGTCGAGGACATCCATTTTTATCGGCAAGATCCTCGGGGGTTCCACTGATACGCTCCTGCAGTCAGCCATCCTGCTCGTAATCGGCTATGTATTTACGGCGACCGGTGTGCTGTCAGGGATCACGTTCTCTCCATTTTCGGTCGCCATTTCCTGTGTTTTTTTATTCGTAACGACAGTTGGGCTTGTCAGCATCGGTCTTATAATCGGTTCACAGATGGAGAGTCCTGAAGGGTTTCAGCTCATCAGCAGCTTTTTGATATTCCCGATGTTCTTCCTCTCAGGGGCCCTCTTTCCTATCGAGAATCTGCCACCATGGCTCACTCCTTTCGTTTTGGTTAACCCAGCTACCTATTCAGTGGACGGATTGCGGGGGACGCTTGTTGGGTTGCACCGGTTCAATCTGGGACTCGATCTCTTCGTAATAAGTGTATTTTCACTTACTATGATCCTCATAGGTACGTATGCTTTCAAGAAGATGAAACTGTAAGCGTTTAGTTGAACCTAAGGGTTCTGTTGCATCTACGAGTTGCTGTTGCGTTGTCAGGACTTAAAGATCAAACTTTTTGAAAATATGCCTATAATTAAGTGAAATTCTAAAAGAGCCAATTTAGACTCTGTAGAAATCATTTCTCTAACAAGAGACCTAACCTAACGGATTAAAAAACAAGGTAATTTTTCGGGCTGATAATAGTTTTTTCTTCGATTTTTCCATTACAGAATTTCCAAATTTTTCAACGTTCTCCTATCAGAACAGGACAATGCTCGATTTCATACAGAGTACAAATACCAAGAAAGTTATCCGGTCCCTTGCAAATCCTCCAGATGATAAAAGAATATCATCGTTGATTACTCCTCCAACGTAATCGTTGATCTTCGGTGATCAGCATAAATCATCGCTCTCTTTTTGCTGGTTCACTTTTGTTCCGGAATCTTGTGGATCAAACAGGTTGCCAGGGATTTCTCTAAAGCCCGGTTCTCTCCTGCGGCCCCCTTATTCCGCAGGCAGGACGCGGATCTCCATCTCGGCGATCTTCCGGTAAACCTTCGCGGTCTCCTTCTGCGTCCACCGGTCGAACACGAGCGACTGGAACGGCTGCCAGATCGTGACCCAGCAGAAGATGACAAGGACGTTCTCCACGACTTCTGCGAGGGCATCACCCTTGAACTGCGAGCAGACGGCGATGCCGATAAACGAGGGAACGCACACGGCAACGGTCAGCCGGAACTCCCGCAGGCCGATCCTCTGGGTCAGGTTCATATCCTGCTGCACTTCTTCTGCACGGTGCCGGAAGTGTGACCGGATCGCGGAGCGGATCGCGGCCTCACGGCCGGGCGTCAGCTCCTGTGCCGGCACCCTGATGACAAGGTCCCTGCACTGTCCGCCCCGGAATCCTTTCGGGACGGCAAGTACCGCATGGAAGATCCGGTCTTCCGCACGATCCGAGAGATCCCGGCGCTCTTCCGGCGACGGGTCGTCCCCGTCGTAGATCTGGGCAACGGACTTGAACGATGCCGTGCCGCTCGCTGATGCGTCGTTGTCGTGTTCCATGACCATCACCCCGTGTATATGATTCCTGTTGGTTCAGGTCAGGATTAAAGTGTGCCCTTTTTCCCACGCTGCAATCTGAAACCATTATCAGGGCTGGGGAGTATCATTCATACCAAAGGAACAAGAATCATGGCTGAATGTCCAACCCCCTCCAGAATGTCTCCCAAAGACCTGCTTATCGTGATCGTTGTTGCGCTCGGCTCATTCATGGCCGGCCTCGACGCGACGATCGTCAACATCGCCCTTCCCGACATTGCAAAGTCCTTTGACGTGTCCACGGTCGCCGTATCGTGGGTGCTCAATGCGTACCTGATCATCCTTGTCAGCCTCCTGCTCGCGGCCTCGCGCCTCGGGGACATGAAAGGGTACCGGAGTGTGTTCATCGGCGGCTTTGCCCTTTTTACCACCGGTTCCCTTCTCTGCGGGCTCTCGCCGTCGCTTGACATTCTTATTATCTCCCGGATGGTCCAGGCCGTGGGCGGTGCGGTCATCTCCGCTCTCGGTGCGGTCATGGTCACGTCATACCTTGCCGCCTCCCTGCGGGGACAGGCACTGGGCATCGTCGCGATGTTTACGATGCTCGGGGCCGCACTCGGGCCGGTTGTCGGCGGGTTCCTGACCAGTGCGTTCTCCTGGCAGTACATCTTCTTTGTTAACCTCCCGGTCGGGATCGTTGCGATCATCCTCGGCATGCACGTCATCCCCCGCCTTGCCCCGGTCTCGCCTACTTCAAAGATGGACAACGGGGGAATCGTTCTCGTATTTGTTGCGCTTGGCACCCTGATCTTCGGCCTGACCACGCTGCAGGGCCCGGCGCCGGTGATGGGCATCACGGCCCTCGTGATTTCAGCAATCTTCTGGCTCCTGTTCTACCTGCAGGAGCGCCGGGCCAAAGAGCCGCTCGTCAATATCCCCCTCTTCTCCAACCGTGCGTACTCGCTCCAGAACGCCTGCGTCCTGCTCATCCAGATGGCGATGAGCGGTGTCATGATCATCATGCCGTTCTATCTCGAGATCGTCAAGAAGATCCCGACCGACAACGCGGGTACGATCCTGCTTGCGCTTCCTGTAGGGATGATCCTCACCGCCCCGATTGCCGGGAAGATCTCGGATGTGATTGGGACCAAGAAACCCATTATCACCGGTTTTCTTGTCTGCACGGTTGCACTCTTCTTTCTCTCGACGCTCTCCGCTGCATCGAGCGTGGGCCATGTCTGCATCTACCTCTTCTTCCTCGGGGCCGGCACCGGGATCGCATTCTCACCCCTGAACAGCGCCGTGATGGGTGAATGCCCGGTAAAGGACCGCGGGTCGACGAGCGGTCTTGTCAAGATGATGACCAACCTCGGGTCATCGCTCGGCGTCGCCACCGTCATGCTCGTTGCCATGGTCGCGGCCGGGCCTAAACTTGCCGAGTACTCCGCCCATCTGATCGCCCCGGCGGAACTTGCCGGTGCGTTTGACATGGTGTTCCTGTTCTGCATGGTGCTCGAAGTGATCGGGGTCGTGCTGATGCTCGGGGTCCGGGCAAGAGAGCCATCTGACAGCAGTGATGGCGAAGTGGCGATGGGGTTCTGACCTTTTTTTATCAAGTATGGTAATTCGAGCTCTCTTCAGGGATCGATTCTTGCAGACGCTGGAACTCCTCGGCAATGTGTTCTTTTGTCTCGTCGTCAAGACACAGCAACCACGTCTCTCTGATACCGCGCGTCAATAATACCCGGTAAACATTACGCAGTAATTTGAGCATGTCTACGGTCTTTACTTTTAACGGGCTATCGAATGATCTCTCTCGTTGGGCAACCCATCTGTTTTTCCTCCAGACAAGATCCTCCCCCCAGATGACTCCAACGCGATCGAATTCAAAACCCTGTGCGCTATAGATGCATCCCACCTGTGTTTCCCCAACAGGTGTATTCGCCCAGAGTGTGTACGGATGATTCTCTGGCTTGTATACTTTTTTGGGAGAGGGTTTCTCATTCCACGGATGGCTCCAATTCCCAATTTTCACATCCGGTACTAATGATCCATCCGGGAGGGGTTCACTCCAACGCCAGCAGAATCCCGCAACGATCCGGCCGGTCTCCAGATTTTTTTTCGCATCCTGAATGATTCGCTCGATTTCAGCGGGCGTATCTACAATTTTAAACACGTATTGGTCAGCCCAAAAATTCGGGCGAATTGATGTGTACCCTAACAGGTAATCGATCCAAGTAAGATAATCGTAACAATTACCACATCGGAACTGAGCATGAAGATCATATTCAAAAAGAGTTATACCGAGAGATTTGGTTGCATCGCGAATCAGTTGTGAAGATCCAATCTCGTCAGGTCTTACATATTGATTCTCATCGAGCATGAAAACCGTCACTTTTGAAGCATTGAGGAGCTCTTCCATCTGTGAGTGTTTGTTCCGTTGGGAAGCCGGTGTGAATCTGGTATCACTGGTTTTCCGGAGGCGATGTGCTTCATCCACCAAAAGAAGATCCACCCCTTCAGTCGGGACTTTCCTGAAATGAAGGTTCCATGCAAATAGTTTATCCGCTCCCTTGAACTGGGCCCTCAAACTGGTAGTGAATGCGTGACCACCGGTTGTGTGGACTGCAGTGAATTGATTCCTAAGAGCATCAGCTAACAATTGCGTCGCGATAACCGTTTTGCCGGTGCCAGGCCCTCCTCGTATCAGAACGGCGGATTTTTTACGCGCAGTACCTTTTTGTATTTTCAGCACCTGCGCCCATATCGTGTTATAGGCAATTCGCTGATTGTCAAGAAGATGCCATTTTTCATTTTTATGAATGACCGAATCCAGTACTTCCATCATTTTTTTATTTGGCTTGAAACGACCGTTCATGAATTTGTTCATGATGTCGATTCCCTGCCCTTTGCCTACTGATGATGTCAAGTAAGCGATGAATTTTTCTTCGTCACCTTTTTTAAAAAGAGGGCTGACTTTCAGGATCTCTGCGAATCTTTCATCATCAAGCACCGTATATTTTATTTTCTGCAAATTATGGCAATAAGAACACGGAGCTGTCCCGATAAGATATTCAGAATAGGAACTATGGATTTCAGAAAGATGCTTGGCATAATCCAATGCCTGTTCTGATGGATGGACATGCTCGGCGCCGTTCACGATAACGTTCAGCGAATTGTCACTGAGTTTAGCTACACTCCATTGTTTCAGCTCGACAACTGTGGAATAATTGGTGTCAGATGAACTTTTTCCAAAAAAGAGAGCATCAATTCTGCATCCGGTGTATGGCAGGTGATATTCAAGCACAACTCCAACATCCTGTAATCCGGAACTATCTACGGTAAGTGCAAGAGCTTTTAATGAATTGTCCCAGCTCGTTGTTTCTGCAACACTTGGCTGGTATCGGTGATAGTTCCAGAATGTCTGTAGCATTTCACCTGTAAGGGCACCTGCTTCGCCCTCTTTGACAAAATCAGATAGAGAACCATTCCAAAGGTGCATTATCTATCCTCATGAAAAAATCATATAATATTATATTTTACGATTATCCGCCTAATTAAAGAAATTATTTATTTGTCTGTCCAAACCGCCACAACATTATCGGTATAAATGCTAATACCTCTATCAATGTCGGGATTAACTGAACCGGATTCTCTCTTATCGGAGGCTCTCTCTCCCGTTGGTGAGGTGTTGCTCTCTCATCTCGACTTGGTACGTGATCTCCTCGCCCGTAGGATGATACAAGAACATCATATGGTCACCGATCCGGACCTGAATTATCGCGTGGTATCAACTCTGCTCCAGTTACTATTCCTTAAAACCGGTCAGGAATGCAGGTTTGTTGAACCCGGCACGCTCGCTGCTCTTGAGAGATGTGACGGGATTGCAAAACGTATGGAGTGCGTGTGTTCCGATGCCGGACTTTCACCAGAAATATTTTTTGAGAAAGGATCGGAAGATCTCAGGATTATACCCCCCCTTTCCGATATGCCGCTCCGCGAGATCATACAGAGATTGGAGATTTCGGATTTTCCTTCTCCCCTCACAAGGCTCCCACTGGAAGAATTCGCGGCAGTCATGGAGTATTTCCTTGGTTCAAGGATGCATGTTGATGAAGGTTATCAGGTAAAACGTGTCGGGAAATCTGCGCTGCTCTATACCGGCACTGTCGATGTCCCCCCGCAGAGGATCATCGAGTATATAGCGAGTCTTGCGACAGGAAAAATAACCGATGGATCTATGATGAGTGACACGCCTTCAGGCCGAGTCCTCGACCCAGCATGCGGTGCCGGGCTCTTCCTGCTTGCAGCATATCGATTGCTCACCCAGAAAAAAACCAGAGCACACGATTATCCGGATCCGACAGGGACAATCTTACGGGAAATTCTCTGCAGGTCTGTTGTCGGCACAGATATTGATCCGGAATCTGTGAGTGCGGCACGCTTTGTCCTGCTGCTTGCGTTCATTGAAGAGAATCGGCAGTTCTGCCGGAATAACCCGACCACAGATCAGGTTCGGGAGATCTGTGCATGTCTGGCAAAGAACATCCGGTGCGGCAATTCCCTCATAGCCCCGGATTATTTCACCGGAAAACCGGTGTTTCCGTTCAACGTGGACGAACGCCGGAAAGTCAACCCGTTCGATTGGAAGACTGCATTTCCCGAAATCATGGATAAAGGGGGTTTTGATGCTGTGATCGGTGCACCCCCGCCATACCGGCCGCTTGTCGTAAAAACTCGGGAGGATTACTTTCAGATACACTATAATGTCTATTCAGAATCGGCGGGTTTGTACGGATATTTTATTGAGAAAGGGCTTGCACTTCTTAAGCCCAGTGGTATAATGTCGGTTCTTGTTCCAGGAACATTCCTTCGATCCCAGCACGCTCGGCCGCTGCGGCGCCTTCTTCTCACCCGCCAGCTCGGACAGATTGCCTGTACTGGCAGGACCCGTGTTTTACCGGGTGGGGAAGCGATGATGTATAGTCTTACGCTCCATAATCGTCCTCCAGAAAAACCGTTTATCGTATCGCCAGTGTGGAATAGCTCCGAATTCCCAAAGGTGATCTTTTTCGGTAAGGATGATTTCATGCTCGACCAGCGCGTGTTTGATGACGGAGGCTGGAAACTCAATGATACCCGGATCGCAAAAATTCTTAAAAAAGTTCAGGAGATTGGAACTCCGCTGGATCAATATGTCATGGGAAAGATCGACTTTGGGAGACACATGATAAGGAATAATCCGCTGGTTGTAGATCAGGCAACGAAAAGCCAGCTGACAAAGAAGGCGTGGTGGTGTCGGCGTTTTTTCATCCCCCTGCTACGCCCGGCAAATATCCGACGTTACGTACCGGAGAGTCCGGACCGGTTTGTCCTTGTGATACGTGATAACCGGGATCTCCGAACGTGTCGGGCATTAATTACAAACATGGAAAAAATGGTGAGAAATAAGGATCGGAAATCCGGAGTTAAGGAATGTAAAGAAAACCTGAATCCAGTATCCGATGTTATAACTATCCCCCTATCGTTTGAATTTGAAGAGAACCGGCCGAAGATTATTTTTTCAGAATACCAACAGGATCCGGCATTCTGCTTTGATGTTGGGGGTACGTATGAGATCTCCAGCACACTTCTTGCCATTAACCGGAATGATCTGTTCCTTGCAGGTATCCTGAACTCTTCGCTTGGCAGGTTTATTATCACGCATACTTGCCCGATTACTGAACGCGGGTACCATACCAGCCCGGCAGCTCTTGGCAAACTCCCCATCTATGTTATCGATTTCGATAACCCGGATGACAAAGTCCGGCACGACCGGATGGTCGCGCTCGTGACCGGGATGCTGGACCTGCACAAACACCTCAGTCTCGCAAAGACCGATCAGGAAAAGCGTCTGATCCAGCAGGAGATCGACTCGACCGAGAAGCAGATCGACTCGCTGGTGTACGGGATCTACGGGCTGTCGGTCGATGAGATTGCGGTGGTGGAGGGATCCGCTCTACCAATCAATCAGCGGACAAAAATTCCATTGCAATAATTTTGCCATTTTTTTATTTTTGCCAAAAATTTTATTTTGCCATACGCGGCATTGTCCTGTGGAGAATGGGATATGAAACATACAACCTGGCCGCATGGCAGACATACCCGGATCCCGGGCGTCAGCGAGCCTGCGGCAGAATATGCATCCGGTCCTGTGGTGACCATCGACACGACAGGGCGCATGGTCCTCCCCAAAAAAATCCGGGAGCATTACGGTGCCGACCGGTTTGTGGTCCGGGAAACACAAGGGCACATCGAACTGATCCCGGTAAAACCACTCGGTTCCCTTTTAGGGATCCTGCCTGATCTCGATATAGGAGCCGTGTACCGCGACCATGACCGTGAAGTCTAAAAGGAAGATGAGGAATGACCGGCATCCTCATCGACACCTGTGCGTGGATGGAGATTTTTTCCGGCAGACCGTGGGGGCACCGGGCGCTTGCAAGCCTTGAAAACTATTCCCCGCAGGCAATCTCCGTGCTGACCCTGTACGAACTCCAGTACCGGCTGGGCGATCTCTATGGTGAAGAAAAAACCGCAGCCCTTCTTGCCACCATCACCGCCAATGCCGAAATCCTTCCCGTGGACAGCCGGATTGCCGTTGCCGCCGGCAGGATCAAGGCCGGACAGAAACGGGCGGGCTCGGGGATGGGGGCGGTGGACTGCCTGATCCTTGCGACCGCCCGGATCCACCGCCTCAAAATCCTTACCGGGGACTGTCACTTCGCCGGTCTTGAGGAAACGATCGACGTATAAATCTTCATCCGGGTGATCTTCAAAAACAGGGCCACAGAATCCCCCGGGCGGCAGATATTTTCGGGCACGGCCTTTTGGTATCCCCCAAAAACAGGGGCGCCAAAACGCTTCTGTATTGCAGGTTCAAAAACCTCAATTCTGTCCCCATTTTAAGAAAACGTTCGGTTCCTCTGACTTTTGCATGGGCGTGGACATCATTTCCACTCCAGCCGGAAATGCGGATCGTCTTTTTGGCAAACGGAGCCCGTATCGGGCTCCTCTGACTTCAGCTCTTCTCCACCCTCATCCTTCCGGCGGGATAGTACAACCTTAAAGGGTGCCTTCTTCCAGTATGCCTCCCGGTAATGGGTGTTCCGGTACCCTTCTTTTGTGTTCTCCTCGATCTCCATAGTGGTACCGGGCAGGACATAGAAACGCCGGAACGCCCGCTCGTTCTGGGTCCGGATCCAGAGCTCGCGGATCACGTACGGCGGGAGGGGGAGCGTGCGGAGTGCCGCGACATCGTCGGGGAATTTATGCTCGATGATACAGTCGTCACCGATCCCGTACCGGACTTTTTTGAGTCTCACGGCAACCATCACGTTCTCACGGTACATCAGGCCGTCAAACGGGAGTGTGGGATCGGTGTTTTCTGCGCAGTGGTAGCCCATCTGTTCTGCACACGCCTTCCCCCCGCTGCGGAGATCTTTCGGTTGTTTTCCTTTCATGCCTTTTCACTCTTGTAAAACCTGCATGGCACAGGTTTTGATTTAAAAAAAGAATGAACCGGCGGGTAATATGCTTTCCTGAACGCGGGTTTTTCCATTATGAGCACCGGACCGTTCCGGTCCCTTCCTTTCCGCGGTGCCGGACAGCTCCTGCCCGATCATCCGGAATAATTTTGGCGGGATGCGGCACATCTTTCGTCCTGCGGAATCATCAACCTGCAGCATTAATAGTCACCGGGAAAAAGGATACCTGATGGCAGATCCCGGGGCCCGGCCCCCTGTTCTGAAACGCGAGATCGGTCTCTTTGGTGCCACGGCACTGGGCATCGGGGCGATCATCGGCTCCGGCATCTTCATTGTCACCGGGATCGTTGCCGGCATTGCGGGCCCGGCGATGATCGTTTCCGTTATCATCGCCGGGATCATTGCCGTCTTCTCGGCAATGAGTGTGGCTGAACTGAGTGCCTTCCTCCCCAGGGAAGGCGGGACCTATGTGTACGCACAGAAACTCATCTCCCCCTTTGCCGGGTTCATCGCCGGCTGGATCTGGATCTTCTCCAATATCTTTGTCGGGGCGGCAGTTTCACTTGGTTTTGCCCAGTATTTTGTCACCCTCTTCCCGGCCGTCCCGGTAAAAATTATCGCTGTGGTGATCTGCCTTGTTTTCATCTCCATCAATTATATCGGGCTTAAGGAATCAGTTCTCTTCAACAACCTCCTTGTCACGGCGAAAGTCCTGATCCTCCTGTTCTTCGTGGCATTCGGGCTGGGATTTTTCCGGCCGGGGAACTTTGTGCCCCTTGCCCCGGCAGGACCCGTGGGGGTTCTCAGCGGTGCGGCCCTCATCTTTTTTGCCTATACCGGGTTTGCCCGGGTCACCCTCATGGCCGAAGAAGTAAAAGACCCGGAAAAAACCATGCCATGGTCCATCTATCTTGCACTCGGGATTTCAACCGGTATCTACCTGCTCGTTAGCGTTGTCGCGGTCGGTCTTGCCGGTGCTCCTGCCCTTGCACACTCCGGCTCTCCGCTCGCCGCCGCAATCGGGATAACCGGGAGTTCCGGGGCGGTCCTCGTGATAACGCTCGGAGCGATGATCGCAACGGCAAGCGTGTTACTCACCACCATCATGGGGATATCCCGCATCGTCTTCTCCATGGCCCGCAGCCAGGATCTTCCCCCCCTGCTTGGCAGGATCCATCCCCGGTTCAGCACACCCCATTACGCTGTTGCGATCACCGGCGCCTGCATGATCGCGGCGCTCCTCCTCGCCGACCTTGCCCTGGTCGTCGCGGTCGGCACGTTTGCCATGCTGGTATACTACCTGATCGCTAACATCGCCGCACTCCGGCTGCCCCGGGAGCACCTCCGGTATCCCCCATGGGTGCCGGTCATCGGGGCGCTGAGCTGTATCGGGCTTATCGCATTTCTCAGCCCGGGTTCGTGGGTCATTGGCTGTATCGGGCTTCTGATTGGGGGGACGTGGTTCTTTTTGAGAAAAAAGACTTCCTGACGCTTCGTTTCCGCGATCGTCCCGTCAGTGATAAATCAGGATCTCTTGGGTTCGAATTCCATCCCTCGCATTTTTTTGATTCTTGATTCGGGCAAAGTTATCTTTCATGCCAGGGAAAAATCTACAGCATGATAAATTTGGTTTTTTCAACAAGAAATGTGTATTAATTGTGGGTTAAGAATTGTTTTGAGGCAGAATCCACGCCCGCGCAGAGTTTCTATTGTTTCACATCATTATAGACATCAAGCATAAACTTGCCAGCACATAGACCGCGTGAACAAGATGCAGCAGTTGTATAAACGTGAGAATAAGAAGTTCATTCCAGTAGCCTGGATATGCCCGGACTGCGGGCAGATGCAGAAGGATTGAATAGAAGGTTTTGT
>Ga0187874_10000969_pt1 | contig 29962 bp, 18 predicted proteins | sample June2016WEW_16_1_3_FD_132993 | JGI IMG/M metagenome (GOLD analysis project Ga0187874, IMG submission 132993) | Peatland microbial communities from SPRUCE experiment site at the Marcell Experimental Forest, Minnesota, USA - June2016WEW_16_150 | ecosystem: Environmental > Terrestrial > Soil >... | reverse complement strand
TTCGGTCCAGTTCAGTTCGCGACCAGGGCGTTTGTGGCCGTACGGAGAGCTGACGTGCTGCCCTGGTGCTGCCCTGCGGCCGGGATTCGGTTGATCGCGGGGCGTTCCAATACTGTCGGCCGGCTCGCCAGCATATTTCTTGCGAACGTAATTCAACCTCCACGGAGACCCCGGGGGCCCGACCGTTCCCGGCAGCGGAAGAACGCGCTGGGGCGACAGCCGATATTGGTAATTAACGCCTCCGAGGAGCCGGCGTTCGCATCCATTCTACGGGGCGACTTTACGGCCAGTTGAACCTGCCCGAATCCGGCTCAATTCACTTCTTGTTTGCAGCCGGCGAAGCAGAGGGACGCTCGATGCTGACATTGGAGAAGCCCACCGTGGTGAGCCCCTCGGCATCATGCGCACACACTCCGATCCCGACGTAGACCGGATCTTCCAGCGCGATGGTCGTGTCGGAAAAGGCGGTCACCTTCCCGCTGGCGGACCCCGTGTAGGCGGTGAAGCGGTCGCCGCTGCGCTCGATGCGAAGGCGCGTCGAGCCATGATCAGCCGCGGTCACGTCCACTGTCTTTCCTCCCGCCGTCGCCCGGTATTGCAGCGTGATGTGTCCGTCGGCGTGGATCGCGACATCGGCGTAAGGCGACGCCGGGTCGAGGCTCTGACGGAAGATCAAAACAGCCTTCTCCAAAGGGGCCTTACTGCCCCAGGGGAACTGGATGTCGGCGGTCAAGGCCGCGTCGCCGGACACTCGAACCCAACTGAAATGGAACGCATCGGCGGCGCCCCACATATCGGCTCCGCCGCCGGTTACGCGATAGACGCCGTCGGCCGGCCCGTAAACCGTCGAGCCCGCCCGTGTCTTTCCGACATCGGAAGAGGCCTCAAAAATGCTGCGTGAGCCGCTGGGGCGTTGCTGCGCCACAACCAAGCTCGCGCCAGCCAGTGCGAAGGCGACGAGCTCTTTGATGCCCTGCTGAAAGATCATCATTGGAAGTAGGACCAAGTTCAGTATATAGGAGCGACCTTGCCGCGCATACCAGCGGCCTGTACATTCATTCGCGAGGAGGCAGGCTGAAATGCACCGAAAAAACACGCCGATGTATCCCGCTAGATGGGACGGGTGTACAACTCGATACCCTCTTTTCTCCCGAGGTTTCGTGAGTATTTCTTTTCGACCGCATTATTCCAATGCTCATGAACGCCCAAGCTGTTGCACTTTGTCCCATCCCGTTCCGGATCGTAAAATGTCTTGGACGGAGGATCGTTTGCCAACGCCGCCTCGCGCATGTAGTTATCGCAATAAGAGAGGTCCGCCAAGTGGGGCCATTCGGATCGCAAGAAATCCAGACCTACGGAATCAATGGCGACTCCGTCTTGCGATGCGAACAAACTTCCGGGCCAGTCGCCGTTGAAGGGAGCCATCTTCCATTTCAGGTGTGGCGGATCGTCCACGAGATCGTTGGCATAGAGCGCGTCGATAAGGAAGAGCATTGTCTTTTCGCCCAGATCCTTATGGCCCAGGAAATCGGTAAACGTCGAGTAGCTGGGAGTGCCATCGCGGTTTTGATTGAAATGATCGTGCGCATTCTTGCGCCAGTCCGGGTTGATGTTGGTCGCTCCGAAGAGATTCTTCGCGGAAAGGGTGACGCCGGATGCAACGTGCCCCTTGAGGAGGGAGGCATCAATCAAGTACGTGGCCTCAACCGCAGTGGTCGCGATGCCAGTAGCGTTCCGGCCCGCAATCGAAAATGGAATCGCGTCGACCTTGAACTCCGCTTTGAGCCGCCCGTCTCCTCCGATGTGATCTACGAACGCCACGTCCGGGTAAAGCCTGTGAATCTTGTCAAAAAGGTTCGCCGGAACGAAACGGCTGGGGTCGAACACCGCAATATCGGAGGGCTTCACGTGCGCTACCTCAATCAGCTGCTTGACCAGAGACAACGTCAGATGCGGTGACGTGTTGAGTCGATTGTTTGTACCATGATCGGTCGTATTGTTGAGATTCACCTTGATGGCGACCTTCTCCCCGGGTTTGTAGCCCACTCGCCCCCGGCTATGGGACCCATTGAAGTACTGGAAGAGAGCGTGCCAAGCCTTCGCATCGCTCTTTTCATTGGATAACCACTGGATAGATCGTGACAGCATGCCATCAATCGCCTGCTGGTTGTTGTAGGTGTCGTCCCACCAGGATCCGGACCCGTTCCAGGAGACCGCCTCCGGATCTCGCACCCACACGACCCTCCCCGGCGAAATACCCCGGCCGACGCCGACCGGCGAAAGGGGACCGTCCAAGAGCCGATAGGGCGGATCAGCCGCGTCGAATGCTCGAAGTGCCGGTGACGGGCTCATGAGCGACCAAGCCGCAGCTGCGCACATCGCAAGCGCGGCCAGGAAACCCGCCGATCTGAGTCTGCCGGCGTCAAAGAGCGTCCGCGCCTTTCGCGACAGCGTCAGAGGCGCCGCCAAGCCGATCAGCCAAGTGACGAAACCGACCGCGAGGGGAGCGCTCGCCTGCTGACAGGGATAGGCCGCGCGGCTCGGTTTTGGAAGCACTCGAATCAAGAACCATGCCAGAGCAGCCAGTCCTATCGCTGGAAAATACCACATCATGTGACGGTGCCTGGTTGGCTTGTCCAACGGTATACCCGTCTTAGCGCAAATGCGTAAATCCTTCTTCATATTGCAGTGCCCCATTGTCTTTCATCCATATTTTGCGGAGGACGCTGGTCTCGCCGACAAGTGCGTTGCGGGTACGTCCTACGCTGTAACCGCGCCTACCTATTCTACCCGGACACGGAGTGGGGGACCACTCAATTATCGAGGCGCGGAATGGTCCAATTAAGATCCATGTTCGACAGATTGATGTCGGTCACCCACAATGCGTACGGATTGTAGAGCGGACAGCGAGGACCGTCCTCAACGAGTCCATTCGGAAGCGCTGGAAGATGCGGAGTGCCATCTCCTCTAATCTGCGCTGCCTGCCGCGACCGGCTGGCGGGAATCGAGCCATTCAACACGGTTCCCTACACCAAGTTGGAGAAAGTCCAAGCCAACCAACTCGTAATCATCCGCGAGGGTTCGCCGGCGGTAGAGCGCGCTCCCTGGCCAGGCCGCTGAAGCGGGCGATCCGGTCCGGCTACCAGAAATGCGCGATGATAGCCTTGGGTGGGCCGGATTTGCCGTTGATTACCTTCGTCGAGATCAATACTTCGACGTTCTTGCGCGCCCATCTGCCCTGCGCCCGCGCCGCGATGGTTTCCATGTACGCGGGATTGCTCAGAAACTCACCCGCCGCCAACGTGCCGTAACCTGTCAGACCCGCGGCCAGCACCACCATTCGTTCGGTTACCGGGTCCAACACCCGCGAAACGAGGGCGAAGTCCTCGGTGAGCTGCAAGTACGGCATGGCATAATTCACCGCGTGACTTTTATCGGACGGATTCTGCACATCCTTGATCCAGAAAGTATCGCCATCCCTCTCAAAGCTGAAACGCCGCGGGCCCGTTAGCCGCATGCTCCAATCGTTGTTGAAAGCCCCGATGAGTACCACCGGCCCATCCCGCAAGTCTTCAAATGTGGTGGAACCCTCCCCGCGGACGTGGCACTCCTTTCCTTTCGCCTGGAGGAACCCGGCCAGCCTGCCCAGCGTCATGACATCGGGAAGCGCTACGTTCTGACTGCCCAGGTAGTAGAGTCGGAAAAGCGTAGTCTGGGGCGCCGCGGCATACTGTACGGGCGCGGACACCGACTCCGGCTCGGTTGCCGAAAAGCCTACGAAGGGGCGTTGGCCCACGCATAGCAGCACCGGGCTGGACGAATCCAGGACCGGACTCCAGAGCAGGTCCAGCGCCGAATGGGGCGTCCACGGCTTGAGCCACGCAGCCAGGATAATGAGAGCTGGAACTCCCAGTAATGCCGCCAGTCGTACGGCACGGTGTGGCCGGCGCCGCGTGACCTGAACTGGCGGATTAAGGGGCACGGGGGCGGGCTCGGTCAACAGGGCCGTGGACGTGATGGGCGCGGGCTTCCCGACGGGCGCCTGAAACCTTGCGGCGTAGGCTCCAAGCGGCAGATCGATCCGCGGTTCCGTCTCGTGATTGGGCTCCTGGTAGTATTGCGCCAGTCTTTTTCGGATCTCAGCGGCAGTAGCGCGAACGATCGGGTCCTGACTGGTGTCGTAATCCGAAGGACGTCCAAAGACTTCGACGCCCAGGGTACGCTCTTTCAGGGTCCGAATATCGCCTATGACGGTTTGATCGGTGATTTGCCTCAGCAAAAGTTGACAGCGGCGACTACCCCGAAACTGGTGGCTCGCAAGAACCCGCTCCAATTCGCCTCGAACCGCTTCGGCCAGCTCCGGCGTCAGGGGAGGGGGGACAAACTCCGTATCAGGCTTGCGCGACATAGGCCTATAAATACGGGTCAATATTAACACAACTGATATTCAGGTACTGTACTTTTATTTGGAGGCCCGGCAAACGTCCCATAACATATTGATTATAAATGCCATATATGCGTCTTACCGTATTGTCCTTTTCTTTGTGTCGGAAACCTTCTAAACTATGCGCGAAATGCTGCCCGTGCCTCCTGACGACGTCAGCTCCGGAGGCGAAGTGAGGTGGCTTGAATTTTAGGGAGGTAAGAATGAAGCAGGTTAGTCTCCGAGTGGTTCTTCTCGTGTGCGTACTCCTGGGAGCGTTTGCCTCTCAGGCTCTAGCGCAAGAAGCGACCATCGTCGGGAGCGTCACCGACCAGAGCGGTCTGGCGATTCCCAATGCAACCGTGACTATCGTCAATTCGGATACCGGCCAGAGCCAAGTTGTTTCGAGCAACAGCCTTGGCCAGTTCGTAGTGCCGGCTCTTCACATCGGCTCGTACTCGATTAAGGCGGAGGCCAAGGGGTTCAAAACCTGGACCCAATCCGGTCTCACGCTAAGGGTGGGCGACCGCTCCCGCGTGGACATCCAAATGCAGCTTGGGGACGTATCGGAAAGGGTTACGGTTGAGGCCAACGCGGTTCAGGTGCAAGCCGAGACCAGCGAACTCAGCGACGTCGTCACTGGTACGCAGGTGCTCGATCTCGCGACCAATGGCCGTAACTTCGTGACCCTGGCGGCTTTGATGCCCGGAGCCTCTTCCGGCGTGTCGGGATTCCAGTTCCCGGCCGCCAACAGCACCAGTTTCAACATCAGTTTCAACGGCCAGAACCCCGACCACAACGTGTGGATGATCGATGGCGGTGAGGACTACGACCGCGGATCCGGCGGCAAGTTCTCCATCATGCCTTCCACCGAAGCCCTGGCGGAATTCCGCACCTTGAGTTCGAACTATGCGTCCGATTATGGCCTCTCGTCGGGCGCCATGCTGACCATGGTGTTCAAGTCCGGTACCAGCGGCCTGCACGGCGGCCTCTGGGAGTTCGTCCGCAACCAGGATTTCGACGCCAACGACTTTATCTCCAACATGAACGGCGTGGCCAAGCCCATCCTGAAATATAACGTCTACGGCTTCAACCTGGGCGGGCCGGTGGTGATCGGAAAGTACAACAAGAATCACGACAAAACCTTTTTCTTTTACAACATGGAATGGCGCTCCCTGCGCGGCACCTCGCAGGTGAACACCAACGACCCGTCCTTACCGGAACGTACGGGCGATTTCAGCGGCTGGAACGGAACCCTCATGGTCCCCAGCGCCAGCGCGATTTCGCCGGCCCAGGCTGCGCGCTTCACAGCGCTTGGCCTTACCCTTGGCAAGCCGTTCCCTGGAAACAAGATCCCGACCAGCCTGCTGGATCCGAACGCGCTCGCCTTCATCGCCACGGGCGCGCTCCCCGCACCGACTAAGGTGGACTCGAGCGGCATCGGACACCTGGTGGCCAACGCGGCCGCGCCGCACAATACCCGCGAGGAACTGGTCCGCATGGACCACCGCTTCAACGACAAGGTATCGATATTCGGGCACTTCGCGGTGGACAACGACAGCTTCACCAACGTCACCTCGATGTGGGCCAGCGATAACTTTCCGACTGTGGGATCGCTGTTCGCCAACCCGTCCTATAGCGCCGTCGCGCATATGACGTATATCATCAATCCGTCGGTGGTGAACGAGGCGGCCTTCAATTACAGCTCCAACGAGATCCACATCACTGCCACGGGCAAGGTCTTCGACGACCTCAGTGGATTCAGCGTTCCGCAGCTTGCCCCAGGCTCGACCACCCGGACGATGCTGCCGAACATCAATATCGCCGGCGAAATCAACGCCAACTTCCAGCCGAACTGGCAGCCCTGGAACAACTCCTCCGCCGCTTACCAGGCGCGCGACGATTTGTCCTGGGTCCACGGACGCCATCAGTTGAAGTTCGGCGTTTCGTTCATGGAGTACAACAAGGCGCAGGACAGCTTCGGCGTCACCGAGGGCAGCTTCAATTTCAACGGCAACTACACCGGGAGCGCCTTTGGCGACTTCCTGCTGGGCTACGCCAATTCCTACCAGCAGGACGCGCTGCACAACTCCGACACCTGGCACGACCAGACCTATGCCATCTACGCTCACGACAACTGGCGCGTCAGCGATCGCCTCACGTTGAACCTCGGCCTCCGCTGGGAGGGAATGCCGCATACTTACGAAATCAACAACGACGTGGGGAATTTCTATCCCGCCCTCTATAATCCCGCCAATGCGCCGCGGTACATCGCCGGCACCTCGAACCTCGATCCCACCGGCCCCGGTTTCGCAACCGTGTCGGGCGTGCAGCTTTCCAGCGTGCCTTTCTATTTGAACGGCATCGGCATCGCCGGCAGGAATGGCATCCCCGCTGGCCTTGTCCAGAACCACTGGAACGACTGGGGTCCGCGTATCGGCTTCTCCTGGGACGTCACCGGGAAAGGCAAGACCGTGATCCGCGGCGGCTTTGGCCGCACGTATGAACGCGTCCAGGGCAACGACGTGTACGACATGACCGCGAACGTGCCCTTCAGCTACCAGACCAACTTGAGCAACGTGATGTTCTCCAATCCGTCGACCAGCCTCCTCACCGGTGTTACGGCGACCTCGCCGGTGGGCCCTGCCGGCATCTCGACGCTGGGCAACACCGACTATAAATCTCCCACCAGCAATCAATGGAGCCTCGGCATCCAGCATGAACTCTGGCCGAAGTCCATCCTCTCGGTCGCGTATGTGGGAAGCGTGGACGATCATCAGAACGTATTCGTCGATATCAACGCCCCCAATCCTTCAAATACGACCGGGCGTACCCAAGTGGTGGCCAACACGCTGGACGTGAACCTGATCCGGCCCTACCTCGGCTTCGCCTCCATCAACCAGTCGGAAAACAGCGAGAACGGCCACTATAACGGCCTCCAGACCAATTTCCGCATCCAGGCTTCGAAAGGACTGAGCCTCCAGGCCGCCTGGACCCTGGCCAAGGCCGAAAACAGCGTGCTGGGGCAGAACGGCGGCGACCTGCAGCAGGCCTCCGATCCGTACAACCTGAAGTATGACTACGGCCTGAGTGCATATGACCGCAAGAGCATTCTGATTCTCAACTTCGTGTACGATCTGCCGTTCTTTGCGCACAACTCGAGCAAGGCCACCAAGAGCCTGTTGGGCGGCTGGCAGATCTCCGGCGTGATTACGTCGGAAACCGGCCTCGCGGTGACGCCTTCGTACAACAACTCGAATCTCGGCATGGGCGGTGACACGGCCAATCGTCCGAACCTGAGCGGCAACGTCTCCTATCCGCACACGTTCGACGATTGGTTCAGCCCCAGCGCCTTCAGCGCCCCGGCGTCGCTGGCCTTCGGTACCGCGCCCAAAGGCTGCATCCGCGGCCCCGGGCTCAACAACTTCGACGGCAGCATATTCAAGAACTTCGGCGGAATCCGGTTTATCACCAAGGAAGGCGCCAACCTGCAACTCCGCTTCGAGTTCTTCAACGCGTTCAACCACACCGAATTCCAGGGCCTGAACTTGAACTATTCGAGTCTGAGTAACTTCGGCCAGGTTAGTTCCGTGGCCTCGCCGCGGCAACTGCAATTCGGCGCCCGCTTCACCTTCTAGCGTCTGAGGCGAGCCTGTCCGACTCGAATCGCAGCCTCTTGACCGGCCAGATGTGGGTCGCGCCGGCCGCGACCCACAACGGCCGGCGGGGCGTTGCAACCGTACGTGGTTCAAAGGCGTGAGCGCCCTCACTTTTGCCGCCAAGCGCGGCATACACAAGCCCCCGTCTCTGGTGGGCTTCGACTTTGTGTCGTTGCAGAGTATTCTGAGCGCTTCAGGAAACAACGGTGTGTCTAAAAGGAGAGAGAATGGCGGATAGTTCACGCAGAGTGTTCTTGAAGGCGGCTTCGGCGACTGCGGCTGTATTGGCAGTATCGAGCAAGGGTCAGGCCTGGGCCAATGCCGCAGCGGCTTCAGGGCCGGTGCGGATCTGGGGCACGTTCCGGGACCGGCGTCATGCGCCGGGCGACGCGCTCGCATGGAAGCCCGTGACCGAGGTCGCCTCCGATGCGATCGCCCTCGATCCGGGAACAAGCCGGCAGGAGATGCTGGGCTTTGGCGCCGCAATGACGGACGCCTCTTGTTGGGTGCTGAGCCAGATTCCCGCCGGGGAGCGGGCGGCCCTGATGCACGAGCTTTTCGCTCCCGAAGAGATGGCGATGAACGTCTGCCGGACGTGCGTCGGGTCGAGCGACTATTCGAAGGAACTCTTCAGCTACGACGATAGCGAACAGGACGATCCGGAGCTGAAGAAGTTCTCGATCAATCACGACAAGGCTTACGTTCTTCCCATGCTTAAGGAAGCGCGCAAGCAGAATCCGGACCTGTTCCTGTTCTCCTCGCCGTGGAGCCCTCCGGGATGGATGAAGTTCAACCGTTCCATGCTGGGCGGGACGATCAAGAAGCGGACCCTGGAGCCGTATTCGCGGTACTTTCTGAAGTTCCTTGAGGCCTACAAGGCCGAAGGCGTACCGGTCAATGCGATCACGGTGCAGAACGAAACCGACACCACGGTGGACGGCCGGTATGCCTCCTGCCTGTGGGCGCAGGAAGACGAGATCTTGTTCGTGGGTAAGTACCTGGGTCCCCTGTTCCGCAAGAACAACATCCCGACCAAGATCTGGGTTCTGGACCACAACTTCACCCTCTGGGGCCGCGCGATCGCCGAACTGGCCGACCAGGAGGCCCAAGAGTACATCGACGGTATCGCCTGGCACGGGTATGCGGGCGAGCCTTCTGCTATGACGCAGGTACACAACGCGTTTCCGCAGAAGTCCTCCTTCTTCACCGAAGGTGGACCGCGGCAGGCTCCGGGACAGGCCCCCGCAGCAGGCAACAGCGAGATGACGGCCTGGGCTCCGTGGGCGCAATGGGCGAACGACGTGTGCAGAAACTGGTGCCGGTCGATCACCATGTGGAATATCGCGCTCGACGAGTATGGCACGCCGTATATCGGTATCCGGGAAGGGCCGGGGGGAATGGCCGCTCCGTCAGTGGAGCAGCGGCGTGTGCCCAGGATGGGTGCCGGCGTCGTCACGGTGGAGAACGCGAACCACAAGGTAACGCGCAGCGCGCGGTTCTGGGCGCTGGCGCATTACTCGAAGCACGTGAAGCCTGGAGCCAAGGTCTTCCAGACCGATGGCATAGGCGCCAGCAGCGCGGCGCCGACCTCCCAGAGCCCCATCTCTCACATTGGGTTCCGCAATCCGGATGGGAGCTATGTGGTGGTGCTCTCCAATACCAGTTCGGAGAAGCGCGTCCAGCTGGTCATGGGTACGAGCGCTCTGGACTTGGATTTACCGGCCGATTCCGTGCATACGTTGCAGTGGTCGAGTCATTAGCACTTACAACCCACGGAGCATCCAACTTGGCCTTAAGCTGCTGTTCTGAGACCGATTGCAACCACCCTGTAGTTCATTTCGGGCTCCGCGGGGGGCAACGTCATCGTGCGGGTTCCTTGACCTTGACTAACCTGTCGGCCGATACGTTCTTCAACTCCTGAACGATACCCGATGGCCACCGTATCTCCACCAGGTCGGCGGACTTCGCTTGACCCAAGCCGAAGTGGACGGGGCCGGCGCTCGAAGAAGCGTACCCGGCGGCGAAAACCACGTCGTTGTACTGCGCGTTGCCGCCCGTTACCAGCTTGATCCGCGCCCCAATAGCATCGCGATTGCTCCTGGTGCCCTCCAACTGAAACTCCAGCCAGTGATTGCCGCCGGGGCTGTCGTTGAGCCAGATTTCGGCGGGAGCGCTGAGAGCCGTGACAACCACATCGAGACGCCCGTCGCCGTTGAGATCTCCGATCGCCGAGCCGCGATGCCGGGCGGCAGGCTGCGCCGTCAAACCCGCCTCCGCGGTGAGCGCCTGGAACTTCGCCTGCCCTGTATTCCGGAAGACGGTGTTGGGCTGCTCGATTGCGGCGTGCGTGGCATACCCTAACGACTGCACGTGGCCGCGCGAGACGAACAGATCCTTCCAGCCATCGTTGTCGAAATCGGCAATGGTGGGCGAATATCCTGCCATCGACACGCTGAGCCGGGCCAAACCGCTTGCCCCGGTGATGTCGGTGAAACCGTGCTTCCCGAGGTTCCGGAACAACGGAAAGGTCTCATGGTCGAGCGCCACGAAAGCGATATCCGGGAAGCCATCATTATCGATGTCTCGAAAGTCCACGCCCATTCCCGAGATGAACTTCCCATCTTCCGCCAGGGCCACGCCCACATCGAACGCAATCTCCTCGAATTTAGAGCCGCCCTTGTTGTGAAAGAACGAATTGGCCATCTTGTCGTTGGTGACGAAAATATCCATCAGGCCGTCCAGGTCATAGTCCGCGATTCCCACGCCCATTCCCTTCCCGGGATGGGCGCGGATCCCGGATTCCGCCGAAATATCGCGGAAGGTCCCGTCACCGTTGTTCAGGAATAACTGATTCGGGGTCGGCTTATAGAATTTCGGATGGCAGTAGTCGAGCTTGCCCGGTCCCGCCTCGCAGGCCGGCTCGGTGTTGATATCCCAAGCCAGATAGTTGACCACAAAGAGGTCCAGCAGCCCGTCGTTGTTCACGTCCAACCACGCCCCGCCCACCGACCATAAGGGTCCGTACTGGCTGTCCGGCTTGGCGATGCCCGCTTTCGCGGTGACATCGGTGAAGGTGCCGTCGCCGTTGTTATGGTACAGATGATTCCCGTGGACGCCACCCACGAAGATGTCTTTGAACCCGTCGTTATCGTAATCGCCAATGGCAACGCTGTTGTCATAGCCCGGGCCGGCCAGCCCGGCCTTTTCGGTGACATCCTTGAAATTGCCCTTGCCGTCGTTTTCGAAGAGCCGGTTGGAGTATTTGGGCGACGTTTTCTTGAGGGTCTGGATGTCGGCGCCGTTGGTGAAGAAAACGTCCAGGTAGCCGTCGTTGTTGTAATCGAAGACGGCCACACCGCCGGCCATGGTCTCGGGGGCGTGGCGCCGCGCGGTCTCGCAACTCTCCAGCCGGAAATCGATCGGCCGGTAAACGAAGTGGATGGGCGCCTGGGTACTCTGACTGGCGGCAACTACCCAGAAGGCGGCCGCCAGGGCCGCGGCGGCGCATAGTGTTTTGCTCATGGTTGCAGCTCGTTCTTGCGGCCAGGCACCTGGATCAACGGCGGCGGCGGTTCCTCTTTCGCCAGTTCCTTCACCTTGGCAAACTCAGCCTGGGCTTCCTGTTCGCGGCCCATCGTGCGCAGCAGCCGTCCCAGCCTGTAGTGAGCGTCCGGCCGTGCGAGATCGAGCCGGATGGCCTCGCGAAGGTGTCGCGCCGCTTCTGCGGAATCGCCGCCCGCGGAGAGAATGATGCCAAGGTCGAGATGTGCGAGCCGAATGGCCGCATCGAAGCGCAGCGCCAGCCGGAGATGCTCCACGGCGGCCTTGTCATCGCCGTTATGCATTTCGGCATCGCCCAGATAGGTTAAGGCTTGCGTGTGATGCGGCTGATCGGCCAGTTCCGCCTGGAACTCGCGGGCGGCATCCGGGTAACGCTTCTGCTTCCAGTAGAGGTATCCCAGGCCGAAGTGGGCCTCGAGCTCGGGAGCTTTGGCCTTCACCGCGGCTTCGAACTCCGCCGTGGCCGCCTCCGCCTGGTTTGCCGCATCGAGCACTTCGCCCAACAGCAGATGAACGTGCGCGGAATCCGGATCCTTGACCAGCAGCGCGCGGAATTCTTCGATGGCGTTCTGATACTGTTTGGACCACAGGTAGCTTTGCGCCAGCTTGTATCGCAACTCCAGGTTGTCCGGCTGCTCGGCCATGGCTTGCTTGAGTTCGACGGCGGCGGCATCGAACCGGCGGCAACCGTAGTAGCTCATGCCCAGCAATACGCGGGGTTGAAAGCCGGCGGGATCGGCTTTGGTGGCCTGCTCGAAGGCCGCCGCCGCGTCGGAGAATCTGTTGAGCTTGAAATAGGCCAGACCGAGGTTCAGGAAGATGCCCGGCAGACGCGGATCGAGTGCTATGGCGGCGCGGTAATGCGGAATGGCGAGTTGGTATTTACCGTCGCGAGCCAGCGCCAGCCCGGCGTTGGCCTCGTCGACCGCCTTGCGGTCGGTAGCGGATGCCAGGCACACAGCAGATGCCAGCACGAGCAGGGCGCACTTCATAGGACCTGATTTTGGCAACGTTCGATTTCCATAGTACCGCTTCTGCTGCTGGCGGCCAATGGGCATATCGATGACACGGTTCGAAACATCCGCGGCAACGTGGACTACGCGCAGGCTTCGCACCTGTTCCACAACAATGGCCATGGGGTGTTCCGCGATATCGCCAGGGATGTGGGCGGCGGCTTTGCATCGCCATAGGGGTTCGCATGCGGCTGATTGGGCCCAAGTCCAATCGAGAGGCGATCGGCGCGGCAGTCCGCCTGTCCACGCCCGAAGGAATGCAATCGAGGATGGTGAAGACCGGTTCCAGTTACTTATCGCAATCGGAGTTGGCCCTGATTTTCGGGATCGGCAGGCGGGACAGGGCGGAGCGCGTGCTGATTGAATGGTCCAGCGGCCGGGTGGAAGAACACAAGAACGTGCCCGCCGGCAACTATGAGTGTCTGGAAGAGCGAGGAGTAAAATCGCTCAGTCGCTGAGGGCTCCACTCTTAGGCCGCAGGCTAATGCCTTTCTACTATTCTGCGCCGCTGCACCCGTATGTTACACTTCTAGAGAATCAGATCCTGTAATTGCTTTCAGGGAGTCTGAGTGCCTGTACTGTTCTTGTTTCTGTTGGGGCTGACGGCTCAAGCATCCGCACCGTCGAGTGCGTTTCTGTATACCGAAGCACCGCAATATGATGTTCAGGCGATGCTCGTCGGGGGGCAGCGATTCCCCGGCGGAGCGGTGGTGAAGGTGTTCTCGGGCGGTGTTTCCCGGCCTCTCGCGCCCTCCCTGGCAACTTCGGCCGACGCCGCCGTGTCGCCGGATGCCAAATATGCTCTGGTATCTGGTAAGCAGAAGCCGGACCAGCCGTGGCAGATTTGGGAAGTCCCATTGGCGGGCGGCCTACCGAGGGAGGTGACGTTCGGTGCGGAAGACTGCATCCGTCCGTTTTACGCTGCGGAGCGGAAGGTCGTTTACGCGCGCAAAACGCCGAGCGGGTTCCAGATCGAGATCGCTCCACTCGAAGGGAACAATCCGCTGCGCCTGACCTGGCTGGCGGGCAACTTCCTTCCGGACGGCGTGATGCGCGACGGCCGCGTGCTCTTCGAAGCGGCTTTTCCGAGTGCGCCTTCCACTACCCGCGAACTCTACACGGTTTACACGGACGGCTCCGGCGTGGAAACCCGCCGGTGCGATCACGGACCCGACCGCCATTCCGCGGCAGAATTGGCTACGGGGGACTTGATCTTTCAGACCGGCACCACGCTCGCACGGTTCACTTCAGCGCGCGTCGGACAACTGGAACTGGCGTTGCCGAAAGGCCAATACCTGGGACCGGTGGCAGAGGTGGAAGGGGGAGAATGGCTGGCCCCGTATCGCCTGAGAGCGGAAAGCGCGTACTGGATTTGCCGATTCCCGCCGAGGCCGTCGGCGCAACCCGTAAAGGTAGTAGGGCCGAACACCTTTCAGCCCGTGCCGATCCGCGTGCGCCCGGTACCGCCCTACCACCCTTCCGGACTGGGCAATCGCGAGGGAGCCAATCTGCTTTGTCTGAATGCTTATGTTTCGAAATCGGAGCAGATCCCGAAGGACTCCGTGGCGGAAGTGCGAGTCTGGGCCCAGAATGGCCGCGGCGACGCGGTGGCCTTGGGTAAGGCGCCGGTTGAGCCCGACGGCTCCTTCTACCTGCAGGCGCCATCGGAAACGCCGCTGCGTTTCGAACTCCTGGACCGCGCGGGCAAGACCGTCGCGGCCGAGAAGGGTTGGTTTTGGGCCCGAAAGGGAGAGCAGCGGGTGTGCGTCGGCTGTCACGCCGGTCCGGAACGGGCGCCTGAGAACCTGGCGCCGCAAGTTCTTTTGCGCACCCAGAAGCCGGTGCCGATGGGAAAACCAGGTGATTAATTCACAGACCGTGAGATTCGGTGCTACTGGGCAACCAATAGCTGACGCAGCCCCGATCAAAGCCACGACCCCAAGAAGCCGTGAAGAAATTGGTTGGCAGGCGAAAGCGTCTGCCCCACAAAAACGCAAGCCCTTGCGCACCAAGGCGGGACAGACGCTTCCGTCTATCAACCCGGCGATCTCATCATTTTTTTCACAACTTTTAAGCGAGTGGTTTCCCGCAAATAGCACAACGCCTCGCGGTCAGAGAACTCAGGAGCTTCCATGCTGTTTCGCCTATTGATTTCGGTTCTGTTCCTGGCGGCCGCGGAGCAGCCGGCGCCAGGGCCGATCCGCTTTGCCGATGTCACGCGGAGTGCGGGCATCGCGTTCACCCACAGCTTCGGCGCGCAGCAGTTGGGATCGCTGCTCGAAAGCACCGGCGCCGGTGCCGTATGGTTCGACTACAACAACGACGGGTACCCGGACCTGTATGTGGTGTCAGGACGGCCGCTGGGGGACGGGATGCACCCGTACCCGTTGCACAAAGCGCCGGATCCTATGCCCCACAATCACCTCTACCGGAACAACCGCAATGGCACATTCACGGACGTCACCGAGAGCGCTGGAGTAGGCTCGGGCTTATACAGCATGGCTGCGGTGGCCGCCGACTACGATAACGACGGCAACGTGGACCTGCTGGTAACGGGCTATGGCCGCGTTATCCTCTACCGCAACAAGGGCGATGGCACGTTCGAAGACGTCACCGCCAAGGCTGGTATCAACATTCCGGGGTGGTCGATCGGGGCTGCGTGGCTGGATTATGACCGCGACGGCTGCGTGGACCTGGTGGTGGGCCGCTACGTGAAATTCGACCCGCAGTATCGGGCTTACTATCCGGCGGACAACTATCCCGGGCCGCTCGACTACCCGGCTGAAACGAATGTGCTGCTGCATAACAACTGCGATGGTACCTTCAGCGACGTCTCTGCCAAGGCGGGAATCGCCGGTTTCAAGGGGCGCGCGATGGGTGTCACGGCCGCGGACTTCGATGGGGATGGCTACCCCGATATCTACGTGGCCAACGACAAGAGCGCGAACTTTCTCTTCCACAACCAGCGGGATGGGACCTTTAAGGAGATCGCCAACCAGGCCGGGGTGGCATTCGGACAGAACGGCGAGAACACCTCGGCCATGGGGCCTGTTTTCGCGGACTTCTTCAACGACGGCAAGGTGGATCTCTGGGTCTCCGACTCCAAGTACAACCGCCTGTACCGAAATCTGGGCGGGACCATGTTCGACGACATTACGGAGCGGGCCGGCATCTCCCAATTGGCGGCGCAGTACGTGAGTTGGGGAACCGGCGCACAGGATTTTGACAACGATGGCCTACTGGACCTCTTCATCGTGCACGGCGGGTTGATTCACATGGTGCCGCAGGAACACTCGATCTTCCGCAACCTCGGAAAAGGGAAGTTTGCGGATGTGTCTGCTACTGCCGGTCCCTTTTTCGATGCCAAGACCGGAGTTAAATCGGTCGGACGGGGAGCCGCCTTCGCGGATTATGACAACGACGGCAGGATGGATGTTTTCATCGTGAACCTGGGCGGGCCGGCGGTGCTGCTACGCAACACGACGGCTGGCGCGAGTCATTGGATCGGCGTCCACCTAGTGGGCAAGAGGAGCAACCGGGACGGAATCGGGGCGAGAGTCGAAGTGGCCACCGGCGGGATGCGGCAGCAGCGCGAGCGGACGGCCGGTTCAGGCTATCTCTCGCAGGACGACGGACGGCTCCACTTCGGGTTGGGCAGCGCCACGGCCGTCGACAGCCTAACAGTGACCTGGCCCAGTGGCACGGTGCAGACCCTCAACAAGGTGCCCGCCGACCGTGTGATCACCATCGAGGAGGAGTAGCCATGCGCGGAACCACTGCGGCCTGGTGCATCATAGCCACGGCGCTCTGCGTTCCCGCCCAGGAGAGTGCGGCGCCGGCCTATCCATCACCTATCGAAATGGTCCTGTCGGCCAACGGAAGCCGCTTGTACGTGGTGTGCGAGGGGACCAACGAAGTCGTGGAAGTCGATCCCGCGGCGGGCTCGGTGCTGCGGCGCGTCCGCGTAGGCCAGCATCCGAAAAGCATTTCGCTTTCCGCCGATGGCCGATCCTTGTACGTCGCGAATTCGTGGAGCGACACGGTATCGGCAATCGAGGTGGCATCCCTGAAGGTGGCGCGGGAATTGCCCGCGGGCTACGAGCCCAACGCCGCCGTGGCGGATGCGGAAGGCCGTTTCCTGTACGTGGCGAATCGCATCGGCAACGACGTTTCGGTGATCGATCTGGCTCGCGGCGTGGAAACCAAGCGTTTGCTGGCGGGCCGCGGCGCCGCCTACCTGTCGCTTTCCTCGGATGGCCGGCGCATCTATTGCACGCATATCTACCCGCAGCCTGGGGCGTTCCGCACGCCGCCCGAATCGGAAGTGACAGTAATCGATACGCGCCGTCAGATGGTGGTGGAGCGCGAACGCTTGCGCAACGCCGCCGGCACCTTCCACACCGCGGCCGCGGACCATGGCCGGTTGGTGTTCGCGGCCCAGATGCGGCCCAAGAACCTCATTCCGCTGGCCCATGTGGAGCATGGATGGGTGATCGGGAATTCGCTCTCGGTGTTCGGCGCGGCGATCGGCGAGGTGGTGCAGATCCCCATCGACGAACTGGACCGCTACTACACTCCTCCGTTTGGCCTGGCGATTTCCCCGGGCGACCAGCAACTATTCGTCAGCACCACCGGGTCGGACAGTGTGACCGTCATTGAGATTCCGAAACTGCTGGCGTTCATACGGGCGGCCAGCCCCGATGACCGGCGCAACATGGCGAACGATCTCTCGGCCTCGGCCAACTACGTTTCGGCGCGCATCCCGGTGGGCCGCGCCCCCAAGGGCCTGGCTCTCTCGCCGGACGGCAAGCGGCTTTTCGTGGCCAACCGGACGGACGACACCATCTCGGTGGTGGATACAGCGGCGCGCCGCGTGGCCTCCACCATTTCGCTCGGCCGGCCCGTGAAGCTCACAGCCGAGCGCCGTGGCGAGCGCCTGTTCTTTTCCGCCCGGTTTGCCTTCCAGGGCCACTTCGGGTGCGCCAACTGTCACATTGAGGCGACCATAGACGGGTTGAACTGGGACCTGGAGCCGGATGGTTTCGGTGTGGATATTGTCGAGAACCGGCTGCTGGAAGACATCGCCGATACCGCGCCGTTCAAATGGAATGGAAGCAACCCGGATCTGGAAACGGAATGCGGCCCGCGGACTGAGAAGCACTTCTACCGCGCCCAGAGCTACTCGCCAGCCGAACTGGCCGACCTGGTCAGCTTCATCAAATCGATTCCGCTGCGGCCCAACCGCTACCTCAGGAAGGACGGTGAACTGACCGCGCAGCAGGAGCGCGGTTTAGTCATTTTCGAGCGCACCCGAACCAAGAATGGAACGCCGATCGACAGTGACAACCAGTGCTCCACGTGTCATATGGGCCCGCATCACACCAACCAGCAGTTAGTGGACGTAGGGACCGGGAAGCCGACCGATCGGGCGCCGCTGGTTGATGTGCCTCAGTTGAACAACGTCGTGATGATGGCGCCCTATCTGCACGACGGCTCCGCCCGCACGCTGGAAGAGATCTGGACGGTGTTTAACCCGCACGATCGGCACGGCGTGACCAACGACCTCACCAAAGACGAGTTGAACGACCTGATTGAATACCTGAAGACTCTATGAATACGCGGCCGGTGATATCCATCCTCTTCGCGGCACTCTTGGCGACCCAGGCATGGGCAGGCGCCCCTGAGATGCCGCAGTTCCGGTGGGAGAACTTCACCACGGAAAACGGATTGCCGGACAACCATGTGTTTCAGGTGAAGGTGGACGGCAATCGGGTGTGGGCGGCCACCGAGAATGGTCTGGCCCTATACCAGAACGGCCGCTGGAAAGTGTACGGCACTGCCGACGGGCTGGCGCATCGCGCCGTGCTTTTCATCGACGTGGACCCGCGCACCGGCGACGTCTGGGCGGCCACCATGGGCGGGTTAAGCCGGTTCTCGGCAGGACGATTCGACAATTACACCCAACTCAACAGCGGTCTGCCCAATGACGTGGTCTACGGCGTGGCCGTGCAAGGCGACGCCGTTTGGGTCGCCACAGCGGCGGGCGGCGGCCGCCTCGACATCAAGACCGGCCAATGGAGACACTTCAACGAGCGCAACACTCCCATGTACGAGATCTGGACCTACGCCGTCACCGCCGGCGCCGAAAAGGTCTACTACGCGGTCTGGGGTGGCGGCGTGCTCGAGTATGACGTGAAGACCGGCCGATGGAAAGACTACAACGACCCCGACGGCGAAACTGAAGTGGTAGTGCTCAAGGACCAGGGGCTGATTCATGAGATCACCACCTCAGTAAGCTGGGCCGAGAAGGATCACGTTCTGTGGGTTGCCACTTACTTCGGCGCGAGCCGCTACGACGGGCGATACTGGAAGAACTTCCTCGACAAGGATAGCGGCCTCCCCAGCAATTTCCTGAATCAGGTGAAAGCGGTGGACGGCACGCGCGCCTGGTTCGCCACCGATAAGGGCCTGGCTTATTACGACGGCGCGAGTTGGGCGGTCTACCGCCCGGCACTGGACACCCACGCGCCGGAAATGACCGTGCGCGACGCGCAGGGCGCCATCACGCACGTTCCCACCGCGACGGCTCCCGCGCACAATTACATTTTGGGGCTGGATTTTGATGGTGACGACCTCTGGGTGGCCACCGCGCACGGGCTGAGCCACGGAATTCGGATAAAGAAAAAGGAGGCAGGCAAATGATGAACATTTCGGAAGCGCTGGCCGAAGCGATGGGCTCCGTGACCCTCAAAAAGAGACAAGTGCGCGCGCCGCGGGCACTCAACGAAGCCTACGATTACGCGCGTCCCAGTTCCTTTTCCCGGGGCTTGCGCCTGGACTTCGGAAACGTGGCAGTGCTGCTGATCTCTGGGACCGCCTCCATCGGTGCGAACGGGGAAACGCTGCACGAAAGTGATTTCCGCGCCCAGACCCGCCGCACGTTTGCCAACATCACGGCCCTGCTGGAGTCGGAAGGGGCGAGCTGGCAGGACGTCGTGCGCACCACCTGTTACCTGCGCGACATCGAGCGCGATTACGCCGCGTTCAATGAGGAGCGGTCGGCTTTCTATCGGGCGCAGAAACTCGATCCGCTGCCGGCGTCAACGGGAATCCAGGCCATCTTGTGCCGTCCGGACCTGCTGGTGGAAATCGAAGCGATTGCGATCTTCCACACCGCGACGGAAGCAAAGGAGTAGAAATGCCACTAGCCATCCGGCGCCTGCTGTTGGCCGCGGCCCTCGCCGCAGCGTTGCGAGCCCAGGGTTCGAGCGGCTGTGCCTGTGGCGCCGATCCGCCCGGCCCGCCGCGCAATCGCGAAGTCCGCCCCTATGCCGGCACGCCCGAGGACATGCGTCCTTACGGCAACTTCACCGTGCCCTACTATGAGTACTATCAGAAGCAGGTGGAGTACAGCGGCGCCGCGCGGGACGTGGCCACCCTCAGACCGCAGGACGTCGATGAGGTACGCATCGGCTTTCTGGGACCCGTCGAAAACCATCCCGACGAAGCCCTCGGTAAGATGATGCTCAACGGCGCGCTGCTGGCCATCGAAGAGGCCAATGCGCGCGGCGGTTACGGCGGCAAGCCATTCCGGCTCATGGTGCACAACGACGCGGCGCTCTGGGGCGCGTCCAGCAATGAGATCGTCAAAATGGCTTACGACGAAAAGGTCTGGGCCATGCTCGGATCCATCAGCGCCGATTCCACGCACATCGCGCTGCGCGTGAGCCTCAAGGCTGAAGTGCCCATCGTGAACTCCGCGGCCACGGACCCCACCATTCCCGAGACCATCATCCCCTGGTACCTGACTACCATTCAGGACGATCGGGTGCAGTCCTACACGCTGGCGCGGCGCATCTACACCGATCTCGGCCTGACCCGAGTGGCGCTGCTGCGCGTCAACGACCGCTACGGCAGGTTCGGTGTGCTCAAGTTCAAAGAGGCCGCGCAACGACTGGGCCATCCGGTCACCATCGAACAGAAATTCCTGCCGGGTTCAACCGATTTCCGGCGATCGCTGGGGATTATCGCCGATTCCGACGCGGAAGCGATCGTGGTCTGGGGAGACCAGGCGCCCACCGCGGCCATCCTCAAGCAGATGCGCGAACTGGGGATGAAGCAGCGGGTTTTCGGCAGCTTCAGGACCATCGGCGACGACATGCTGTTATCGGCGGGAGCTGCCGCCGAAGGAATGGAGGCGGTATTTCCCTTCGATCCGAGTCGCGACGACCCGGCCTGGACCGGCTTTCGCGCCCGTTTCGCCAGGCGCTTCGACCGCCAACCCGAGGTGTTTGCGTCGCTGGCCTTCGACACCATGAATATCCTGCTTGACGGCGTCTGCCGCGCCGGTTTGAACCGCGGACGCATCCGCGACGCCCTTGCCGGCCGGGAAGGCTACAAGGGGGTCACCGGTGAAATGGCGTTCGATCCCAACTCCAAGAACACCGTCGCCATGTACCTGGCCACGGTCCGCAACGGCGCCATCGAGTACCGGCGTTATGGGATGCAGAAAGTCTACGCCACTGTGGGCGAGGGCGGAGTAGCCTACGCCGGGCCACCCGTGGCAGACGCGGCAAGCGGTCCGCGGCGCTTCGTGGTTTTCGGCCCCGGGGCGGATCAGGTGGCTTCTTCGCCGGAAGTGCGCGCCGCACTCGAACCTTTGGGCGGGCGCTATTCGTTGTCAGCCGTGGATGCGGACAAGCCGTGGGGACAGGCGTCCACGGAGTTGGTGGAACTGCTCTACCAGGGGAGTGTCCTGGGCATCATCGCGGTGGGCCGGAACGCCAGCCATCTGGCGGAACAACTCGCTGCCAAGACCTTCGTTCCGGTGATTGCGATTTCATCCGACGCCAGCCTTACGGCGGTGAATCTCCCCTGGATATTCCGCCTGCCCGTTGACACGGCGCTGGAGCAGGCGGTACGGGCGATGACGGCCGCGGCGGAAAAAGCCGGTCCGAACCGGGGCCGCTTGCGTGATGCACTGGCCGCGAGCGGCCGCTTCGACAACCGGGGAGAGCCACGGCCGTAGCCTAAGCTCAGGCCCAGGTAGAGCTACTTCTTTTTAGCCTGCATCTGCTTCTCAAAAGTTGCCCTCATGTCCGCCAGAACCTTTGGGATGTCGTCGGGACGGCGCACCAGCCCCTGAAAAAGCTGGCGCATCTCAAACGGAAGCCCCAGGAAAATCCGCCGGGCCGCCACGGGTGGCGGCCCTCCCGGAGTTCCGGCAGGCGGGATCGTCGCCGGAAGTTGCACGGCGAACATGCCGCCGCCCGCCAGCGGTTCATGCGGGTACTGCATCAGCCACTCACAGTTGTGGCCGTCGAGAATCATGTTGGCGGAGAGCACGGCCCATTGGCCGGCATCCGCAGCCGAGGGCGCCTGGCAATCCCACAACCTGGACTGCGGCACAAAGGCGGTGGAATCGGAAAACCCGTACATATCCAGAGGGACATCCTTGAGACCATGTTGCCGGGCGAATCGCTCCACCTCCGGAAGTGCCTGGTTCCAGTCGAGATTCGAGTCGTTGACCAGCCAGTATGCGGGATGCCCCGAGGCGAGCGGGTTGATATAGGGGAAGTAGGTTGGATAGGCGCGCACGGCCGTGACCAGGCAACTGGCGCCCAGCAACACCACCAGCGCGCCGGAGGCCCACGCTAGTTTCGGAGCCATCCTCCGGATCCGCCCTAGCAGGCGCGGAAGCGGCGCCAGCAGCAGAATCGACAACCAGATCCCATGGGGATAGGCGTGACCGAGGATGAAGGTCGCCCGGTTCCCGGTAATCACTACGAAGGCCAATCCACACAGAAAAAGCCATGGCGGCATCAGCAGGCGTCCCAGAAGCGCGGCCAGGGAACCATGACCTGCAAGGCCCGGAATGTTCAGCGGCTGGTTCCAGGAAAGGAGGAAGTAGACCGCGTACACCACAAGCGCGGCCCACAGAGTGGCTTTCCGCATGGCGCGCCAGCGCAGCCGGCGCCACTGGCGTGCGTCCGGTTTCGCGGCGGGCTGGCCGGCGATGGGCCGCCAGCGCGTACTCAGCGCCACGGCGATGAAGACGAAGAACAGAATTGCGCCAGTGAACTTGGTGAGAACCGCGCCGGCCAGCGCCAGGGCCATCAGGAGAGTGTTCTTCCGGTCGGGACGGTCCCATAGCCGGGCCATCGCCAAAAGTGCCAACAGGGAGAAGAAGGTAATGGCGATATCGGTCAGCACCAGGGGACCGAAGACCAGAAACACGGGGGTGCTGGCATAGACCCCCAGGCAGAGCAGCCCGCCCCAGTCGCCGCCCAGTCGCCGCGCACAGACGAACACAACCCAGCCGAGGGCGATGGTGAGAAGCAGCATGGGGAGTCTGGCCCAGGCGAGCGTGCTCTGTGGGCTGTTCCAGCGCGTCAGAACGTATTCGCCGAAAACCCACTCCGCCAGGTAAGCGGGAAAGAAGTCCCGGCTGGCGCTCCACATAACACCGGAGTAGTCGGCGTGGATTCCCCGCATCACCAGCGGCAGCGCGGCTAGCACTTTGGCGAGGGGCGGATGCTCTTCGTTGTAGCGCAGATCGAGCTTTTGCAGGTAGCTTACGCCGGCGCCAATGTGAGCTACCGCATCGATGGTGACGGACTCGCGGAGGGCGGCGCCCCCAGCCAGCAGGAACATCAGCGCGAGTAGCAGAAGCGCCAAGATCGAAATGCCGGAGCGAGTGGGCATCGGTCGTCCTTTGACCATTTCCTGATTGTAGACAAGTTGCTCTAATCTGCCGGCGCTCGGAGAGATTGCTGACGAGAACCTGCGGCGCCGAGTTGAAGTCGTTGGTCACGATATCGGGATCGCCGTCGCGACGGTGGCGGGTACGTTCGGCGACACGGGTCGTAGCAGCCGCAGAGCGGGACGCGTCAGATATTCGCGGATGTAGTCCCAGTGGGCGTCGTCGTCCGGATAGTGCTCACCGGTCGGGTACGGGTATCGGCTCATCCCATGGAAGGGCAGAGGCAGCACCGACTGCGAGAAGGCCGTATTGGCGTCCGCGTCCTTGGCCCAGCCATCCACCAGCAGCAGGTAGTCGCGTATCCAGCCAGCCGGCAACGCGGGCAGACCGGCAGCGGCGAAGCGCATACGGATCTCGTCGCCCGAGCCTAAGATCACCATGCGATCGTCGGGCTCCCGCAACAAGTCCTGCACGGAGCCGTAGCGCGTATAGTTTCCGGGCGTGGGGTTCCACATGGAAGTGGAACTGGTGGCCTGATAATCGAATGATTCCGGCTGCTTACGTTCGGGGTCGATAGTGGCGCGCGAGAAGCCCCGAAAATGCAAGTCGGCGGAGGACATGGCGATTTCCGTGAGATGCGCCGGGGGCGGAGCGTTGTTCTCGAACAGGTAGATCTCGTCCCAATAGACGCATAGATTGGTCACGATCCGCACCTCACGCGACGCGGAGAGGAACTTGCCGGTGAGATCCACCGCCATGGCCTTCGGTTTGCCGGAGGGCATGCCCATATCTTCGATGACGGTTTTCCAATTCCCCTTCGCATCTTTGACCTGAAGATAAGGAAACACCAGGTCGCGATGCGCCTGAGCTGCGGCCAGGAACGTGCTGCCATCGGCCCAATCCACCCAACCGTAGAGCACCAGCACGGCTTTTCCGTCGGGTGCGGCGCCGGCAAAATTCAAATCCAGAGTGTGCAACTCCGCCACGCCCGCGTGGTCGCGGTGGAAGGCATCCGGGTAGTGCTGGTCGCGAGCCAGCAGAGCCGCCCGCACGTCGGCTCCATGGGTATCCCGCGCCGAGGCAGGGTACGTCCGGCGATTCGATCCGTACAGACGGAACTCGGGAAAGGGCGGCGACTTGAACTTCTCATTGGTGACGATTTCCATGTTCGCCGGGTGGTCCAGCGCCAGCAGCTTGATCTGGTCGATATAGGAAACCTCGCGCAGTTCCTCCGTCATGCGGACTTCGTAGGCTCCCTCGCGCGCCTGCAGCATGGCGGCGGGGATGGAGACGTATTCGTCATGATCCACCGGGAAGTATTGTCCGTCGCCGGAACTGGCGCCCAGCGGGGCTACGCCTAAAACGTCGGTGACGAACTGAAAGCGCTGGCCGTTCCAGGTGAAGATCATGGGGCAGGAACCGGCCAGGCGCGGCGCCTCTTTCACCACCAACACGCGGTTGACCGGTTGTTTGATTTCGTTCTGGATCAGGCCATTCGGCCAAGTGATGCGGATGGTGTCCACGCTGGTGTGGCTGCCGAGGCGAAATACCAGGGGCACCCCCGCGTAGATCATTTTTTCGTAGCTGGCGCCGGCCTTCACTTCGACTTTGGCATTCACGGAGAGTTTGGCATTTTTGACCCCGGTGAGCCCTACTTCGATCCAGTTGCCATAGGCCGGGGTGACGTCGTGAGCCATTACTAGGCTTCCATCATCTTGGATGCGCGCCCAATCCAGCCGCCCATTGCCCATGAAGTCCGCAGCGGCCGAACCGGCAGGGAACGCGGCGTGGTCCGGCCGCGGAACCGCTTGCAGGTCGCCGGCGCGATTCAGAAGCAGGCCGCCGGGTTCGAACTCCAGGTCCGTATAGCTATCGTGATTGACGTCGGCCGCCACTAGCCCGTGGGCGTCCGGTGGCAATGCATTGAGCGGAACGGCCTGGTAGGTTCCACCCAACCGGTCGCGGTAAAGCACGCCGGGGCGGCCGGCATAGGAGACCACAAGATCGAACCCCGGTGTGTCGGGTTCCAGATCAAACCGCACGGCATCCACAGCCCGCCCCGAAACAAACGGGAACCGCTTTGTTTCATCGCTAAAGCCCGCTTCGCCGTTGTTGCGCAACAGGCGGGACTCGTCACCGATCAGAATCAGGTCTTCGTCGTAATCGTGATCGGTATCGATCCATACTGCCTTTCGGAACGAGCCGGTGGCCAGTTCGGCGCGCTTCACGAACCGGGTTCCAGTGTTGTGGTAGAGTGTGGCGCCCTTGGTGGTCACCACGCAGAGGTCGGGCAGGCCGTCGTTATCGAAATCGCCCGGCGCGATGAATTGGACGTCGCGCAATTCCTCCAAGCCGGAGTTTTCCGCCAAGGTGCGGCCGTTGCGGAACAAGGCTACGTGACTGGCCGACCAGCCAATGAGGTCGGGGCGTCCATTAGTCCCCGGCAGGGTGGCGACTCCCGACCCCGGCCCACCGAACCCTTCCGCCAACTTCTCCAGGCGGTACACCGGCGCGGCCAGGGGAGCCGAAGGTGAGGCATCGATCGGGTCGTACAGTTCGGCATACTGGCACCACTCCACGTCTTCGGGAACGGCGGCGCCCTCCTGCTGTTTTTTCAATTCCTGAAAGATGCGCAACTCTTCGGCTGCCCGATCGAGACGGCCTCCACGCCGGTACAACCCATAGAGCTGGAAACGGGGAGCAGCCAGGCGCGGGTTCAGATCGCGTGCGGCTTCGAATTGCGCGATGGCCGCCGTGTTATCGTCCTTCAGCTTGTAAAGCACTCCCAACTGGTAGTGCGGCACCGGCTCATTGGGGACCAGTCTCACCATCTCCCGGAACTGAGCCAGGGCCTTGTCGATCTCATTCTGTTTCTTGTAAACAATGCCTAGGTTGAACCAGGTATAAGGCAGTTTGGGGCTGCGCTTCTGGACCCGCTCCAACTCGGCGGTGGCGGCTTTGACGTCACCCTGGCGCAGCAGGGCCAGCCCGTAATTCAGTTGTTCGCGCACCGAATTCGGCGCCAGGGCCAGGGCTTGCCGCAGTTCCTGCACGGCCTCTTTATGAGTGGTGGGGTTTTCGTAGAATGCCTTGCCCAGATTGCGGTGCTGCCAGATCCGGGCGTCGTTCAAATTGTTTTGGCCGAAAACCAGCCAGCCTGCGCCGCTCACACCGGCCAGCAGAGCCGCCCACACGAACCCCCACCATTTGCTGCGCATCTACCTGACAGTATGCCAGCATTTGGAGCCCGCCGCGGCCGGGGATGCGCGAGAATAATACTTGGCTCTAAAGCGCGCCCCTGAAGACCACATTCTGACGCTCTCCGCCCGGGAGCAAGCCCGCCTGGTCCGGGTACGCAGTATCTCCTCTCGCGAGTTGATCTCCGCTCATCTGAAGCAGATCGCCGCGGTCAACCCGGTACTTCACGCCGCCGTGGAGGTGCAAGCCGAACGTGCGTTGGAGGATGCGGACGCGGCCGATCGCGAACTGGCCGCGGGCTCTCTGCGGGGGCCCTTTCACGGTGTGCCGTTTAGCGTCAAGGACTCGATTGAGCAGGCCGGCAGCCGGTGCACCGCCGGTACCTTGGGCAGAAGCGACGCACCACCTTCCACCGCCGATGCGACCCTGGTCGAGCGCCTGCGCAACGCGGGCGCCATCCCCATCGCGCGGACGAATCTGCCGGACCTCCTGTTCGCTTTCGAGAGCTCCAACCTGCTTTTCGGACAGACCAACAATCCCTACGATGTGACCCGAACCCCCGGCGGCAGCAGCGGGGGGGAAGCGGCCCTTCTGGCGGCGTGCGGCTCTGCTTTGGGTCTGGGCAGCGACGCTGCCGGCAGCGTCCGCCTGCCCGCCGCATTCTCGGGAATCGCCGCCATCAAGCCGACCTCGGGCCGCCTGCCGCGCACGGGTCACTTTCCACCCGCGGGCGGCTGGCTGGAAACCTTATGGCAGATCGGTCCCATGGCCCGGCGCGTGGAGGATCTCATCGAAGCCATGCGGCTGCTGACCGGTCCCGATGGCATTGATTCCACGGTTCCCGATGTGCCGTACCGTGATCCCCAACAGGTGAAGCTAACCGAATTACGGGTGGCGTTCTATACCGATAACGAAATCGCCGCGGCGGATGGAGAAGTTTCCGGCGTGGTGCGGGCGGCGGCTGCGGCTCTTGCTTCCGCGGTTCGCTCCGTAGAGGAATCCCGTCCGGCCTGTCTGGCGGCGGCCTACGATTTGGAGATGAAACTGATCGGTTCGGATGGCGGCGACAGTCTACGCGACTATTTGCGTCAATTGGGCTCGAGTGAAGTCCATCCGCTGCTCACTGGCTGGCTCGACAAGTTGGAGCCGTATCGCACGGATCTGGCCGGCCTGGCGGGATACTGGGCTGAGTTGGATGCTTATCGCGCGGAGATGACCCGATTCCTTCGCAACTTCGATGTGATTCTTTGCCCGGCTTACATCCACGTAGCGCTGCTTCACGGCGAATCGATCCGCGACGACAATTTTCGCGGCTTCAGCCACACCATGGCCTTCAATGTGGCAGGGTGGCCGGGCGCGGTGGTGCGGTGCGGCGAATCGAGCACCGGCCTGCCGATTGCGGTGCAGGTGGTGGCTGCTCCGTGGCGCGAAGATATCGCCTTGCGTGTGGCGCTCTGGCTAGAGGAAGCCTTCGGCGGCTGGAGGCCTTCCGCTTTATTTACTGAAGCGCGATGAGGCCAATCGTCCGCCGTTGCTCTCCACCCAAACCACGGCATCTGCGCCAGTCCGCCGCTCTATTCGCAATCGCTATCTCATTCATTTCAGTCCTCTTAATGGGCCTTATCGCGGCGCCGCGCGGTCTTCATCTTCTGTCTGATAAACAGGCGAATAACAGAGGTCTAGAGTCGTTGCAGCGCTTGAACTTATGGTTCAGGGTGCAATCCGATATCAGGGCCAAATCAAGGCCCCTCGGCCTAAAGAACGACGGGACTCGGCCAATGCTTCGCCGACAACAAGGCGTGGGTCCGGCTCGATAATCCGCCTTATCGCTGTTTTCCAGGCCATCGGCCCCCCAGATGGGGGCAGATGTGGGACTTTTCGCAAAATTCGGCCCAGAGGGAGCAGTCGAATTGCCGTATGGCTGCAAGGGGTTTCAGGCACCTTGGATGGGAATGAGCCGGGATCTTTGGGAACCCGCTGCCCTAGCTCACGAAGATTTCTCTCGAATCTTGTATGCGAACCGCAGGAAGCTCTTGGCATTCACCGGCCCAGTCTTCGGGTATAACCCTGCCACAAACGCTAGAGTTTTCGCGTCCGCTGCCCTTACCCATTGTCGCCAGCCCAAGAACGATCCGTAATAATAGGCCTTTAGCATAGCATCCAGGTCCCAGTAATTTCGAACCGCGTAATAACAGGTGCGAATGGTTTCTTCACGCTCCTGTCTTCCCTCGCCCGGTATTTGCGGCCGCCGCCCCCGTTTGGGTGTCCCAAGCCGTGCCTTCATCAACTCTTCTTCAGCAGCCTTCTCGCACGCCCCCTGAATCGTCATTCCGGCGCGATGCCAGCCTTGAACCCACAGCGCACGTCTCCGTGACAAATCGGACCCGCGGGGCCGACCCCCGCTGCGGTACCCCGGGATTCTTGCCAAATGTTGGTGAAGAGAACACACCCGTCATGGCTTTCTTCTGCTGCCGGCCGCGCTGACCCGTTCGTGAAGCTAAGTCAATGAAAAGCCACGAACCGAATTCCTCCATCTGCTCGCGTGTAGGACTCGGCAGCGCTGCAAAGGAACTCGGCACTCACCTAATATACAGCGTCCTTTTGACCGACGCGATTACACTCGGATTCAAGTTGATTTCTTTCGATGGAGCTCTAGATGGAACTGACCAGTGAGTACCTTGCGCCTGCCCACAAGCCTGTCGGGACAAATTTATGAGGCATCTGGATATCCAAATCGAGCACTGGCCCGTGGACCGACTGATCCCGAGCGACGTTAACCCGCGCACTCACACCCCCGAGCAGGTGGCGCAGATCGCCGCCTCCATCCGGGAATTCGGTTTCATAAATCCAATTCTCGTTGGGCCGGACGGCGTGATCGTTGCTGGTGAAGGGCGCCTCCGGGCGGCCCAGGCGCTGGGCTTGCGCAAAGTTCCTGCGATCGTGCTGGGGCACCGGTCTGCGGTTCAACGCCGCGCCCTGGCCATCGCCGATAACCAGCTCGCGCTCAATGCAGGCTGGGACGAGCAGAGGCTCCGCGAACAACTGGCAGCCCTGAAGGACGAGGGTTTCAATCTAGATCTGCTCGGTTTCGACGACCAGGAGTTGGCGCGCCAACTGGCCGCCCAGCAGGCCGCTGGGCTCACCGACGAGGACGAAGTTCCGGACGTTCCCACCGCCCCGGTCACCAGGCCCGGCGACCTCTGGTTGTTGGGCCCTCGCAAAGGGCACCCGCAGCACAGAGTATTGTGCGGAGACGCCACCGCCCGCAAAGCCACCAAGCGGCTGCTGGCCGCCAAGCCACTCCCGACTCTCATGCTGGCCGATCCCCCGTATGGCGTTGCTCTCGACCCGGAGTGGCGCGAGCAGGCTGGCCTCAACCCGCGGACCCGCCAAGGCGGCAAGTTCG
>Ga0187874_10000967_pt1 | contig 29965 bp, 26 predicted proteins | sample June2016WEW_16_1_3_FD_132993 | JGI IMG/M metagenome (GOLD analysis project Ga0187874, IMG submission 132993) | Peatland microbial communities from SPRUCE experiment site at the Marcell Experimental Forest, Minnesota, USA - June2016WEW_16_150 | ecosystem: Environmental > Terrestrial > Soil >... | reverse complement strand
GCTTTCAACCCAACATTTGGCCAACTGTTTAACGAAATTGATCCTAACCAATCCGGTATCATCCCTAGCGGCTACTTATGGCAATCCTTCACCCTGCCAACGCCAACCGCTATACCTGCTGTCACAGGCCAAGAAGCACCAGCCACGATGAGTAGTGTAACATGGATCGCTTACTCTGCAACTACTGGAGATTGGCAGTTTAACATAACAAACGTTCCCCAAAGCTACAGCGTCTACGGTAAAAATGGCCAACTGCTGCAAGAACAGACCACGATACAAGCTATGGATTCAATCGGCAGCCTGCTAATATACGTCCTCGACTACAATACCGCCACCCAATCCGGTTGGCTAGCCCTATGGAACAGCACCACACTGATTTACAACCTAGGTGCGTCAGGTGTTGGACATCCATATAGGCCAGAAGCCTTTGTAATCGACGGAAGCGCTCATGCCGTATACGGAAGTACTCCGGCTACCCCATACATGACTGCATACATTTGGAACGTGTCATTAAACGCTAATCTAAATGGGCTTGTCCTCAACACAACCGCGGCTTCAGGAGTCTCCATAGGCGGACCAACTATTAACGCTGTTATCCCTGGCGACATCATGATGGGAACAAGCAGCGGCTTATCTGAAGCAGTCGGTCCTCAGTTCACGCCAAACCCCTTCACAATGTGGGCAATTAACCTCAACTCAAGCAGAGGCGCAGTCGGCTCAACCTTGTGGGTTAAGAATTATGCAGCACCGCAGATAATGACAGATAATTCCAACTTAGGAAGTTACGCACAAAGAATCGTAGATATAGATCCAACAACTCGCGTAATCACAATGATGATCGGAGAAACCATGGAGTGGCTTGGCTACAGTTTAGACACTGGAACTTTGCTTTGGGGGCCAACAACAACAGTATTCTCACAGGGCTATCAATACTTCGGCAGTGGACTAGGCATTGGACAAAACGCTGCAGATGCTTACGGCAAAATCTACGTTGAAGGCTATGGCGGAGAGATATGGTGTTATGACACATCCAACGGAAATCTTCTATGGCAATTCGGAAATGGCGGACCAGGAAACAGCACAAACGACGGGCTTAATTCACCTTGGGGTCTTCTGCCCACATTGCTATCTTGCATTGCCGACGGAAAAGTGTACTTTGACACAAACCAGCATGGAAACGGCGCTCAGTCACCATACTATAAAGGCGAAACGCTCTACTGCGTCAACGCAACAACTGGCAAACTAATTTGGCAAGAACAATTCCAGGGTGGCGACAACGGTGGCCCAGGATACCCAATTGGTGTCGTTGCATCCGGCGAATACGTAAACTACAACATGTACGACAACCAAGTTTATGCCTTCGGTCAAGGACCAAGCAAAACCACTGTCACCGCACCTGAAATAGGAGTAACAACGGCCACACCAATAACAATAGCCGGTTCAGTTATAGACATTTCCGCTGGCACAACGCAAACTCAACAGGCAGCAGACTTTCCAAACGGTCTTCCATGCGTATCGGACGCAAGCATGACTCAGTGGATGGAATACGTTTACATGCAACAACCAGAGCCAACAAACATCACCGGTGTTCCAGTAACATTAAGCGTCCTCGACGCTAACGGCAACTACAGAACCATCGGCACAACAACCACCGACGCAAGCGGCACATTCTCCTACACTTGGACACCCGACATCCCAGGAGTCTACACGCTTTATGCAACATTCGCAGGCTCAAACTCTTACTATGGCTCATCCGCAGAAGCACACTTCTACGCCAGCACCACAGGACCGACAACTGCGCCAACTGCTACACCACTCACAGGCTTAGCTTCAAACACAACTCTCATGTACGGAGTCGCCGCCATAATCATCGTCATAATCATCATTGGCGCAGCAATTCTATTTGTGCTCAACAGAAAACGCCCATAAGCCAAAGAAGCAAAAAACAAACCCTCTTTTTCTTTTTTTATTCGTTTAATGCAAGACAAGGAAACAGGGCTTCAGAAGCCTCAAGAGAAAAAGGTTTATTCAAACTAAAACACGATAAACACTTGGGAAAATCGTTTTTTTGGAAGTATTCGCTTTGGTTTGAACTTCAAGCTCTTCCAATAATCAATTGGAAAGAAGAACGGAAAGCCAGAGGTTGATTTGAACCAATGCTAACGGAGATCAATCGGATAATTTTATGGATTAGAAATTCATAAAAACTAATAAGTCTGAAGCCTCAAACTAATAATCATGTGCGTTTTACCAAATATCCAAGCTGCGGATTTGGAAGAACTCTTAAAGCAAAGAAGCAGACAAACGAAGAAAACCAACGCTGAAACCATTGAAATATTCATGCCTGCTAAAATCCAATTAAGTTGTAAATAAATTAAAAGCAATTAGTAATCGCTGAAAATTCACACCTTTAGATTCCTATTCTAGTTTGAAAACAATTGCCAACTTCTTTTTGTTTAGATCTTCCAAAATTCGAACCCAGTCTTCGGGCATGTTTTCCTGCTCCTCTTCAGTTAGTTTTCTTACAGTAAGGTCCTTGTTTACGTGAAAAGGATGCTTACATAATATGCAACTGTGATATGGAAAAAGGTATTCCGGTTTAGTAATCTTCTGTTTTACCCCGCAGTTAGGGCAAGGTTGAATCGAATATTTTTCCTTTCTCTTTTCGCTATCAATGCTTACTTCAACGTTTGCCTCTAGTTCTTCCAAAGAAGGATATATTCGACGTAGTGACAAGTCTCCTTGGCGCCACATCGCCTTGAGCATGTTTAACAATTCTTTTTTTTCGCTCAAAGAATTGCCTTCTCATTTCCCAATTTCCTAATTATAAGTTAATACTATTTTGCAGATAAACGATTTTCGATAGTTCCTTTCAAATTAACAACCTTTTTTCTGTGGTTAAACAGTGTTTGTTTGTGCTTCAGGTTTATGAAGCGTTATCAATATTCCCAAAATGATTGATCCGACCCCTAAAATGATGAACAAGACAGGTGTAGCTCCGGTCATAGAGTAGATGTCATAGACAAGCCCCCAAACAGCTGACCCGCTAAGAAGTACACCAAGTAGAATAATTGCGAATCCACCAAGCAAATTATCCTTGCGTTCATCACTTAAAGTCGGCATCCTCATTAAGCGCTCCTCTTTCAACTATACGGCGTTGGTTAGATTAGGTTTGCTATTGGGGTCGGGTAGAATTTTTTCTCGATTGAAATATCTTAAGTTTAAGTCGTCCTTGACCTGTGGCATCCTTGAAAAACTAGCCTAAAATTAATTAAGTAAAAAACTTGAAAATTCGGGCCTTCTTTCGCTTTAAAGTCCCTTTTCCAAGGTTTCAATAGTTTGTTTGCAACGGTTGTCCGTGAAATTTTGGTTATACTCCAAGAAATTCCTAAGCATTAATTTTCGTTCTTTTTCGGTAAAATAGGTCATTGAAGGGAAGAAGAAGTGTTTGTCTTCTTTCTCGATGTGCAGAGGGTAAAGGTCAATAAGCATGTTTAGCGATTCAAGGATGCCATCTAACGCTTCAGTCGCACCGCCGACGTAATTGGCTTTCAGTTTTTCAAGGCTGGTGACGGTTCTTCTAGCTGCGGCGTGCTCAAAAACGAGTTCGCGCATCATCTCTGCATCGGTTTCAGACAGTTTCCTCTTGAAAAGAGCGTTGAACAGGATGCCCTCTTCCTTGCCATGGTGGTATCTGTCAGCGTAGGTTCTAAAGAAATCCACGGTTGCAACAATGAAGTTTGGGTCAACCTTGCTTGATGCAGCTATTTTCTTTTGTTCTTTTTTCAAGATGTTTACTGTGTAGATGATTAAGCGGTGCTCGCTAAATAAGACTTCAACTGGCAACATTATGGAATCTCCTCATCAGTCACCATCCCAGACTTTCCTAAATGGTTTTGCTTAGTTGTCTTTGCTAAGTTCTTTTTTGAGGCTTTTTTCTGAGAAAAAAAGCAGAACGGCAACTACTCCGAGGATTACGGCTGCTGCGACGGATACAGCTGGAAGGAGGTTAACGGATGAAATGCCGGATAGGGGGGCTGAGGTAGGCGCTGCAGACGTTGGGGCTGGAGTCGCAATATTATATGATCCTGTGGACGGGCTGGGAACTGAGGGAGTAACGTTATAATATACATTTGGAGTCGGCTCTGCCGAAGGCTGGTTCTGAGACGAGGCCTGAGGCAAAGAAGGGAGGTAGCTTACGGCTGCGGCGAGCGACAGAACTAACGCTATTGCAAGAATCGGCGCCAACACCATTTTCCTGTTCAGCAAACACACAACCTTGAACCTTAAGATCCCTTAACCCGAATAGACGGTGCAAACCGTTATTTAATGTTATATTTTAGGTTGGCTGTTCTAAGGTTTCGAACGTTTCTTTGAAACAGTTTTTGGGCTAGTTTTTAAATTGCTCCCTGCGCCTTTGTCTGGGTTTGTGGATGGCTTTGGCTGCAACTAACGACTCCAAAGAAGTCTTAAGAGGAACAACGCTGGAAGTTTACCGTTTCTTGTTAAAAAGCAACAAGCCAGTGGGAACACGCGAACTGCAAAGAGCCCTTGATCTAAGTAGCCCTTCAGTAGCTACATATCACCTGTCAAAGCTCGAGGATGCTGGTTTGCTTAAGAGAGAAGGCGGCGGCTTCACGGTTAGCAAGTTTCTTCTGGAAAACAGCGTAAAAGTTAACCGTTTCCTAATTCCAAGATTTCTCTTCTACACCATATTCGCAGTCGCGGCACTCGTATTCGAATTAACCCTAATGAGGCCGGCACAGTTGACACGCGAATACGTCTTCTCCCTACTCACTACAAGCGTGCTAGCCATTTTTTGCACCTACGAAACCGTGAAAACTTGGCTTAGAGGCAACCTGTAAATTTATCTGCAAAGAAAAAGGTGGCGAAATCAAAGAATTAAACCCTTAGTTAACTTTAAACGGTGGCGTGAACAATAAGAGTGGCACCGATTTAGGATCGTTGGGGAAGGGTTTATGGTTAATCAGCCTCCGCTGCGCGCTCGCGGTGTCAAAGTGCTTAAAGCTGTTTCTTCACCGCTAAGGCTGCAAATCCTGAATTTGCTATTCGATAGAAGCGCGCTCAGCTACACCGAACTCATGAATGCGCTTAAAATGAACCCGAGCCGAGATGCAGGCAGGTTCGCTTACCATTTGAAGTTCATGTTGAAGGCTGATTTGGTTGAGGCAGATGTTGAAGCAAAAAAATACTACTTAACTGACTTGGGCAAGATGGTTCTAGACGTTGCTGACCGAGTCGAGGCAAAGGCGGTTAAACCCAGAGGCATGGTGGTACGCACTTCGCACTTGACACTGGAAGAGTTTGACGCCAACAAAATCGCGAACTCTCTAATTAAAGAGGCAAAGGTGCCTGCTGAGTTGGCCCAGAAAGCAGCTAAAGAAGCTGAAAAACGTTTAATCAAGTCAAAAACGAAGTACCTCACTGCTGCATTAATCCGAGAAGTGGTAAACGCGATCCTGATCGAAAAAGGCTACGAAGACTACCGCCACAAACTCACAAGGGTCGGCATGCCAATCCACGAGGTAACTGCCTCGATTGAAGCCAAAGACCAAGCATGGGACTCAGCTAACCTTACTACAAAGGCAGGGGAAACGGTGCTTGAAGAGTACACGCTACTTAATATTTTCCCGAGAGACATTGCTGACGCGCATCTTTCAGGCGCAATACACATCGACAGTTTAGGCACATGGATAACAAAACCAAATGAAATTAACCACGATCTAAGGTTTTTTCTCCAAAATGGCCTTGTAATGGAAAATCCTATGCAATCCGCTATTGAGCCGCCATGCGACTTTGAATCAGCGCTAGCCCTCACGCTGAACGTTTTACTCCATGCCAACAAAGAAGTCAGCCGAACCCAAACTTGCAGCTATTTCAACGTTTTCCTTGCACCTTTCGCAAAAGGCATAGAAACAGCGCGGCTAAAAGAAAATCTACGCTTATTCATCTTGAATCTAAATCAGCAAGCACAATGCGCGTTGGCGCTTGACCTATCAATCCCGAAGCCAACCGCGGAAAAGGAAGCAGTGGGTCGGCAGGGAAAAATCTGCGGCAAATACAGCGACTTCGCAACGGAAAGTCAGCTACTCGCCGCGTTGGTAATCGAAGTTTTTTCTGAAGAAAGCTCCAAGAAGCCATTGCTAAACCCCCAGCTGATCATAAAAGTCAGCAAAGAATCCCTCACAGATGAAGCTGCAAAATCACTTCTCCTAAAAGCCCACCAGCTGGCATCTGAAAAAGGCTCCTCCTACTTCGCCAACGCAGCACGCAAAGAAAGCGAAACCGCAGTTTATTCATCCACAGGAGTTAAGCTTGCCTCCGACCTGACAGGTGACTGGGAAACCGACACTTTGCGCACGGGCTGCCTCGGCTGTGTAACTATTAATTTGCCTAGGATTGGGTTGGAGTGCGAGAAGGATAAAAACAAGTTTTTCGATCTTGTCCGGGAACGGTTCGAGCTTTCTGCCCGCGCACTGGGAATAAAGAGTGGCATTTTGAAACAGTTTGGCAGAAACTCCCTGCCCTTCCTGCTGAGAAACGGCGGCGGCGACGTTTATTTCAGGCTTGAAAACAGCTCCCGAATGATTAACCTCGCCGGGTTCCGAGAAACAGTAGAAGCATTCACTGGAAAAGGGATGAACTCGGAGGAAGCTCGAGCCTTCGGTGCAGAAACAATTCAGACAATTCTCTCTTTTAAGCAGAAAATCGGTAGAAAATACGGCAAACGCCTCTACCCTGTGATTCTTAGCGATGGCGAACCTGCCCAAAGGCTTGCGCAGCTAGATATTGACAGATTCGGCGTTGCTAAAGTCAAGTTTTCCGGAACAAGAGAAAGACCCTACTACTCTACCGCGCGAAGATTCCAAATTAAAACCCTCGGGGAAACGTTGTCGCTGGCGACGGACCAGTTGGAGACGTCGCAAAAGATGAAAGGACTAAACGCGGGCGGAACCTTGGAGATCATTGAGCTGGAAAGCGCCGACTTTAAAGCTGAAGCGCTAATGGATTTAACCCGTCGCCTAATAGAAAATGAATCTTTGGATTTCTTTATTTACAATCGCATAATCAGTTATTGCGGGAACTGCAAGAAAAGCTGGTTTGGAACCCTCCACAAATGCCAATGCTGTGGCTCAATGAGTGCACTGGCAACATTTGATCGGTTCGCCTCAACATGAAGTCCTATTTGACGGCTCCGAGCACCAATGCAAGAAGCGCCATTCTTACAACAACGCCGTTGCAGACTTGCTTAAAATAGCGCGCTTGCGGTGTGCAGTCAACTTCAGGGGCGATTTCATCCACACGCGGAAGAGGATGCATGATTATCATGTCTTTTTTCGCGTTCTTTAGAGCTTTTTGGTCTATTCTGTAAGCACCCTTAACCTTGGCGTACTCAGCGGCGTCGGGGAACCGCTCCTTCTGAATCCGAGTGACATATAGAACATCAATCTGTGGCATTATATCTTCCAGCGCCGCGTCCTCTGTCACCGGAATCTTGCTTTTTATCGCGTCAGCCACATCCTTGCGCATCCGGAGACTTTCAGGCGAAACCAAGAAAAGCTCTATGTTGTAGGAGGCGAGGGCGTAGCAAAGCGAGTGCACTGTTCTTCCAAAACGTAAATCGCCAAGAACGCCAACTTTTAACCCGTCAATCTTGCCTTTTTCCTTGCGTATCGTGTAGAGGTCGGTTAGCGCCTGCGTTGGATGCTCTTCAGCGCCTGTGCCGCCATTAATTATAGGAACCTTAGAAAACTCAGCAGCCAGCTTGGCTGCGCCCTCCAACCCGTGCCTCAGCGCTATCACGTCAGCATAGTTCTCGACAGTGCGCACGGTGTCGGCCAAGTTTTCCCCCTTCTTGACCGAGGCAATGTCGGCATCCGCGAAGCCGATGTTGCCTCCGCCCAGTTTAAGCATTGCCGCTTCAAAGCTTAAGCGGGTGCGTGTGCTCGGCTCGTAGAAGAGGGTTGCAAGGATTTTTCCCTTAAGCATGTCTGAGCCGTTTTGAGCAAGAGGCTCCATGAAATTGCTTTTGTCAAGAATGTAGTCGATTTCTTTTCGAGAGAAGTCTTCGATTGATATAATGTCTCTTCTTTGAAACTCCATGAGGGCACCTAAACCAAGAAGCGGTTTACTGCTAAATATAATTTCGCTTTAGCACAGCCTCAAATTGAATTAGTTGAATTTAGGGTGCCGATTCAACACTCTTATAATCAGGCTTTCCGTATGTTTTCTGAGGATAGTTGTTGAGTGATTATCTGGTTGGGACAGGTGGATGGGCATATTTCAGCATTCCGAACAGGCCAACCCTAGAAGCCTACAGTGAAATATTCAGTTTTGTGGAGGTCAACAACACTTTTTACCAGTATCCTCCATCTGAAATGGTCGAAAAATGGAGAAGAATCGTCCCAAAAAAGTTCACCTTTTCCGTTCGCTGTCACCGAGACCTGACGCACAAGATAGGCTTGAGAATTGCGGATGAGGCCTACGAGGTATTCTATAAAATGAAAACCTATGCTGGGATTCTGCAAACTCCGTATTTAGTTTTGGAAACGCCTGCAACTTATTCGGTGGGCAAAGATGCAAGAGATTTCTTGTCTACGTTAAACTTGAGAGATATTACGCTTATCTGGGAATACCGAGGTCCAATAAATCAAAACGTAACTAACTTGATGCGAGACTTCAAAATCATACATAGCGTAGATTTATCAGTGCAAAAGCCCTGCTACAACTTGGATGTAACCTACTCCAGACTCTTCGGCAAGGGGCAACAAAACATTTACCAGTTCACTGACGACGAATTGATGGAAATACAGCAGAAAGCCGAGGAGACAAATTCCAGCAAAATAATATTGGCTTTCCACGGCTTAAGGATGAACACTGACGCATTAAGATTTCAGCAACATTTGATCACCGGGAATTTTCCTTCGGCGACCACTGCATCTGGTGTGGATTCAGCAAGGACCGTTTTGGCTGAAGACGCGTCGTTCCCCTCTTCAAAATCTGAACTCATACAAAAGCAAGGTTGGAAAGTCATCGACGCGAAACCGAACAAGACCGCTCACCTTTCCGATTTTCTAAAGAAGATACCTGACAAGAACTACAGGGGCCTCGATGAGGTTCTTAAAGAGTTGGGGGCGGTTATTTGAGCCAAAGCAACATAAAACTGGGGACTTCCGGCTGGAGTTATAAGGAGTGGGAAGGAAACTTTTATGACAAGAAGAGTGGGAAAAGTAAACTTCGAGCATACTCGAGATGCTTTGGAACTGTTGAGATAGATTCAACGTTTTATCGGAATCCTAGCAAAGGGACCGTTGTTGGCTGGCTGAAGTATTCCCCGGGCGATTTTGTTTTCACCGCGAAACTGCCTAAAATCATAACGCATGACAAGGCATTGGGCCTGAAGGACGATGTGAAGACTGATTTAGATGTTTTCTTGGATTTGATGAGACCGCTTCAACTCGGCGGAAAACTTGCCTGTTTGCTGATACAACTTCCGCCAAAATATGCTTACAATCCTGATAACCTTGAAGCATTTTTCAAGCTGCTTGACCCGACGTTTAAGTACGCGGTGGAGTTCCGCCATCCATCTTGGCTTAGAAACGAGACATGGAAGTTGCTCAAAGACTTCGAAGTTGCATACACCATCGTGGACGAGCCCCTTCTCCCCCCAGAAATACATCTTACCGCTGACTTTGCATATTTTAGGTGGCACGGCAAAGGTGAAAAAATCTGGTTCGACTACAGATACACCAACGAGGAATTGGACATTTGGGTTCCCAAGGTTTTGGAAACGGCGAAGAACGCTAAGAAAGTTTATGGATACTTTAATAATCACTATCACGGTTATGCTCCCGAAAACTGCCTTCAGCTTATTGAAAAGTTAGGATTGATAAGTGACCTACAGAAGAAGGCAAAAGCAAGAAAAGCAGTCAAGCAGTCCCAATTAGGCGAATTCTTTTAGGTTGTAGTTTTGAATTTTTCGTGTTTATTCAGCGATAGGCCTCGCTGGAAATTGAGATGCACCAAACAGAGCAATTTCAAGAAGGGAATTGTGTTGCCGCTGGCTTTCTTTCGCCAAGTTAGTGCTTATATGCTTTTGTTGTTGCCGATTGACTGTAACACAATTTTAATAATAACAAGTTAGCACTACATATTCGATCCAAAAAGAGTTTTAAAGGCGTTTTTTATGGAAACAATCTTAGAAAAAATCAACAAGAGAGAAAAACCCAAAGAAATTCTTAGTTCCAAAGGATTCATGCCGAGAGTATACGATGTAAGGTCGCCCTGTCAGTGGCTAGACCATTGCTATGGCGGCAAGTGCCCAGCATTCATGAAAATCAACGGGAACTTTTACTGCGCGAAAGCAAAACAAATCCATAGCTAAAACAACACATTTTCTTTTTGGCCTGGCAACACCGGTTTATTCTTGCGATGGCTAAAATGCATCGATTTATAGCGTTAGCCTCCAACAATGCTAGTGCTTCTTTCATGACGGCAACGGACTTTTCGAAACCTCGCTTGTTTTTTTGTAAGGGGAAACCAAATCAATAGCTTTTTTAATTATCACTTTTAATCTATTTCGCTGGCATACTTATGTCTGATGATATTTGGGTTCCGATGGATGGGGACACTTTTGTGACTAAAGATGGCTTCATCCTAAACACTTTTGGTTACGAACATCCTGATGACCGCGTATTCGGGTTCCTTAAGTACATCCCAGCTAAGTACCGCGCGCTCTTCAATGTTGAGATGCTGGAGCGCACATGGAAGTTTGGCGAGAACCAGCTTTTCAGGGCCGAAAAACTCTACACTGCGAAGAACTACCAGACCTTCATCGAGGCATTCCGCAAAAACTTCCCAGAATACCTCTACTTCTGTCCTTACCGCAACAAGGAACTAATCACCGCGCAATTTGACAGCATAGAGCAAGTGTTCGTCCCCAAAGACCGATTGGTGTGGCTATTGAAACTGCCGCAGCAAGATAAACTTCAGCAGATGGCGCTTGAGCTCATTGCTTTAATATCCAAGGAATCAAGCGTCAACCTAAGCGACCTGGGAATCCATGGCTCCATCGCCTTGCAGATGCATGCGCCTGAGTCCGACATTGACTTTGTCGTTTACGGTACTGAAAACTTTCGTATGGTAGAGGAAGCAATCGCACGGTTGGTTAACACTGGAAGGCTCACCTATATCGTGGGCAACCGCATTGAAGCAGCAAGAAAATTCCAAGGCAGGTATCGGGGAAAAATCTTCATGTATAACGCGACAAAAAAACCCGGGCAAATCAAGGAAAAATATGGTGCTTACCGATATGTTCCACTTGACACGATAAGGTTCGAAGCCACAGTCAGCGACGACACGGAAACCATGTACCGCCCCGCAGCATATGGGATTTCAGGTTACAAGCCTTTGGATGATCAGTCTGAACTTGAATTAGACAAGATACCCGTTCAGGTTATTTCGAACATTGGTCTGTACCGAAACATTGCCCGATGCGGGAGCACCATCAGAGTGTCTGGCAAACTTGAGAGGGTCGAATCAACAACGTCCAGCCAAATTTATTATCAGGTGGTTGTAGGAACAGCTACGTCAGAGGAAGAATACATTTGGCCAGTAACAGCGTAGCTTTACGGGACCGCGATGCTATCGAAACCGCTGAAGGCTTAATTTTCCGCGTCTTCGGCTACTCGCATCCACCTGGTGCCTACATTTGCGACGCAGAGTACGCTACAGAAAAAATCTTCCAGTCGAAAGACCCTAGGGCACCGCGGATAGGTAAAGATCAGCTTTACTACAAATTCTACAACGATGAAGGCATGAAACTTGTGGCAAATAAGTACCCTCAGCACCAAGTTTTTCACGATATGCTTGGATTGAACCTTGTTGGAGTGAAAAAAAGCGCCATCGCGGAGGCAAGAAAACCTGAGGTGCGGCTGCAAAAGCTGCTTGAAGAGGGGGCTGCAGATGAGTTGCTAGCCGCTATGGAACGAGTTCTCATGATATCCCTCAATAATTCCGGCTTGAGAACGGAGAACTTCGGTGTCTTTGGCTCGATGCTGCATGGTTTTCATCATCCCAAGTTCTCAGACATAGACTTGATCGTTTACGGCAAAGAAGAAAACGCCATCATGAGAGACACTCTGAAGAGTCTTTACGATGATAGCGAGTCTGGCTTTCATAACGAGTTCGAGTCTGACCGAGCCATGGAGGGGAAGGATTGGCGTTTTAAGAACTTCACAGTAGAAGACTTCGTTTGGCATCAACGCAGGAAGCAGATTTACGGGTTATACGATGATACAGCAAGCGGACGAACCATTAAAGCCGAGTTCGAACCCGTGAAGGCTTGGAGCGAAATCAATTCAGAATACGACACCGAAACTCGCATAAACCAGAAGGGTTGGGTGAAACTAAAAGCCCGAGTTACAGTCGACGACGAAGCGCCTTTTATCCCTTCGATCTACGGCATCGAACCCTTAGAAGTTTGCAGCGGCGCAAAAGAAGCGGTCCAGACGCGTCGAATTTTCTCGTTCATGGAAGAGTTCCGTCAACAAGCGCGAAGGGACGAAGAAGTAATTGTTGAAGGCAACTTGGAAGAGGTTGTGTCGCCTAGAGAAAGGTTTCACCAGGTTACGTTAACTTATTGTCCACGTTACTACGAGCAAGTTATCAAAGTTCAGCATTAAGCTCGGGAAACAACCATGTAGTCTGACGGCTTATTTCCAAGGATTAAGCGATGTTGTTCGCTGCCCGTTTTGTTGTCTGCGACGAACTCAACTTTTCCCTGAGCCTCAATTGGCTCGCCGTTTTCTGCTTGTTCACAAAACCTGCCGCGGAACGAAACAATCTCAGCTATTGATGCCAAGTTGGGTCCTTCAACAACTTTGGTTTCTTGCAGTTTGTAGGTACATGGAGTGAAAAGCGAGTCGGAGCTGTCAGCTATCTTGGCGGTTATTTTTGCGTAGCCACTGTTTTTGAAGCACACGTCCCCGTATCGCTCCCCAATCTCGCGCCAATCCTTCACGAAGCGGATGAAGTAGTCTGTGCCCATGAACTTGCCTTGGAACGCTTTGCGGCTTTCGACCATAACGAAGTCTTCGAAGCTCATCTCGGTATCTTTCGAACGGAAATCGAAAAGCTCACGCAGTTCCGCTTCGGTGTAGTGCTTAAACCCCGAATGCTCATCTTTTAGAAGCCTCTTGAGCGCTGCGTATGCTTTTCTGCAGTGCTCCAAGCCGTAAACGAGGGGGTCGATGTCTGATTTTTCTGTGGTTAACCCAGCCATTATTGAGCCTGAAATGCCTATGCTGCTCCAGGGAATGCCTGCTTCTTTTTTTAGAGTTTCAGCCAGCTGCAAGGCCTTGCTCTCCAAAACAGTGAGATCTTTCGATGATCGCAGAGACCAGAGTTTTTCTTCAGGCTTGTAATGTTCAGCCACTAGGCCAACCGGGACCTCACACATTGTCTCCCCAAATACGGGGTCAAAAACGATGAGGTCAGGGTGATTTTCCTGAAGGTACTTGAATCTGTCGTCTAGACTGTAAACTTTGCCGTAAAGGCTGTCTTTACCCATTCTGGTGCCTTGGGGCGAGGGAATAAAACGTGGAAAAGCGATGATTTTGTCTGCCGGATGCACCAATCCTTTAACGTCAAAAACCACGCCGCTCTTCGTTTTAATTAAGTCGCCTTCACGTGCCCTCAAACGAATCACTGCTTGTAGTTTTCTAATAAGTTTAATAAACCTTCTTTGCGCCAATAAGGTCGATGCATTCGACTAGGAACTGTGTAAAGGCTCAGCACATCTCAAAATGCTTGCAATTGGCGATTCTGCTTGAAGTCAGCGCTGAAAAACCAGGCAATGTCAACTTGGCGTCAAGCTTCGAAGGGACAACTTGCCAGCATTTCTTAGCTTCAGCCATCGCCGCAGGACCAGGCCTCCAAGAAGCCGCTTACCGCGGCTCACGGGTGGCAGAAGGCGAACTCCAGGTGGGCGAGGTCGAATTGGGGCAGCTCATAAAATCCTGCGCCAGGGACGTTAATGATTGGCAAAAGGGGGGAAACACGATTCTCGGAACGATAATCCTTTTTATGCCCGTGGCTGTCGCGGCGGGAATGACTCCAAGTGGGGAAGATTTCCATCTCGATTTTTATTTTTTGCGTAGGAACATTGATTTGGCAATTAAGGCGACAACGGCTTGGGACTCGGTGCACCTTTACGAGGCTGTGGATATTACTAGCCCAAGCGGTTTAAACAAGGCGCCAGACCTCGATTTAACCGATCCGCGTTCAAAGGAGCGCCTGTTAGACAGGAATGTTAGTTTGTTTAAGGTTTTCCGTTTGGCGGCGGCATATGACGACATATGCGCTGAATGGGTCAACAATTATCCAATAACATTCGACTTAGCCTACCCGTACCTGGCAACACAGTTGAAAAGCAAGCCTTTGAACACGGCGGTCGTTCACACTTTCCTAAAAATCCTCTCCATGCGCCCCGACACTTTCATTGCCCGTAAAGTTGGGAAAGAAAAAGCGGCAGAGGTATCTGCTGATGCAGACGCTGTTTTGGAGCTCGGCGGGTTAGAAACAGCACGCGGCAGAGCAAGCCTCAAACGCTTCGACCGCAAGCTGCGTTCAACCCAGAACAAATGCAATCCAGGAACAACCGCGGATTTAACAGCCGCTGCCTTGGCACTTTGCACCCTCAGCGGGTACAGACCCTAAAATAGCTCAATCAGCAAGTATTACTTTCTTTCCATTAAGTCATCAGTGACTGATTTGTGAAACTGAGGATGACACTTCTTCCTCGGTTAATGCAAACTTCAAGTTCCATAGTTCATTCTCCTCAATATCTGTAATAAATCGTAATACTTAATAAACTATTTAAGGTCACAGTGTTTTAGAAATACTTGGTCGATATGAAAAAAAGAACGGTAAACTCGATGATAGAAAACCAGTTTCTCGTTGACTTAACATTTCATAACGTTCCCGCTTCTTTGTTCACTGAGTTCAAGGAAAAGATTGTGAAACCATACTTTAAGGGCAATATGAACTCTGCCATCCAAGACCTAATACACAAAGCCCTTGCAGACCAAGAATTTGTCCACTCTCACATAACATACGTCCGAAATTGCGTGGATATTCAGCCGAAGTAGATTGTCCTGGTTTCGCCGTTAAGTCTAATACTTGATAAAGACAAACCTTAACTACTCGTCCTAAAAGGGCGAACTATAATATTGGTAAAAACCTTCTGAATCTTTTCAAAATTTGACATGACGGTTTAAGGTGATGACAAAACATAAATCACGCCTGCTTTGATACTCAATTTATGCGAAGGAATGCATTTGAGCGGCAGGTGGACAACTACATTCAGAAAGACTTGGGCGAACGCCCTCGCTCAAAGCAGCACGCACATCAGATGAGGAAAAATGTCCTTTAAATTCAATACGAAACAAAACATCTACAATATAGGAAGAGCGAAAGTGGGTGGCCAGCCGGGGGAACTTCCCACTTTTCTGATTGGTTCTATCTTCTGGCTAGGTCAGAAAATGGTTCAAGATGCAAACAAAGGCATTTTTGATACGAAAGAGGCAGAAAGAATAATCAATACAATGCAAACTCAAAGTGACATTACTGGCATAAAATTCGCTTTTGACATAGTTGGAGCAACCGAGCTTGCGTTTGAGAAGTACATTGACTTTGTATCGAAACATAGTGAAGCACCATTGATGCTTGATGCGATGAGCCCTAAGACACGTATGTCAGCAGCTGATATAGCTAAAAAAATGGGTCTCTCAGACAGATGTTTATATGACTCAGTATACAAAGGCGTCACGGATGCAGAATTGGCAAATTTGAAGGAAAGCGGAATCGAAATGTCCATTGTGCTTGCTGATAACCCCAAAGACAATAGCCTCGAAGGAAAAATGACTGTTATACAAGAAGCATTAGCATTAGCTGACAAAGCTGGAATCACAAAACCTCTAATTGATACGGCAATTCCCGCATTTGCTCCAGACATGGGTACTGCAGTGAGAACCATACCTGTAATGAAAGAGAAATATGGTCACCCTGTTGGATTAGGCAGCGGAAACGTTGTCACAACCATGGGTTGGGTAAAAGCAAACATCGCTAAAGAATTCCGAAAGGGATGTGTAACCGCCACTAACTCGATAATGCAAACGGCAGGCGCAAACTATTTAATGTTCGGACCGGCTGAACAAGCAGAATGGGTATTCCCAGCTGTCGCAGTAACTGACATATACATTGCATCAGCAGCAGCCGATCTCGGAACAAGACCACTAGAAGACACTCATCCAATTTACGAAGCCTTTATGTAATTTTTTTTCTATCTCGCCGCGCTGAACTCCAAAAGCTTTTGGTTTTTTGCTGCCTTGCCAGGGTAAGGTGGTTTGTCAGTCAGCATTATTTTGAGGTTAATGCTTGACTGATCGGTCGCAGCCAGAGAAAAGGTCTTTGGGAAGGTTTTTTTAAACCTCTCAGGTTAGTTAAAGCCTATGTATTTAGAAGCCTTCAAAAACATGGTTAAAAACCGAAGGTTTTGGGTTTGGGGAATCTGCGGCGCAGCCATCTATGCTATTCCCGCGGCAATTCGGATCGCAACCGGCAGCGTAATTTTGCCCGTGTTGAGTTTGGTCGCGACTCCCTGGGTGGGATACTACATTCCCCCAAACTTGGTTGAGAAAATTTTGGTCAACGCATTTTTTCCCGGCGGCGCAGGCGCTGTTGCAGGTGAAATCTTTTTTTCAAACGCCAAATCCAAAATCCTTGTTGGGCGAGAGAAATACGTTGCAAGGCTCTGCGGGGCTTTATTGGCAGTGACTGCTTGGTCGCTGATTCAACTATCAGGCGGCTTGCTAGGCGTTGCAGGCTCTTGGGGCGGCAACCTCTTTGAGTACCCCTCGGTTTTTCCCCTCAACTATCTTTTGGCTTCGCTTTCAATTTTTACCCCTACCATTCTTGGCTTCCTTAGAAACAAAATGGACACCGCTTATCACAGGTTAAAGCGTTAAGAGAACATTCCGCTGCCTTAGTTTGCAGGTTGGTTTAGCTTTAGAGCTTTAGAATTTCTTTTTCTGGAATGTGTTGCCTTGGGCATTCCTTGCGTCTATATCAATCGTGTCTAACGCGGAACTGAGATTTTAGAGTGGAATACCGATTGGAGGGTACAAACGCTGGAATCACAAGCCAAAATCACCAACACTTCGTCCTTGTATTCAGTTTTCTTAGCCGCATCAATATTGCATGCCATCGGAAGCAGGTCGGTTCCAACCACTTCATAGCCATCCTGCTTTAGTCTCGCTGCAAGTCCATACATTTTTTCTTTCACACCTGTTTCACATGCTCTCGCGCAAGAATTACGAGAAACTGTGCCGATCTTCTTCCCTTTTTTCAGCATGCCCCTAATAATTCCACAAGGTTTAGAGTAAGTAACTATCGTCTTCTAATCTTCCAATAAGACATTCGGGGCTTATTTGCTCAAAGCAGAAAGCCGACAAATAAAAACGCGGGGATATCGTAACAATTTAGCCGCCCCCTTAATCCTTCCGTTGGGGCGTGTAACCGTGTAACCATAGTACGTCACTTTCACAAATGTATTACAAATATTGTACTTATTTAAATCATGGAAAAAGCGCGCGTGTTGGGATTAAAATTCAATCCCCAAACCCAAAAAAAGAAAAAAGAGAGTTTGTTTGGAAATTCAAGCTTTTAACGGACACCGAATACTGAAAAGTGATTTGTTACGCCTATGACATAATAGCCTATTGAATCTTGACCAGAAGCATAGGTGATGTCTGTCCATGTTGAGGTCTTCCCGAGATTATGAATTGCAATGCTCAGATCTTGCAAGTTAACTTTGCCGTCATGGTTGAGGTCGCAGTTTGGATTCCACCTATGAGAGCCTGGAGTTGAGCCCAATGCCACAGTGATGGTCACGAGGTCGCAGAGGTTTACTTTTCCATCGTGGTTAACGTCCCCGGGAACTATGTCAGTCTGCCACATTTCGGATACAGGGACATTATTTGTCGGATGTATTTCAACGAGCACGTTTCCGCTAAATGTTCCTGTAACTGTTATGTCCCATGCCTCCACAAAACCAGGGTCTGATGTGCTACTTGAGGCGGTTGGCTGTGAAGACACGATGGACGGTGGGGGTGATGGAGGTGGTGCAGGAGGATATTGTGAGGTTATAGATGCAGTTGCTGTCACACCTAGAAAATACCCAGAGAAAGTCAACTGAACGTTTGGACTCGGGTTCAAGACAGTGCCTTCTTGAGCGCATACTAATTCAACGCTAAGTGCAGTTCCTAGGAGGATCGAGCATATCAAGAGGCAAGATAGTAACCCCTTATTTTTAATTGTTTTTCACCTCCTCCATGATTTGTCTAAGAAGTATCTATGCCCCATAAGTAACTCAAAGTATAAAGGTTTATGTGGAATAAATAAAGCTGGTTTTCTAGAAAATTCTTCTATTTGATTCATTTTTAACAATGCATAAATAACCCTAACTGAATGGTTTTGGGCTCAATATGGAAAATTGCATAACCCTAAGCGAATAGTTTTGTCTCAAAAACAGGAAACTACATGAAAAACACCAACACCCTAACAATGGAAACTACGAGTCAAACAGAAAAAAAGTTGTTAATATAAAAGGAAGATTAGGGAGGTGAAGAGTTGGCTAAGGGAATATGTCCAGAGTGCGGTGAGCCGATGGAAGTAAGACCAAACAAAATAACAAGGAAGAAAGAAGAAGGTGGAGAAATCTCAGGGAAGGTATATGCGTGCAAAAACTGCAAAGGCGTTTTTATTCCAGAAAGCGTTTTTGGTGTGCATTAACTGTATCCAATGAGTTCCACAAGGCAAACACAAAAACACTCAATGTTCTCATGATTTAACCAAATAGTGCCTGTGACGGCGAAAACCGATGCTCGCTCACAAGGCACCTTCTTTCCATATAGACTACTGAAAAACGTTTTATGTGTGCGCCGCACTATTATTGGATTGTGAACTCCTCACAACTTGATCTTTATGGATTTTAGTCGAGAGGAAAAGAACTACGAATGGCTCGAAGTTGCAAGATCCTATGAGCAAGAGTTACAATCCATCTCGTTGCCTTCTTCTTCCTCCGCCGATTATTGGCAGAAAATTGGCTATTGTTATGAGTTAGCCTCCAGGCAGACAAACAATTTAGAGGGATTTAAGAATCTTAGACAGCTTGCAGTTGAAGCCTACGAAAAGGCTAATGCACTTTTCGTTGAAAGCTCTGTCTCAGAAAAACAAGGGAAGAGTTCACAATGTCTGGCCCTCGCTGAGTGTGCGCGTTCTTGGCTAACATCTAGCCCCTCCGAGAAACAAAAAGCTTTGGATAAATGCCATGATTTGGGGAAAGTCGCCTTAGCGGTCTTTGAGAATTCTGGAAACACATTAGAATTCGGTAAAACCGCTAACATCCTAAATCAATGTCTCTTTGACCGCCTCTACATTGCAACCACCGGAGAAGAAGTTAAAGCGGTTTCCAAAGAAGGAATAGATAATGTGGAACTCACAATAACTGCTCTATCGAAGTTTGGAAACAAAAATGAGCTTATTTGTGCGTTCTCTTGGGCAAGCCTTCACACTTGGTACGCTGCAAATATTTCTGAGTTGGAAAAACAGGCAAAGACACTTGCAGAAAAGTGTGTGAATTACTCAGCAACCGCATTAGAACTTTCCAAAGAAGTCGAAGACCCATACTGTAAAGTAATGGCGCTGTGGGCAGAAACGCTGTCAACTCTTTTTTTCACCGACCACATAGAGAATTCTCGAGAGTGCGCAAAAGAAATGCTTGAACAAGCTTCATTGATAAGAGACAATTACTTCATAGGCATTGCAGGTTATCTTCTAGCTTTCGTGTCAGATTGGACAATTCCAACAGAAGCAGATCCCGACAAAAAGCGAAAAAGACAAGAAGATATCCTCAAATACGCGGAAGATGCCATCCGGCATCTTGAATTGGTAAATCAAGACACGGCAATCGCAGAGACTTACTTGTTCTACACTGAGAGCTATTCATGTTTGGCAAGGGAATTTGCCACCAACCTTTCAGATAAACTCTCCTTTTCAAGAAAAGCGTTAGAAACTGGAGAAAAAGGCTTGGATTATGCGTTACGTTCGGGGTCACTTGATGCGTTGGGATCCACCTTACACGCATTAAGCAAGGCATATCATTATTATTCAAAACTTGTACCTGAAAACGAAAAAAAACAACAACAGCTTAGTAATGCTCTTGGTTTCAGAAAAGAATACTTGAACACTGTACAAAAAGGATTTGAATCAAACACTTGGATACTCGGTGTAGGTTTAGTCTTTGAAGCTCAAATAAAAGCAGACCTTGCCGCCTTAGAGAAAGGTGTGGACAAGATTACCCTTCTTAAAGAGGCAATCTCCGATATGAATGTCGGAGTTTCATATTGCAAAAACTGGATGGAAAGTCGTTCTGTTCCCTCATTGATAGCAATCGTCGCTGGATTTGAGGATGCATTTGCTGAAATGCTGTATGACAGCTACAAGTTAACCTCAGATGAAGAGAATTTAAAGAAGGCTAATGAAGTCTGCAGAAATGCTGCGGAAGATTTCAAGAAAGTTGACTTACCGAGCCGTGTCGCAGAGTCCTATTGGAAAATCGCGAGAAACCTTGACCTTCTCAGCGAGTATGATCAAGCTGCGGAAAATTTTGAAAAAGGGTTTGCTGGATACAAAGCAGCGGCTCAGAAAATCAGCCAGTTCAGCGACTTCTTCCTCGACTACGCATCCTACATGAAGGCATGGAGCGAGATTGAAACAGCAAAACTCGAGCATAATTGTGAAAAATACGGGGAGGCTATGAATCATTACGAAAAAGCGTCGAGTCTTATGAGACAATCAAAATCCTGGAACTACTTGTCTTCAAACTTTTATGCGTGGTCACTTCTGGAACAAGCAGAGGACTTAAGCAGAAAAGAAAGCTGCAAAGAGTCAATAGCAACCTTCGAGAATGCCATTAAATTCCTGCAAAACTCCGAACATGCCCTTCTCAGTCAACTGGGCAGAATCGACAAGATGGATGAACAAAACCTTGTCAAGGCACTAATCGAAGCTTCAAGAATCAGGGTTGAATACGGCCATGGAAGAATCTCATTGGAAGAAGCGAAAATTCTTGACAAACAAGGCGACCACCGAGCCAGTTCCCAAAAATATGGATCTGCAGCGGAAATCTTCAAAAAAATATTACAAGTCGATCCCGGACAAACGGGAAAAGAAGTCAGACCACTTGTTTACCTCTGCCAAGCATGGCAAAAAATGACCTTAGCGGAAGCAAAAAATTCCCCAATAATGTACGAGGAAGCTGCAGACCTATTTTCTCTCGCAAATGAACACGCAACCAAAGAATCATCGGGTCTGCTTGCGTTGGGTCACAGTAGCTTCTGTAAAGCATTAGAAACCGGGATTGAATTTGAAATAACCAGAAATGCAAGCATGTACGAAGAAACCGCAAAACACATTGGTTCTGCCGCAAGCTACTATCTTCGCGCTGGCTTCGAATCGGCTTCTGATTATGCAAAAGGTACGCAACGACTTTTCGATGCTTACGTCTACATGGATAGTGCTAAACGAGAAAAAGATCCTTCAAAAGAGGCAAAGTTTTATCTGATGGCTGAAAAAGTGCTGCAAATTTCGGCCGAATGTTTTGCAAAAGCGGGGCACACCAACAAAAACGAGCAAGTTCAGCGTCTTCTTAGGAAAGTCAGAGACGACAAAGAACTGGCGTTGTCCCTCAGCGAACTTTTTCACGCACCTGCAATAACATCATCAACTGCGAGCTTCTCAGCCTTAGAGCCAAACGAAGAAAAAGCAGTGGGATTAGAAAGATTTGAACATGCAGAGATTCAGGCTAAACTCATCCAGCATGAAAATGAAATTAAAGCAGGCGAAGATGTAAAACTTGAAATTCAAATCGTAAACGTGGGCAAAGAGCCAGTCCTGGTGACCAAAATTGAAAACATTCTTCAAGCTGGGTTTCAGGTCGTTGCCAAACCCGACGACTGCTCGGTTGAGGGTACTGCTCTCACTTTGAAGGGGAGGAAAATAGAACCTCTTAAGACCGACGAAATCAAAATAGCCTTTAAATCGTTTATAAAAGGCAATGTTAGACTCAATCCAAAAATCATCTGCGTCGATGAAACGGGGCATCAAATGACCCATAGTCCTGAATCGATCGCGTTCAGTTTTCTGGACGCCGCGCTACCTGGTCGTGTCAGCACTGGGTTCAAGGGCCTCGACAACCTGCTATTGGGCGGAATACCTGAAAACTACACGATTATATTGACAAGTCCATCCTGCGACGAGAGAGAAGAACTGATTAAGAGATTCGTCCAGGCAGGCTTGACTAATGGGCAAATCACATTTTACATTACAACAGAAGTGGGAAATTCGGCGGCTCTAGCTGAAAAATTTCAGTCCTTTCTTTTCCTGTTTATTTGCAATCCCCGCGCAGAAATCATTGTCAAGAATTTGCCTAATGTTTTTAAAATGAAAGGCATAGAAAATCTTACCGATATCGATATCGCATTGACCAAATCATTCCGAATGTTCGACAATCAGCAAAGCGGATCAAAAAGGGCATGCATAGAAATCATATCGGATGTTTTGCTGCAACACCACGCCGTGATAACCAGAAAATGGTTAAGCGGGCTTCTCCCGGAACTACAGGCAAAAGGCTTCACAACTTTAGCAGTCATAAATCCCCAGATGCATCCGCAAGAAGAAGTGCAAGCCATCTCAGGTCTATTCGAAGGAGAGATCAGGATAACCGAAAGGGAAACCGAAAAGGGACCAGAAAAAATTCTCAGAATTCGAAAACTATACAACCAAAGATACGTAGACACTGAATTCATGCTGACAAGGGAAAATCTTGAAATATAGACGCAAAACAAGCGAAAACGCAAATACTAAATCATCAAAATATGAAGTGAACTTGGATTTTTACGTTGATCTGAGGAACATGATAAACAAGAAAACACTAGTTGAGTTAAGAATTACCGAGAGCTTTTAGGGGGTTGACAGGAGCGACGCAATTAATGATTTCTGTCAAGCCAGTTTGGTTTCTTTCAAGAAATTGGTAGTCTTTGTTTAATGCGTTATCTTAATTTGCCGTTTTCTGTACCTTTTGGGGAAAAGACTTATCCGTGGCTATATATTTGCTTATTCCAATAATTAGGGAAGCAAACGACAATGCCAAAAATTACTCTAAACAAATCAGCCTTAACTTTGGTCAATAAGCTATGTGATGAAGCTGACAAATATGGAGTTAATGTTGAAAAATCTGAATCTGGCGCAACCTTGATTGATGCTGGTATTGAAGCTCAGGGTGGTTTTCTTGCAGGCGAAATGGTGACGGAAATTTGTTTAGCTGGATATGGTACTGCGAATGTTATGGCCATTGAATATGGCAATGTTGTTTTGCCTTCAGTTTTCATAAAGACAGATTACCCTGCGCTATCTCTCTTGGCTTCTCAGTTTGCAGGCTGGCAAGTAAAGGGTGACGGATATTCAGCCATTGCGTCTGGTCCAGCAAGAGCTTTGGCTCTTAAACCCAAAGACCTCTATGAAAAACTTCAATTTAAGGAAGAATCCGATACTGCGGTGCTTGTTTTAGAAACTCAAAGTAAACCATCAGAAGCAATTATTCAGTTGATAGCCGATAAATGTAGGGTTTCTACTAAAAACTTGAATATAGTAATGTTCTCTACCACAAGCGTTGCTGGGGCAACTCAAGTTTCTGGACGAATAGTTGAAACTGGCTTACACAAACTTGAAAGATGTGGATTAAATCCATTGGTTGTAAAGCATGCATGGGGGTATGCTCCGATTGTCCCGTTGCATCCTGATGCAGGGGAAGCCATGGGAAGGACAAATGATGCTATCCTCTACGGAGGAGTAACAAACTACATAGTAAATTACGACGATGAACAAAAACTGCAAAGCATAGTTCAGCAAGCACCCTCGTCAGCTTCTGCACTGTTGCAAGAAGCAAAAAGACTGGCCCAAAAAAATCCACGGTTCCTAGACATCTACAAAGAAGCAGGCTTCGACTTCTACAAGATTGACACAAATATCTTTGCGCCTGCAGTTGTTTCCATAAACAATATGAAAACTGGCAATACTTACACTGCAGGAAGCTTAGACGTTGATGTAATGAAAAGCTCGTTGGGAATAAAGTAAACAAAGCTGTAGCTTAGAACTGACCGATTAGCCAAAGTAAAAGTCAGCCTTTCAACTCGAGTTGGCGGAACGTTGAGTTTTACAAGAAAAAGACTGGTTTAAAAAGATTCCGTCTACAGGCAAAATGGTATTGACGCAGAAATATTTTTCTCAGTCATTTTTCTCTGAAAAGTGACATGTTCGGGTAGATTTCTACTCCGCTCTTATCTATTGTGTACGGCACAAGGTTTGTGTTGACGTTTACGCCGCGCATTTTTTCGACCTGTAACCCTCTTGTTGTTGTTCCACCTGAAAAGAGAGTCTGCATCATTATTACTCCATGAGCGAGAAATTCTTCGTCAAGTATATTTCTTTCCAAGCCTAGCTTGGCGAGTTCTGTTGTTACTATCACTGTTACGCCAAGATCAGACAAAGACTCAATCAAGTCGACACTTGCAGTTCGTCGCTCTGCGGGATCAAAGAACCTGTAAAAGAGTGACGCCAGCGTATCTATGACGACTCGTTTAGCATCGACTTGCTTTATCTTCTCTTGCAGCTCTTCAACAAGTTTGTCTACCTGCAATTGCTTGCCCCGTAGGCTGCTGGCTTCTTCTTTGAGCATCTTCTCCTTCAAGATAGCAACTCTTGATAATCGGGTCGCATCTACAAAGCCAAATTTGCCGTCTTCTTCGGCCTTCTTGAAATCCCAACCGAATTTGGCCATTTCAGCGAAGAAATGCTCTTTTCCCTCGTCCAAACTAACTAAGATGGCGTTTTCGTTGTAATCTGTGATTCCTTTGTACAAGAATTGGGATGCAAGAATTGTTTTTCCAGCTCCAGGCCCTCCGACAACTAGTATTACTCGACCTTTTGGAAAACCGCCGCTGATTAGCTCATCTAATCCTTGTACTCCTGTTGGGATAGTTGTTAATGTCTCAGACATTTTGGTCCACCTATTAAAAACAAAAAGCTTGCAAACTATATTTAACTTATGCACTGAATAATTCTCGACGTTCAAAAGTATGATAAACCTTAAAGTTCTGGCAGAATCCTATGGTTTTAACCTTTTTTCATTTCAGCTTGAATCTTGAAAGAACGGGTATGGCTATAGCAAATGCGACTGGTATAGTGTAGAGTGCTACTGTACCGTTGAAGAGTGCGCCAAGTGGGAGAAAAGCTAAGGCTGCCGCCGGCTTGTATGAAAAGCCAACGGGGGAGGGTTGTTGTAGCGCAAAGTAGTTTACAACGGACGTTACAGCAATGCGGACAACGATGCCTAAGGCCGTTGCAGATACGCTTATCATCTTTGCATGCTTTTTAAGTAAATCAGACAAGTTTTCTGTTTTGCAGCCCCGTGTTGCAATCAAGTAGGGAATGTAGATGCCTAGCATCATTGAAAGAATTGCAACAAGGTTATAGACTGGCCCCAACGGCGAAAAGCCCCCTGTAAAATAAATTGTTAAAATGACCGTATTTATTGCTGATATTATTAAGCCAGCAATTAATCCCAGAGCTAAGAAAGATACCACAATTGGTATTTCCCAGATTTGGTAATAGAGGAAGGGTGCGTAAGGAGCTGGAATTTTTGGTCCTGCAACATTTAGGGCTATAGTTAAGGCAACGAATATTATGATTAATGCAAGTGTTTTAGTGTTCATTCTTGTTTGTCCCTTTTGGGTGTTGAAAGCCTCCGTTAGCTATTTAAGAGTAGCTACTCAAAAAAAGGTAGAAATCTGGTGGAATCAGGGCTAAAATTGATAAACAAGCCAACACAACTAATCAATACAGTGAAACGTATTGAGTGAAACAATCCAGTTCGCCTCGACCAGCGAAGTTAAACCTTGGCTTGAAGACAAAACAAACTCTATCCTCTCGCCTGTGCATGCCCAAGCCAAAAAACTAAGGGACGACATGAAGCTGGCAATGCAAGGCGTCGACGACGTGAGCAAGATGCTCTTGGATAACAGCACAAGAGAAATTGAACGAAGGAACATGAAAGTTTACAATCGAGCCCGAGCCTTAAACAAGCTTGCGCATTTATTTGTTGATCGGCTCAAGAAACTTGAAGCGCCAGAAGAAATCTCCTATGACACGTTGAATCGGTATGCTCAGGAAATCCAAAAAATCTTCATCGTATTTGACATAGACATCAAGAACTGGTTTCCAAGAATTTCTCCCTTCTTCATAATGGACCGAAGAAGGTTTCAGACCGTGTACGAAAAAGCTAAACAAACACACACATTTCTCAATGACTTCCTTTCAAAAGAATACATGAAAACTAAAACTCTGGAGGAAACATTCAATCTTCTAAACGAGCTCCAAGACGTGCAGAACCTCCGGGGAACGCTAGGTGAAGAAAAAAACCAAATTAAAAATGAGCGCTTGCCCATAGAGAAAGAAATCTCTGATTTAGAGCAGAAAATTGACGAGTTGAAGACTAAGGGACCTATTGATGAGTTAAACACGGTTAACAACGAAATATGCAATTTAACTAATGAGCTAAAAAATACGCTCCGGCACCTGCAAAAACCGTTCATAAAGATGCAGGCGTTAGCAACCAGCGGCGGGGGAGGCGGAATAACGCCCGATGAGCTGAAGCGAATAAACTTATATCTAGAAAATCCCTTTGAGGCTTTAATAACTGAGCAGAACGACTACCCTGAGTTCAGGGAGATCTTAGAGAAGCTTCAGCGTTTTTTGGTGGAAGACAAGTTAAAACTAAAAGATGAAAAGGCACGGAAAGCAGAGCAGTCGACAAATGAGATCCTCAAGAACAATTCGCTCTGTCAGATTCAAATCAGGACCGTGGAATTGGCAAAGTCAAGGGAGCAACTGCTGGCTTCTCCATTGATGGACCGGACAAAACGCAGTCTCGCTACGTGCCAGCAACAGCTTGACCAACTTAAATCAAGGAAAACAAGTATCGAAACTCATGAGGCAGTCAAGGAAAACGCGTTCAATGAAGCAGTTGATAAAATCAGCAATCTCAAAAGAACAATTGAGAAAAACATTTACAGTTCAACCGACATAAAAGTTCAAATTCCCTAATTTTACCTGTGGTTTCCATTGGATTTATTTGCAATAGTTAAAAAAGCCCAAAATATTCAAAGTAAAATACTTATTGAAACATTAGATAAAGCCACGCTTTTGATGCAGAACGAAAACGGGAAAATCGGCAATTTAAAAATCACTAACCGTCTTGTCACTGTTGAACCGGTTGGGGAGGCCCTGGTCATAGGCGACTTGCATGGAGACATAGAGAGCCTCTTCCAGATACTTAAGGAAAGCCAATTCGTACAAAAAATGGAAAAAACAGAAGACGCAACCATAATTTTCTTGGGCGACTACGGCGACAGAGGAGATAAACCAGCCGAAACCTACTACATGATTCTAAAACTAAAGCTTGACTTCCCAAAACAAGTCATTCTTATGAGAGGGAATCATGAGGGACCGAAGAATCTGGTGGCCTCTCCGCACGATTTACCAGATAGATTCCAAGCCAAGTTCGGCGAATACTCTAATGAGGTTTATGAAAAAACACGTACTCTGTGGACTTGCCTGTACAACGCCGTTTTCGTTGATGGACGTTTCTTAATGGTTCACGGCGGTGTCTCTCCAGAAATCAGTAGCCTCCAAGATATCGCTCAAGCCCGAGAGGGAAACAATGAAGCGCTGCTTGTGGATTTGCTTTGGAGCGACCCTGTCGAAGGAATGCGTGGCGTTTCCTTGTCAGAGAGAGGCGCGGGAAAATTCTTCGGTAGAGATGTCACCGAAAAGGTTCTTGATAGGGTGAATGCACAAATCCTGATTAGAGGTCATGAAGCAAGCGACACAGGCTACAAAATCAACCACGGTGGCAAAGTCTTAACCCTGTTCTCAAGAAAAGGCCCACCATATTTCAATAGGTACGGAGCGTACTTGCACGTGCCGCTGGCACAGAAATTCGAAAACGCAAAGCAGCTTGCACCCTTTGTCCACAAGTTCTAGTTTAAGATTGGTCTCGGCAGCGTCAAAACGCTTAATTGTTTCACCGATAACTTAACTAAAATACAACTAATCGTTTCTTGATGCAAAACTGATTAGTTACTGAATAAATAGAAATCATGGTGACAGCAAGAGGTTTAATGATTGCCAACTGAAAACGCCATCGAAACCATCAGCTTGACAAAAAGGTTCAAGTCGACAGTTCCAAACGGAGGCGGCTTTCTCAGGCGCAAAGCCGTCACTGTAAACGCGGTTGACGGCATCAACCTTACTGTCAAGAAAGGCGAGCTTTTTGGGCTTCTCGGTCCCAACGGTGCGGGAAAAACCACGTTAGTTAAGATGCTTTGTACCCTTCTTCCGCCCGATGGGGGAACCGCGTTGATTAATGGCTTCGACATCGTTAAGCAACAGATGCAGGTTAAACGTTCGCTTGGCACACTTTTCAGCGTTGGGGAGCGCGGGTTCTTTTGGCGGCTTAACGGGTACAGGAACCTGGAGTTTTTCGCCGCGATCTATAATGTGCCTAGGCAGAAGCGGCATGAACGGATTTTGGAAGTGTTAAACCTTGTAGGTTTAGAAAACAACACTTTCCAGTTGTTCCAGAAGTACTCAGGCGGAATGAAAAGGAAACTTGCCCTCGCAAGAACCCTGCTTCCTGACCCACCCATAATCATGCTTGACGAGCCAACAACGGGTTTGGACGCCATATCCTCAAGGACCATCCGCGATTTCGTCCAGAGCACCGTTCGGGAAACAGGCAAGACAGTGCTGTACACAACGCATTACATTGAAGAAGCAGCGCAAATCTGCACCAAAATCGGCATACTCAAACAGGGAAAAATAGTCGCCTACGACACTCCCGAGGCTTTGAAAGCCAAAATAAAGAAAGACGAGCAAATCTACTTGGTGCTAGAAGATATCTCGCAGCCTCAGATTGAGAAGATGCGTATGATGCAAGGAGTGATAGAAGTATCCGAAAAAACGGAGCAACCCCTGATGTCTGGGCAGCACGAATTGCATGTTGAACTCCAAACCGTCGACCAGCTGCCGTCGATCTTTGATTTCCTATTCGAGCAAAAAATCAAACTTGTGAACTTCAAGCGGGAAGAACCCAGCCTTGAAGACGCGTTTATCGAGTTAACTAAGAGGGCGTGACCGCATGACTGTTGGGGGCGAGCTTGAGAAAATCTGGTATTTCATGAAACGGGACATGGTAAGCTTCTCTACTTACAAAACAAACATTCTCATTCTGGTTTTTACTGCAGTTTTCGGGGCATTATCCTTCGCTTATCTTGGACAGAGTTCAGTCAATCAAACTGTAACTCAATTATACCATACGAACTACACAACTTACCTGCTTATCGGATTAGCATTCAACACTTACCTTGGACAAGCCTTAACACTTGTGCAAAAAACCATTAACCCTTGGTCGCTTGAAGAAGTCTTGGTTTCGCCGACTACCTTAACAACATTCATCATCGGCAGTTCTATTTGGGGATTTGTCTGGAGCACTGGCGTAGTAGCAATTTACCTTGTTATCGGCGTGTACTTTTTCGGAGTAGTCCTCAGCGTTAACATTGTTGGGGCACTGATTGTTCTTGCCTTAGGCATCGGCACATTCATAGGTATTAGTATGATTGGCTCGGGCATACTGATTCTAACCAAGCAAGGCGACCCAGTGACAGCGCTAATGACGATTGCGATAACCCTTTTTGGGAACGTGCTT
>Ga0187874_10000965_pt1 | contig 30021 bp, 29 predicted proteins | sample June2016WEW_16_1_3_FD_132993 | JGI IMG/M metagenome (GOLD analysis project Ga0187874, IMG submission 132993) | Peatland microbial communities from SPRUCE experiment site at the Marcell Experimental Forest, Minnesota, USA - June2016WEW_16_150 | ecosystem: Environmental > Terrestrial > Soil >... | reverse complement strand
GGCGGAGCCCCCGAGAGCGGATTCCTCATGTTTTTGAATCTTTTAACTTCAATTGATTGAGTATTGGATTTTCCCATTATCTTTTTTGGGGCTGATGTTTTACAATTACCTAAAACTATTCTAAAAAAATCAAAAACCGGGAGTCCGGAACGATTATTCCGGCCCGTTCATACGCTCTTGAAACAGAGGTACCAGTCCTTGCACTCGTACCCTTCGCTCAAGCGCTTCTCCATCTCGGCTGCAGTCTTTGGCGGCGCCACGACCACCTTGTCGCCCGGCTGCCAGTTTGCAGGTGTTGATACTTTGTACTTGTCGGTCGTCTGGAGCGCTTTTACCATCCGGATAATCTCGGGCATAAACCGCCCGTTCGACTGCGGGTAGTAGATCATCGCCCGCATGATCCCCTTGTCATCGATGAAGAACACGCTCCTCACCGCCGCAGTCGAATTCATAGCCGGGTGGATCATGCCGTACTTCTTTGCCACTTTCATATTCAGGTCGGCAATGACCGGGAACGGGATGGTGACACCCATCTTCTCCTTGATGTTACGAATCCAGGCAAGATGTGCCGATACGCTGTCAACAGATAGCCCTACCAGTTTCACGTTGAGCGCGGCAAGTTCATCGTGAATCGCGGCAAACGCCATGAATTCCGTTGTACAGACCGGGGTGAAATCGGCGGGATGTGAAAACAGCACCACCCATTTCCCCTTCAGATCCGAGAGTTTGATCGGGCCCTGCGTGGTATCAGCTTCAAAGTCCGGTGCAGGTTCTCCCAGCGCCGGAAAAGTCGAACAGGTCTCTTCCGTCATATCCGAACCATCATTACTTCTTCATGATCTCATCGAGCTGGGCTTTGCCATAGACATAGGCCGGCATGCCCGAGAGCAGGAACGTGACCCGGAGCGCCTCTTCCACCTCGGCCTTGGTGACCCCGAGGTTTGCCGCGCCGGCAATCTGGGCACGGACGGCGTGCTGGTCGCGGAGCGCCGCCGCAATGGCAATCGCGATCAGCTTCTTGGTTTTTCTGCTGAGTCTGCAATCGTCCCAGATGTGGTCCTCCATCTTGATAACAAGGTCGTACATCCCGGGATCGTTTACCGTCAGTTCCTTGAAGAACTTGGGAACTTTCCCGATCTTCTTCTCCAGGCCCTTGAGTTCTTTTGCGGTTCCCTTCCTTACCACAGGTTTCTTTGTTACAGGTTTCTTTACCACCATACTCACTCACTCTCCAGTTTCATGGGCTCCCCACAGCAGATCAGCTCCCCGCCGCCGGCTTCTTTCACAATCACAACATTCCCGCAGATCTCGCATTTGAAGACCTGCCCTTCTGCGGATACATTTACCATACTGAACTTCGTCCCCCGTTGAACGTGTTGATCCACATACACATGCCCCCCGAAAATCCTCTGACAGGCATCTCGGGCATTCACCACTGGCAGTACCGTTGCCGGAAAAATAAGAAATTACTGGAAACTCTTGCCGCGTCTGGGCGGGTTCTTCGCATCTTCAGGAGTCTTGATATCCGGCCGGATGTGGGTCATCGGGAAACACTGGTACTCCTCGCAGGAGCAGGCCGGGCACTTACGGAGATCCTGCTCGCTCTTGTCGAGCGTGAACTCCTTGCCGCAGTCTATACATACGTATTTTCCCGGCCCAACTTTCTGGCCTGCCGTATACGTTTTTTGTTCGGTCAGATTTATCACCAGACTTCACTTTTATGTCAAAGATATATATCAGTTGTGTTCGTACATCCGCATCCGTGGTCAGCGGACTTTTCTTTCAACTTTTCGTCGTATGCAAAACTATATTGGTTTTTTCCCCCCTAATGCTGGTATGGTAAAAAAGGTCATCGGCCTCTTAGGCAGTCCCCTCCCTGAAGGCAACACTGCACAGTTACTGGCACGGGCGTTGCAGGGTGCCAGGGATGCCGGCTGCGCAGTGGAGCTCATCCCGGTGACCAGCCTGGATTTTCAGGGCTGCCAGGAGAAGTTTTTCTGCCAGGATCATGAGACCTGCATCCTTGACGATGACATGCAGCAAATCTACCCAAAATTTGTGGATATGGACAGCCTGATCCTGGCCACCCCGGTGATGACGATGGGAATTCCCGGGACCTTCAAATCGTTTATAGACCGGTTTCAGGTTTTTTTTATGGCCAAGTATCACCGGAAACAGCCCCTGGTCTCCCCGAAGAAAAAGGCGGGGCGCAACGGCCTCTTCATCTGCATCTCCGGGATGGATATCCCGGAAGTGTTTGTCGGCGTAAAACTGACGGTCAGGGCCTTCTTTGATATTATTGACTGCCAGTACCGGGATGAGCTCCTGATAAACGATATGGACCGGATCAAGGATATCAGGACACGGCCGGATCTTCTCGATGCAGCGTATAAAAAGGGATTTGCCGTGGGGGCATCGCTCGTCGCATCCGGTCAGTCCCCGGAGAAATCCTGAACCGGCGCTGCCTCTTCTACCTTTATAGAAGACCTGATGGAATTGCTAAAAAAGATCCTTGTCTCCGAAGATAACGTGATATGGGGTACTTCCGATTCAATCATTTTTCCAGCCTGCCGGTGTCCCGGCCGACAGATCATACCAGCCCTTTCTCTTTCATACTGGAAAAACCGGTCTTTGTGATGATGATGTGATCGAGCAGCTGGATGCCGAGCAGGGTTCCCGCCTCCTGAAGCTGCCGGGTGATCGCGATATCCTGGGCGCTTGCTTCTAGCGATCCCGACGGGTGGTTGTGCACGCAGATTACCGATGCTGCCCGGTCGGTGATTGCTTCGGCAAATACCTCGCGGGGGTGGACGAGACTGTGGTTGAGAATCCCTATTGTAACCACCCGGCTCCGGATCACCTCGCCGGCTCCGGTAAGACTGATGCAGATAAAATACTCCTGTGGTTTTTCCCGGTAGATACCTACGAGCGTCAGGACATCCTCCGGTTTCTGGATCTTCACCGTACCGGCCGGTTCGTACCGGCGGCGTCCGAGTTCGAGACAGGCCACGATCTGGGCAGCTTTCGTCGGCCCGATACCCTCCATGGTTAGTATATTATCATACTGGATCTCCCGGTTATGGTCGTTGAGCACCGCAGCGATGTCCCGGGCAATCATCCGGACGTCCCGGTTTTTCACACCTCTCCCGATGATGGCCTCGATAAGTTCCGTGTCGGTGAGTGATGTCACGCCTTTTTTAGCGATCTTTTCCCGCGGGCGGTCAGGCACGGGGACATCTTTCATCTTTTTCATGATACAACCCGGGGCCGGGGCAAAAAGATATGCCGGCCGGCACCTGTTCATGCATACGTATGCGTGGATTTCCCGAAACTATAACCTCTTTCATATTTATTCCGGCACATGCCGGAGTCCGGACAGTTTCATGTATGGTTATGCCCCATGAAGTATCTTTAAGTAAAACTCTGACTATACCTTCCCGTATGACAACCCAAGAGAATGCAATGGATGCATTTGCCGGCGAATCTCAGGCAAACCGGAAGTATCTCGCGTTTTCCGAAAAAGCTGCTGCCGAGGGTTTCAAGAATATTGCAACTCTTTACAAGGCAGCATCAGAGGCTGAGGCCATACATGCAAAGAAGCTCTTAAAAGTGCTTGGGGCGATCAACTCAACCGAGAAGAACATAGAAGGAAGCATCGAGGGGGAAACTCACGAATATACTGCTATGTATCCTGCTTTTGTCAAGGAGGCTGAGACCGAGAAGAAGAGCGACGCGGTGCTTGCGTTTACCCTTGCCATGAAAGCAGAGGAAGTACATGCAGGCCTGTACAAAAAAGCGCTTGCGGCCCTTAAGGCCGGTCATGATCTCGGCAGGGAGAAGATCTTCCTCTGCCCGGTCTGCGGCAATATCGAGATCGGGAAGGTGCCCGACAAATGTCCCATCTGCGGGGTATTCGGGAAACAGTTCCAAGAAATTACCCTTTAACTCTTTTTTGCAGTACGCATTGCAAATGCTGCCGCCTCCCGCTCAAGAATCCCTGATCCTGTAGGAAGAAGACGGGATTATGGTCTGTTGCGTCGCTTATGGGCCCAGACAATGACCACCACGAGCGCAATCAGCGTCGCCCATGATGCAGAGTAGATCGCGATGGTCGGGTATTCGAAGATTACCTTTGGCAGTGACGATACCGGGCTCTCAATCTTGGTGCAGGTGAATGTCACGCTCACGCTCGCCGGGAACCGGGCCGGGCCGCCAAAGTAGTGTAAAAGTACCGTGGCATTGCCCGACTCGATGATGCCGGTAGCCGGTGCGTTAAAGGCGACCGGGAAAGCCACCACCCGCGTAAGCCGGGTGTCCTGGTCTTTGAGTTCCACGTACCATTCATCAGCATAGGTCCCGGGATAGGCATCCACGGCACCAACTGTCAGCTGCGAGCCGGAAGGCACTGCAACATGCCAGATCCCCTGGTCGCTCTGGTTTGAAAAGGTCAGCCTCTTTATGGCCGTTTCTCCGACACCCAGTTGGAGAGTGCCCGAGGTAAGAAAAGCAGGTGGGGTGCTGGTAGGAAGTGACAGGATTCCCGTTCCCGGAGCAGCAGTACACTGAAACCGGTCATCCATGACCTCGCCATAAGAGAGCGCCCGGCTGTAAATCCTGACCTCGTCGATCCCCCCGGTAAGGTAATGTTGGACATTCTGGTCGGGCGAATCTGCCGCCCCTGCATCAGCACCGATCTGGATGGAGTTATTATCGATATAGCGGATTACACCGGTCGCATTTACCTGGTTGCGGAGAATGCCATCGAGATAGATCGTGGCAGTCTGGCCGTCGTAGGAGCCGGTCACCTGGTGCCATTGCCCGGGTGCAATGTTCTCGTGCGGAATAATCACGGAAACATCTCCGCCGGGATTGTCAAGTCCGAGTGTCCACCAGAGATCGTTTCCCTCATCGAACCCGAGCTTGTATCCCCCTCCATTATCATACGTCGAGATCAGCGTCTGGGGTGTCGTGTCGTTCACATAGAACCAGAGAGAAACCGTGATGGCATCGGAGGGATGGTTTGCAGGAGTATAGGGAATGGATACGTAACTTGCATTTCCATCCAGTACCAGCGCTTTCACACATTCGTTATTATCCACACGGAATGCGCCGCCATGGATCGTCCCGGTATTTCCGTGCCCGGATGCGTCAAGAGCCAGATTGCCGCTCCCTTCGTTGAAATTGAGATAAACCACCGGACCGCTGGAGACAGGAGCCGTACCGGATGCTGCAGCCGCAGTAGGGATACAGAGAAGCATCACAAATACCGCCCCCCAGACAATTCCCCAGCGGAGGTTACGGCCGGTGTACGTGTGCATAGTGCTATCCTGTTCTTTGTATGAAGGGTGTATTAGGGTTCACGGGAAAAGAAATTTGCGCTTAAGCCGTTGCCCCTCATCAGGCTGCTGCACAATCTTTATATCCAACAAAAAACCTCTTCGCATTGATGAGCACCGTCACCGTCTATTCCACCCTACACTGCCCGTACTGCCGGATGGCAAAAGCGTTTCTCGACAAGCATAAGGTACCCTATACCGCCATCGATGTCGGTGCCGACGCTGCCGCGGCGCAGAAGATGATTGCACTGTCGGGCCAGCGCGGGGTACCGGTCATCATGGTCGATGATGAGGTCATTATCGGGTTTGATTCCCGGCGGTTGAACGAACTGTTCGGGACACCGGCCGAAAACGAGCTGTACGATGTCCTTATCGTGGGCGCCGGTCCTGCAGGGTTGACCGCGGGCGTGTACTGCGCCCGGAAACTCCTCAAAACCCTGATGGTATCCGAAAATATCGGCGGCCAGGCGCTCGAATCCTGGGCGATCGAGAACTACATGGGCTACCGGATGATCACCGGTGAAGACCTGATGAAGAAATTTGAGGAACAGGTGCACACGTTCGATATCCGGCTTGAACTGGTGAAAGTGAACGGGATCCGCCAGGCTGAGGGAGTTTTTGAGGTCACGACCGCGTCCGGCCTGCTCCTGAAGGCAAAGAGCCTGATCCTGACGCAGGGTAAGCAGCCGAAGATGCTCGGAGTACCCGGAGAGGAAAAGTATCTCGGGCGGGGACTTTCGATCTGCGCAACCTGCGATGGTCCGCTCTACAAAGGAAAGAAGGTGGCCGTTGTCGGTGGCGGGAACTCGGCCGTCCAGACCGCGATCGAGATGAGCGGGATTGCCTCGTCCGTGAGCCTGATCGCAAGGAACATGATCAAGGCGGATCCGGTGTACGTGAAAAAACTCGAAGCGATCAAAAATATCACGGTGCACCTTCACTCGCAGATCGCAGGGTTTTCAGGGGACCAGTTCCTTGACCATATCACGATAACAACGGAGGAGGGGCAGCCCGACCAGAGCATCGGCGTCGATGGCGTGTTCATCGAGACCGGCTGGACGCCGAACACGGGTTTCCTTGACGGCCTCGTGGCCTTAAACGACTGCGGCGAGATTGTGGTGGACGTGAACGGCCGCACGAGCCGGCCCGGGGTCTTTGCCGCCGGGGACGTGACCTCGGTCAAGAGCAAGCAGATCATTATTGCCGCCGGGGACGGGGCGAAGGCTGCGCTTGAGGCGTACGAGTACGTGATGAAGATGGGGTGAGTTTTTTTACCGCAGCCTCTTGTGCGGGCCGTGGTGGGGATATTAGTGAAGGATCTCTCTCTGAAAACTTGACAGAACCTCTTTTAAGATCTTGGGATGCAATGCTGATTATGACGCCATGTGATAGGTGTTCATTGAAGGATTGGCATTATTATCACCCGATATGCATGCCCTCACCTAAAAACATTCAAGGGATTCTAATCTCCCGTGATCCTACAACCGATTTTATTGAACCTTACAAACACTACGATCATGATAAAGGGCTTTTTCAATACAAAGAAGCACCCCCCACATGGCTCTACAACCGTATTTTATCCTTCATGAAGTATGGATCAAATTCTCACGAATCTATATACTTGCGCAATTTTCTCAATTCAAACTGTTATTGGACTCATTTTCATAAGTGCCCCACGTTAAAGGGAGATAAAGATTTTCATTTTTCGTACAAGCATGGTAAAGAATGTGCAGGATTCTGGTTTGATTATGAATATTCCACATATAACCTAAACGGAAAAATCCTCATTCTCTTGGGTCAAGATTTGAAAAAATACTATGATGAGAATCCGGACAATCAACTTTTCAAAAATAATACGGTTTTTTTCCTTCCACATCCATCAGGAATAAATATGGGTAGTGGCTGGTCATGGAATCCAAATAAACCTGAAGGGGATGTGTATAAAAAAGAAATAAAGAAAACGATTGAAGAATTAATGTCGCGAGTTCTGATAAGTTAACGGGTGGCACCGCTACACCCATCCTTTGTTGGCGGGGGGTTCCATAAAAGGTCAAGAATGGGGAAGTATTAGGTTGTTATACATTTCGTGCCGGAAATTTTTGCGCTGTACGAGCTTTCGCGCCAAAAAATACCGGAAGATCGCTGCGAAATCCGAAAAACTCTCCCCTGTTGCAGGTCTCACGACGGAGAGGCAGACTACCTCCGGAAAAATTCCGACCGATCTTCTCCCGCTCGTACGGTTCAAAAATTTTTCTGGTCAAAAATTTTTGGTTCGAAAGTTGGTACGACCGGATCTTTTTTGCCGCGAAATTTTTTGGGCCGGATTTTTTCCGGTTGAAAGTTGAAAAATCCAAAAAATTCCAGCGCGAAAGTTGGAAAAAAGCAAACACTATCCGCAGGATCAGCTGGCTCCCGTCGTGAATCCTGCAATACAGACCCGGTACTAGGATCAGAAATCCGTAATTTTTTTGGCCATGAAATTTTCCGGGCCGGAAAATTTTTGCCGCGAAAGTTGAAAATCGCAAAAGTTTTTGGATTGAAATTTCTCCGACCGTATTTTTTCCGGTTGAAAGTTGAAAAATCCAAAAATGTTCCGGCCGAAAGTTCGAACGGCCCGGATTTTTCCGGACAAAAATCCAAATTGCCGGAAAATTTTGGAAACGTACAAATTCCCATTGAGAGGTAGGCCGGACAACATGCGCACTTGTACAATTTTCCTTATCCTGCCGCCCCCCTCTTGCGCCACCAGTCCCCCGAGGGGGACGGGGCGCAGTGCGATGCATTCGGTATTACCTGAACAAGAAAACCTACCACCGTATCATCTCTGTATACAGGTAATACGGCACTATCGCAACCGGGGGGGTGCCCACGCGGCGGGGGCGGCAGCCCCCAAGAGCGTTCCCCTCCCCCCAAGTTACCATCGATCTCCCACAACAAATCAATTTTTCCGACGTAAAATTCAAAAACGCTCATAGCGGCCTCCGGGTGGCCGATCTCTCCCTCAAATGACCTGTAGGTAGTTCCCGAAAACCCTGCCCACAGAAGCCCGCTATTATGCAGGTTTAAGTGGCCCTTAAATCGAGGCATTTTTAAAAATAAGCGATTAAATCAGGATTTTCTAGGGGCGTGGACATCGGTTCCTGTGGAGATGGGATCCGGGGTCCGGAAACGGAAAATCGGAGACCAGATTGGGCCCGGATTTGGAGGGATGAATGTAGGATTGTGGGAGGTGGTTTAGACTCCGGTTACTGAATAACACCTTTACTCGTTCTTCTTTTGCGACTGCCGGTCCTTCTCCCGGTAACCCTCAAGCAAAACCGTCATGATGTTTTTCACCGGCTTGTCCGAGTGACTCGCGATGTGGAACTCGCAGAACGGGCAGGAGGTGATCACGATGTCGGCCCCGGTCTTTCTGATCTCTTCACGGCGCTTCTCCCCGAGGGCTGCCGCCTCTTCGGGTACGCCAGACTTCACCCCACCGCCCGACCCGCAGCAGATGGACGGCATCTCGACAAGATCGATCACCCGCCGGATCAGTTGCCGGGGTTCTTCTTTAATATCCTGCCCCCGCATCAGGTGGCAGGGATCGTGGTAGGTCGCCTTTATTGGCAGACGTGCGGGAGGTTCGATGCCGTACTTCGTGAGCAGCTGGTTGATGTCAAGCACCTCAAACGGCGTCACGTAATCGTGCTTGAGGGTCGAACCGCAGCCGGCGCACATCGTCATCACGGTATCGATCCCGCGTGATTGGAACGTGTCGATGTTACGCTGCTTGAGCGAATCAACGATTGCCAGCTGGCCGGTCCGTATCAGGGGCGATCCGCAGCAGATCTGGTCCCGGGGTATGATCACCCGGATGCCGTTTCTTTTGAGGACTTCGATCGCATCGAGTGCTGACTGCTGCTGGCGCATGTTGTACATGCAGCCGACAAAGAATCCCACGGTTGCCTTGACCGGCCCGACCGGCTCGATCCTTTCACCGACCTGCTCCATGAATGTCGGCGCGGTCCGGGTGACGCTGCGGCCGGTCTCTTTGATGAGTGCAGCGACTTCCCGGTGCCGGGGAAGCGTGAAGCCCCGCTGGTTTGCGAGCGCCCGGAGTTTCTCGATCGCTTTCCCCGGGATCCTGATCTTCTTCGGGCAGGCCTTGAAGCAGGCCTGGCAGCTTGTACAGTTAAACAGGCCGTCCCGGATTGCGTCCGGCACCCGGTCGCCGGTATCCCGCGGGTCGAGTATCAGGCGCATATCCTGCCGCATAGCGGTCGGCCCAAGGAAGCTGGTCACGTCCATGGCCGGGCAGACCGAGACGCAGGCAAGGCACTCGATGCAGTCCCGGAGCGGTTTTATCTCGTCGATCTCTGCTTTCGTGGGAAGCCGGAGCTCCGGCCCGCACGCCGGTTTCAGCGATGCAATCGCTTCTATTTTCGGGAGAAGATCCACGATCAGATCCTGTTTGACCGGGAGGTTTAAGGGAGTAATCGTGATGCCGTCTACTGCCTCCTCCATGCAGGCCAGCACCGGTTCTCCATTTACCCTCACTGCACAGCTGCCGCACTGCCCGGAGCTGCAGCAGTACCGGTACGCGAGCGTGGGATCGATCTGATCGTGGATCGCGTGCAGGATATGGAGGACCCGGGCGCCGTCGTTTGCGCTGACCGTGTACGATTGAAGCCGGGGTTCCCGATCCGTTTTCGGGTCAAAGCGTTGGACGTTTACGTGCAGTTCCTTCATGCTGCCACCCTACGTCTCTCGATCCCCTCGCGGTTCTTTGAGATGTACGTGTGGCCGTACGGCGAATGTGCCGCGTCCCATTCCTGTGGAATGTCGACCCGCATGTGAGCGCCCCGGGACTCGGGCCGGATCAGCGCCGAGCGGCAGATGAGCGATGCGGTCAGGCACATGTTCTCGACGATGCAGCAGTCCGCAAGGTTCTTTTGCGATGCGGCCCTGAGCGGCGCTTGCATGAGCCGGTTGATGACCGCAAGCGTGCTCATGAGCCCCGCTTCGTCGCGGAAGATCCCGGCGCCCTTCCACATCGCCTGCTGAAGTCCGGTCCGCACAGCCGCCGGGTTATCTGTTCCAGAGAGGAACCGGTCGAGCCGCTCTTCCTGACGGGCGATCTGGGCCGGGTCGATCTTTTTTGCCCGTTTTTCTGCCTTCGCGGCAAATTCGCCGGCCCGTTTCCCGAAGACCTGCGTGTCGGCAAGGGCGTTTCCACCCAGCCGGTTTGCGCCCTGCACGCCACCGGCCGATTCGCCGCAGGCAAAGAGTCCCGAAAGTGTTGTCCTGCACTCGGGCGTTATCTTCAGACCCCCCATGATGTGATGGGCCGTCGGGGCGACCTCCATGGGCTCGGTCCGGATGTCCACGCCGAACTTGAGGAACTGTTCGAGCATCACCGGCAGCCGGGTCTCGATCTGCTCCTTTGGCAGGTGGGTCACGTCGAGCCAGACCCCGCCCCTTTCCGTGCCCCTGCAGTTTGCGATCTCGGTCGCGATCGCCCGGGCGACCACGTCCCGGGTCGAGAGTTCCATCCGGTCGGGATCGTATTTTTTCATGAACCGTTCGCCGAGCCGGTTCTTCAGGATACCCCCCTCGCCCCGGACCGCCTCGGTGATGAGCCGGCCCCGGGCGTCGTACGGGTATACGGCACCGGTCGGGTGGAACTGGACCATCTCCATGTCGATAAGTTCCGCTCCCGCCCGGTACCCCATCGCAAACCCGTCGCCGGTCCCGCTGGATGAATTGGTCGAGATATCGTAGACCCGGGACCCGCCGCCGGTCGCGAGGATGGTGCTGTCTGCTGTGAGGATGACGATTGACCCGTTCTCGTCGAGAGCAATGGCGCCTGCGACCCGGTTGCCGTCCTTTAGCAGATCGATTACGGTCACTTCCTGAAGTTTAGTGACACCGGAAGAATCGAGCTGCTCGACCAGTGTCATCATCATCTCGTGGCCGGTCCGGTCCCCCGCGTAGCAGGTCCGGGGGAACCGCTGGCCCCCGAACGGCCGCTGGGCGACCTCGTTTTTGTCCGTGAAGTCAAAGACCGCACCCCACCGGATCAGGTCGTCCATGCGCAACGGGGACTCCTGCACGAGGATCCTGACGAGCTCCGGGTCATTGAGGTATGCCCCCCCTTTGAGCGTATCCTCATAGTGGATCTCGCAGGAGTCCTCTTTTCTCAGCACCGCGTTGTAACCTCCCTCGGCCATGGGGGTGCACCCGCCTTTTCCCGCGATGGTTTTTGTGACGAGCACTGTGTCGCCATACGGGGCCGCCTCTATCGCCGCCCGTACCCCGGCGCCGCCGCTGCCGATCACAAGCACGTGGCAGTCCACCACGTCGTCTGCATGCATATTATAATTCTGTGCGCCGTATAGTTAGATAAATAAATGGTACAGCCAGAGTGAACCGACATGAGATTTCTGATGAAGTTTGGCGGGACATCCGTTGCCGATGCGCGGTGTATCGGGCGCGTTGTTGACATCCTCGAAAAACACCACAAGGCCGGCGACGAAATTGCGGTTGTGGTCTCTGCGCAGCGGGGGGTGACCGACCAGCTCATCGATATCGCAGAAAGACTTCCGCGTGAAAAGGACTGCTCCGGGGTTACACCGCTGATCGCCGCACTCCGCGAGCGCCACATGAGCACTCTGGAAGGGGCTGCACCGGATTATGCCAAAGAAGTGGGAGTGGTTATCGAAAAAAGGCTCGCGAGTCTCCAGCATATCCTCTCTGCCATTCACAACCTGCGGGAACTCACGCCCCGGTCAAAGGACTATGTCATCTCGTACGGGGAACGGCTGCTTGCCCCGGTTCTCGGTGCGGCCCTCAGCCAGCGGGGCATCCCGTCCACCGTGCTTGACGGTTGTGAAGCCGGTATCCTCACCACGTCGCAGCATGGCGAGGCAACCGCCCTCCCTGAAAGCGATGCACGGATAAAAAAGAAGATCGGGCCGCTCCTCAAAAAAGAGATCCCGGTCATCATGGGATTCATGGGCTGCACAAAAAATGGGATCATCACGACGCTCGGGCGCAGCGGGTCGGATTACTCTGCCTCCATTGTCGGGGCCGGGATCGATGCGGACGAGATCTGGATCTGGACGGATGTTGACGGTATCATGACCTCGGATCCCCGGGTGATTAACGATGCCCGGGTCCTTGTAAGCGTCTCGTACATCGAGGTTATGGAGCTCTCGTACTTCGGCGCAAAGGTCATGCACCCGCGTTCGATTGACCCGGCGATGAGAAAGAACATCCTTGTGCGGGTGAAAAACACGTTCAACCCCGGTGCACCCGGCACGATGATTGTCCGGAACGGCCACCGGGACAGCCGGGTTGTCAAGGCGCTCACTTACATCGACAAGGTCGCATCGATCAACATCAACGGCGCCCAGATGATCGGGAGGCCGGGGGTGGCAAAGGCGATCTTCTCCGCTCTTGCCGACAGGGAAGTGAACGTGATGATGATCACGCAGGGCTCAAGTGAGGCGAACATCTCGCTCATCGTTGACGAGTCGCACCTCCCGACCGCGGTGGACTCCCTTGCGTTTCTCGTGAAAGACGGGGTCGTGCGTGAAGTGACGCACAACAAAGATGTCTGTGCTGTTGCCGTGGTCGGGGCCGGTATGGTCGGAGCTGCAGGCACGGGCGGACGGATCTTTTCCGCGCTTGGCCGTGCCGGTGTGAACGTGATGATGATCTCGCAGGGCTCCTCGGAAGCCAGCATTTCGTTTGTCATCCGGCAGGAAGACGGCCCGCGTGCAGTCAGGGTGCTGCACGATGAGTTCCATCTCTCGGAGGAATCTGAATGACAGAGAATGCATACCGCGATGCGGGTGTCGATATCGATCTTGAAGCGACCGCGATAAAGGCGCTGATAAGCAACCTGAGTTTCAAACGGAAAGGCAGTTACACGATGCTCGGGAACGTCGGCCACTTTGCCGGCCTGATCGATTTCGGCCCCAAAGCCCTTGCCCTGACGACCGATGGCGTGGGTACGAAGATGCTGGTCGCCGACAGGCTGCAGGATTGGAGTACGGTCGGGATCGACTGCATCGCGATGAACGTGAACGATCTCTACGTGATGCACGTGGAGCCGATCGCGTTTGTGGATTACATCGCGACCGACCGGCTCTCGGTCGAGAAGATGGCGCAGATCGGCCTTGGCCTCAACGAGGGGGCCCGGCTGGCCAACATTGACATCGTTGGCGGGGAGACTGCGTCGCTCAAGGGTCTGATAAACGGCCTCGACCTTGCCGGGACCTGCCTTGGCCTGCAGGCCAAGGACCGGATCGTTACCGGCGAGAAGATCCAGCCCGGGGATAAAATTGTTGGCGTCCCGTCCACCGGCATCCACAGCAACGGCCTCTCGCTTGCCCGGAGCGTCGTGGAGAAATATGCGGACTATGACCAGAAACTTCCGGGCGGGAAGACGCTCGGCCGGGAACTCTTAACACCGACACGGATCTACCACGAGAGCCTGCATGTCGCTGACACCTGCACAGTGCACGGGATGTGCCACATTACGGGTGGTGGCCTCTTAAACTTCCTGAGGCTCAGCAAGTTCGGGTTCCGGTTCGACAACCCGCTTACTCCCCCGGAAATCTTCCGGTGGATACAGGAGATCGGTAAGATCTCGCCAATCGAGATGTACCGGACGTTCAACATGGGGATGGGGTATGCCTATGTCGTGCCGCCCGAATCTGTTGACGCGGTGATAAAACTCGTCGAAGGCGCCCGGGTTGTCGGGGAAGTTATCGAGAACCCCGGCGCGTGGCTTGGGGATGTGCAGGTTACCTGAGATCGGGATTTTTTTCCAGTCGTGATTCGTTTTTTAAAAGAAACACAAAGTAAATGCCTTTAAACGTTGTCTTTTTGTAATAACGTCTGAAAACACGTATTAACGTATCACATATCTTTTTTCTTAAATATTACATCGTGTTAAATGTGTTTTTTGATGGAGTAATTTTAAAAAGTTCATTTGCTGCCGGTGAATCGGTATGCCCCCTTCGGCACCGTAATTTCGAACCGTGCCCCCTTACCGGTTTCACCGTTCTCGATGATGGTAATTCCAGTTATGGACAGGATCTCACGGGAGAGGAATAACCCAAGGCCAGTATTCTTCCCAAAGCCCTGCTCGAAGAGGTGCTTTTTGTCCCCGGGGCTGATCCCGGCCCCGTCGTTTTCATAGTATAAGACCAGCCCGGCATCGGTCTCCTGCGACGTGATATGGATCTTTGTCAGCCGGTCCCCACCATACCTGAGGGCATTGTCGATCAGGTTGTACGAGACCTTCTCGAACAGCGGGTCTGCATAGACCTCAAGATCGGTACAATCGACCTCTGCCTTCACATCCCGCATAGGGAGTGCGGCGACCGCCCGCAGGACTCCTTCCTGGACATTCTGCCATGCAGGCGCGGTGACCCCCATATCCTGGTAGGTCCCGGTGAAATTGATCTGCCGCTCGATGGTATCTGAAATAGTCTCCTCTTTCTGGATATAGCCAGCAATCCTTGAGGTATCATTCAGGGTCTCTTTTGATAATGCAAGATAGGATTTGAGTGCCGAGAGCTGGTTCCTGATATCATGGCGGGTGATGGAAGAGAGGATATTGAGTTTTTTATTTACCTGATACAACGCTTCCTGCGCCAGTTTGAGATCCGAAGTCCGTTCAATAACCCGTTGTTCCAGTTCGGCGTAAAGTTTCCTGAGATCTTCTTCAGCAGCTTTTCTTTTGGACAATTCTTTTTTTATGGTCAACATCCAGATAACTGCAATCAGGAACAATAAGAGTAAAATGAATATAATTATAGGGTAATTCCTGTCTGTAATCTGCTGCTGGGTTTCAAAAACAGATTCTGTGGGTTGCCATTTGTCGATAATTTTCTGGTAAGTGCCGTCCGATTTTATAATTTGCAGTGCATCATTGATTTCATTGAGTAGTATTGTATTTCCTTTTTTTACTGCAAATGAAGAGTTGGTGGAATCGATAGGTTCACCGGATACCTTGATGTTTGGTATATTATTTTCAGCAAGAACATAAGATCCCACCCTGTAGTCCACCACAACAGCATCAAGAGACCCTTCATGCAGCTGTTTGAACGCTTCAGTAAAATCGGAAATAATTGTTAATTGTACCTGAGGGTCCGGCTCTAATAGCTGCTGGGGCAGGCCCCCCGATTCGACTCCCACCCGTAACCCGCGAAGACTTGAGAGTCCTGATATGCCTGTTTGATCTGTACGGGTAAAAATGGAAAAATGCGATTCAAGTAACGGATCTGAAAAATCATATATTTTTTCACGCTCTTCAGTCGGGTTTATCTGGATCAGGGCATCTGCATCGCCATTGGCAACAAGCGTCTGTGCCTCAGTCCAGTTCATGACCCGGATTTCAATTGGTTGTGGCATATGTTGTGCGAGCGCATGCACTATGTCAATATCAACTCCTGACGGAGTAGTTCCATCCAGGTAGACAATCGGAGCCAGATTCTGATTGCCCAGAAAAAGAAGCGGGGTCTCATTGGATACTCCCGCTGCCGGTTCAGCCGGACCGGTAGCCTGTGCCTGCGTGGGCTGCCATGCAGGGGCATAAGCGGCGATGATGACGGCAATGACCGCGATGACAGCAAGCACAACGAGGGAGATCCAAAAGTGCCTCTTCATGGGATTTTCATCTCATACCAGATAGGGGAGCCTGAAGACGATTGGCAGGGCTCGTGAGTGTTTTTTTAATTGACCTATCGCACGGTATGAATATTCATCCCATGCATCGCCCTGTCCGTTCCCGATATTCTTTAATAGGGCTTTTGGTTTATAAGGGTTATTTCAGCCGGTTGTTGATGCGTTAGCGATAGCTCCCTAAGGGGGACGGATTAACAGGCCTGTAACCGCATGTGGGAAAATCGGTTCACCGTTGTTGACCGAAGGAAAATACATAAAATGACAAAGTGAACTTCAACGTTCTTTAAAAAAAATACGGGGCTGTTAGTCCCCGCACGCATCCGGGTCATCGGCCACGAATGCTTTTTTCTCTGCCTTATCCGAGACAAGCACGCTGTTTCCCATCGGGTCCTGGATGATCATTGTTACCGGCAGCCCGCCGGATTTTATGGATTCAATCTTCTCAAGGAGCACGCGACCGTTCTCTTTCTCGGTCCCGTCCCCGTCTTTTACTGCGATCTTAATGGCCTGTGCGATCCGGTCGAGCACGCCTTCCACGTTTGTCACAAATCCTTCGCAGGCCGGGCCCGGGTCGATACGGACTCCGAGCTCCGGGACCTCAAGGATACCGGTCATGCTCCGCACCACGCGCACATTGAGGTCTTCTTTTGTCGTGACCGGCATCTCGTACCGCACCGGCCCGGCATCTTTTAAGAGCTGGGTATCAACGTACCGGTACCCGCATGACGGGCACATCGCAGAGATAATAAGAATATCAGAAAAATAGGGAATGTTCTCCGTCTGGTAGAGATATTCTATTTCGGTATTGCAGTATGGACACGGCCCCGGGACGATCGTGCGCAAAGGATTATGCCCCGCCGATCTTGTCGCGCGAGATCTTCACGGACATCGGCGTCAGGACGACATACCGCTGGTCACCGAGGCCGATGATATCCCCATTCACATCCTTTGCGACTTCCTTTAAGTCCTTTAAGACACGCTCGTAGGAGATCTTGTCCATTTTCAGGCGCGAGATATCGACGATCACAATATTCCCGTTATAAACCTCATCCTTGACCCGGGGGGTGTCCTTGAGATCCGCAATCGTTGCAATTTTTACCAGGAGCGCAGGAGAACCGCTGCCGTGTTCCTCGTAAGAGCTGAGGTCCAGATCCATGTAATCATCATCGGAACTGGTGGCATTTTTTCCTAAAAGTGTATCTATGATCTTAACCATAAAAAAACTGTACGAAGAAAATTATTTAATAGTATCGATGTAAAAAGCAGAAATGGCCTGATTTTCCCTCTTTTTCTGGCATTTCAAAAATGTTACAGTTCAAGGTTCCAGAGTTCATCGCCGACATGATGGAAATTTTTGCACATCTTTCCCTGTGCGCTCGCCCGGATTGCCGGGCCGTCCACGAGCGCTACGCCTATCGCCAGCGGCTTTTTGTGCCGTTCGTCAACGATCTGGACCGGGGCCCCTGCCACGATATCATCGCTGACCGCGACGATCCCCGGCCGCATCACATCTGCGCCATTCACCACGTACGGGATTGCGCCGGCATCGACCGTGACCATTCTCTCTGGGAATGGAATCTGGACCGCCCCTTTGAGCGTGGGAAAGACCCAGTCGCCGGTGTCCATCAGCAGCGGTTTTTTATTCACCAAGTAGAGCGCGACTGCCGCGTTCGTCTCCAGGATCTCGATCATATCGGCATGGAAGAGCGCGGCAGACGGCCCGATCTGGAGCGTGAGCCGGTCCAGCAGGTCTTCTGCCTGGCTTTTACGGATGGAATGCCGTTTTTTTACGATAATTTTTTTCATTGTCCTGTTCCTACATTCTCCCGGGCAAGGGCTAATAATTTTTCCCGGCCCGGAACCGGTGTGCCGGTTCGCCATAAAACCCATCAGGGATTTCCGGTGCCGGGCCTCTTTTTCGAGGGTGGCAGAAACCTTCTTGTCCCTTGCAGATCTACGCTATGTTTAAGTAGAGTGCTCACGCACATATATTACTCCAGAGCGATGGTAATACAGGGTATGAGTATGACCAAGAGACCGTTGGATATTTTAGATCTGGTGCTGAACCGCCAGCCCGTTATCGTCTCCCTCAAAGGCGGGAGAGAGATCCGGGGAGTTCTTCAGGGTTACGATGTTCACATGAACCTCGTCCTTGACAAGGCTGAGGAAACGGAGAACGGGCAGGTTGTAAAGGTAGGCACGCTTATCGTCCGTGGAGATAACGTGATCTATATCTCGCCATCGCTGGAATCGTAAGGTGAAATATCATGACAAAAGGCACACCGTCAATGGGTAAGATGAACAAGATGACCCACATCGCCTGCCGGCGCTGTGGCAAGATCTCGTTCCACGCCCAGAAGAAAGTCTGCTCTTCCTGCGGGTTTGGCAGAAGCACCAAGATGCAAAACTACAAGTGGCACAGCAAGAGACCAAAAACTCCGACGCATTAGAGCAGTACCATGTGTGGTATCGTTGGCATCGTCGATGCTGGCGGTGTTTCCATCCAGCTTTACTATGCCATGTATGCGCTCCAGCATCGTGGCCAGGAGAGCGCCGGAATATCCACATTTGACGGGACAAGTCTCTGTAAGTTCAAGGGGCAGGGGCTTGTCGCCGATGTGTTTTCCCTTTCTATTTTAAAAGATCTTAAAGGCATGATCGGTATCGGCCATGTGCGGTACCCGACTACTGGTTCAAACCTGCCGGAGAATATCCAGCCCCTAAACTTTCAGTTTCAGGATCATTTCATCTCGGTCGCCCACAACGGGAACCTGGTCAACACCTGCGAACTCCGGCGGGAGTACGAGCAGGCGGGCCAGATCTTTACGACCACGACCGATACGGAGATCATCGCAAAAATTTTAATCGATGAGATCAGCACTTCGGGCTGCGTGGAGGACGCGGTGCATCTCTGCATGAAGCGGATGCAGGGCTCGTACTCGGTCGTGATCATGATCGATGGCGTCATCTACGCGTTCCGCGATCCCCTCGGCATCAAGCCGTTCTGCCTTGGGAAAATCGAGAAGGGATACATCGTGGCGTCTGAGAGCGTGGCGATCGATGCGCTGGGCGGGAAGTTCCTCCGCGATATAAAACCCGGCGAGCTGATCCGGATGGACAGCGAGGGAGTCCGGTGCACGCAGATCGCGGTCGCGGGTAAGCGTGCCCACTGTATCTTCGAGTACATCTATTTTGCACGGGCTGATGCCGTGATGGACGGTGTGCTTGTCTACGATGTCCGGCGGGCGATCGGCCAGAAACTTCACGAGGAGGCGCCGGTAAACGCGGATTCGGTCTGCTCGGTGCCGGACTCCGGAACTGCCTATGCGATCGGGTACGCGGAACGGTCCCGGATACCGTTCGTGGAGAGCCTCATGAAGAACCGGTACATGGGACGGACCTTTATTATGCCGACTCAGCGGGAGCGGGAGCGGGCTGTCCGGATCAAGCTCAACCCGATCCCGGCGCACCTCAAGGACAAGGCGGTCGTCCTCGTTGATGACAGCATTGTGCGGGGCACGACTTCAAAGAGGATCATCGAGATGATGCGGGATGCAGGCGCTCGCGAGGTGCACATGCGGATCGGGTCGCCGGCGATCAAGGCGCCCTGTTATCTTGGTGTCGATATGCCGACCAGAAAGGAGCTGATCGCAAGCAATAAGGCGGAAGACGAGGTCCGGCGCTGCATTACGGCGACCTCGCTCCACCACATCTCGCTCGATGCCCTCATAAAAGCGACCGGGTTTGACCGCGAGGATCTCTGCACCGGGTGTCTTACCGGTTGTTACCCGGTGCTGATCGAGGGCGAGACCGCGAACCCCCGGCAGGTGGATTTCGTTGACGGGACGTTCCAGTCAAAACTCGGGTCGTTCGAAGCAGAGTCCACATAACGGATTTTCCTTTTTTTAACACATGATTTGCGTGTCGCAGAGAGGTACTTTTTGTGCCCATACGGACAAACTCGGTGTAAGAAATCCGGAATCCGGTAACCCGGTGAGCCCATGGGGTTTTTCGGGAGCGTTTTTGGGAAGTGCAGGAATAATGGAGCATATCAAAAAAGCCTTCGATGCTGTTGCAACAGGATACGATGCCCAGCGTGAGTATGTTATCCCAGACATGCGGCAGTTTTACGGCGCTGCGGTCTGGGCTGCCGAAAGTCCGTCCGCATCACCTGCGATCCTCGATGTTGGTGCAGGGACCGGGCTTTTGAGCGCCCTGCTTCTCCGAAAATATCCTGCCGGGACGATCACCTTGCTGGATATTTCGGAGAAGATGCTTGCTGTTGCCCGGGAACGGTTCTCCGGTTCTAAAAATGTTGTTTTCCGGACCGGGGATTATTCCCGGGTGGATCTCGGGGGACCTTACGATCTCATCTGCTCCGCCCTTTCCATCCACCATCTCGATTCTGATGACAAACACCGGCTTTTCGGGAGGATCTTTTCCGTGCTCGCACCGGGCGGAGTGTTTGTCAACGCCGACCAGGCCGACGGTGAGACGCCGTACTTCACCGGGAAGTACCGGGAGTACTGGGATGATTTTTTACAAAGCGGGCCGCTGGACACACCGGAGTCTGCGGAGATCCGCAGGCGCCGGGACACGCTGGACAGGAACGAGAAACTTTCGGTACAGCTTTCGTGGCTGCACGAGGCCGGTTTTTCCGATGTGGATGTCGTATACAAAAACCGGAATTTTATCGTGACGGTTGCACGGAAAGGACCGGCATCACCAATGTGACAGCATGACGGCGGACCTGGATCTACCTGATCATTCTTGGACCTTGGCGTTTCAGGTGATAGAAAAAGAAGTAGCGAGGGATGGATTTGAACCATCGATCTACGGGTTATGAGCCCGTCGGGATATCCTGACTACCCTACCTCGCTTCCTATAATCAGGGGTATAATATAGACGGCAGGCGCTGATATACTTTACTCACTTGACAGTCGGGGGATTAGCCCCGTTCGCTAGATTCAATTAGCAAGTCTGCCCTATTCACAGATATGGACGATAACGAGCTCAACGAGATCCGCGAAAAGCGGATGGCTGCATTAAAAGAGAAGATGGAGCACAAGAGCGTTGCAACCGGTGTGATCCCCATCGATCAGCTGCACATCAACGACCTGCTCCGGAAGCATCCGGCCCTTGTAATCGATTTCTGGGCTGAATGGTGCGGACCGTGCCGGAGGGTCGGTCCCGTCATCGAGGAACTCGCGCAGGAGTTTGCGGGAAAGGTAACATTCGGGAAATGCAATACGGACGAGAACCAGCAGCTGGCGATGCAGCTCAATATATCAGCGATCCCAAATATTGTCTTTTTCTCGCACGGGAAGATGGTGGACCGGGTGATCGGGGCGTACCCCAAGGAAGCGATCCGGGAAAAGGTTATCAGGAATTTTCCGTGAGGGGTATAGTCGGGTTTTACGGGAAATAATCCTGCGGGATCTCGGGTACCGAAAAATTTCTTTCTCTAAATCCCCTTGAATTTCGTGAGATCCCTTATTCGCAGTACGGATCGTTTAAAAATTCTTCATATACTTTCTTCGTCGGCCTGCCGCCGCGGTGGCCCCCGTGCGACCGGTGCTGGGACTCCGCATGTTCTTCTTCATCCTCTGCCGCATCCAGATTTTCGCCGGCCGGCTCCTGTGGCCGCTGCTCCGCTGCCGGACGGGGCGCCCGGTTGTGGTGGTCCCGCATGTGACGGGGATAGGATCCCCGTTCGTGGTGCTGGCGGGGTGGTTGTTCCTGATGCGTTTCATCAGCCATAGATATCAGCTATCATACAGGTCAGGATACAGAAAAAACTTGTTGTTCCTTGGGCCCGGCTCCCGGGCACGGGACATGTCCCTCCTCTATTGGCAGGATAACCGGTACAGGTGCCGGTGTGGCCATGGCGGGCCGGGTCACTGCCCGGAATACAGTGTCCCATCTTGGATCTCGATGAGGAGGGCACCGAGCTCCTCGACAACCTTGAGCAGGTCAGGGCCACCGGTGGTCACCGGCATGACATTTTCGAATTCGCCAATCGAGAGAATCCATGCAGTTCCCCAGACCTCAAAACGGAACAGGTGCTTTTTCCAGAAAATACCCGGAAGGATCAGGATAACACCGAGAATACTGCACATGATCCCGCCCAACTCAATCAGCATGTTCCCGGTCAAACCGATAACCGTAGTCAGAATCCCCATAAGCAGGATGACAATTCCAAACGCGATGAGACCGATACGGGACCTCATTGAATGTACGACACCGACACCTTTGATGTCAGCGAGGCTGACCTGCTGGTAAAGGGATTCTGTTTTTACATCAAAGAAACTTCTGACCGAGGAGTAGGCGATAAGCCGTTTGCTGGTTACGGCAAGGCTGACCTTTGCCTTCACCGGGAAATATAGCCGGAAGCCATCATACTCCTTGATCAGGGTCTCATTCTGCGCAAACCCGATAAAATTACGAATATCTGCCATGTCCGCACTGTTCCCTTATGCGTACTTTTGGTACACATTTATTACAAAATTGTGGTCGGGAATAATGATTGTTGTTTATTCATCCATGACCGGATCCATAAAATGAACACGTATATACATCAACGTCCAATTTGTATCACCAGATCGGCTGGGCGACCATGTCCAACGTTACCACGCTTCTTGACGCAAAAAGTGTACCCGAGGCCAAAGCAGCGCTCGTTTGCCCATCGCGGAACGAGACCTACAGTTACCTGAAGCTCCGGGAGGAGATGAACCGCGTCGGGAACGGCCTGTGCAGTCTTGGCATAAAAAAAGGCGACCGTGTCTGCATCTATCTTGACAGTTCTCCCGAGTACCTGATCAGCTACTTTGCGATCTGGCGGATCGGTGCCGTGGCGGTTCCGACAAACATCGTATACAAGGGAGAGGAACTGCTGCAGGCGGTCTGCGATGCCGGCGCCTGTGCGATCATCACGGATGTGCGGGGTGTGGGTGTTGTCGCGGAAGTACAGAAAAAAGCCCCAAGCCTTGCCCATATCATCTGTGTGGGGGGAGCCGGTACCGGTGTTGTCGCGTGGGAATCGTTTCCCCCGGCGCCTGCATCCATGCGGGCGGCCAACTGCGCGATGGACGATCTCTGCCACCTCCAGTACACGGCCGGCACGACCGGCACGCCAAAAGGCGCCATGCTCACCCACGGCAACTGGATGACGGCGCTTGACGCGGAACGTGAAGCCCTCCGGCTCAGGCCGGACGATGTGTACCTTGGGATCTACCCGATGGGCCACGTCGGGTTATCGTGGGGATTCGCCATGCTGCGGGCCGGCGGGACATTCGTGATGATGGAGCGTTTCGATCCGGAGCATTACCTTGCCCTTGTGGAGAAATACCATGTAACCGTCCTTGCCGGCATGCCGCCGGTCATCCATACGCTTGTCCACAGCGCCCCGGGTACCGAAGACCGGCTCCGCACCGCCCGGCTCATCATCTCGGGCGGGGGCCAGCTGCTGCCCGCAGTCTGGGAGGCGTTTGACAAGCGCTACCATATCCCGGTCGCGAACTCGTACGGGCTTTCGGAAACGATCGTGATCGGGTCTGGCACGACAACGATTCCTGAGTATCCCAATCTCACCCGCCACTATCAGAGCGTGGGGGTTGCTGTCGGGTACACGGAGGTCATGATCGTGGATGTTGACGATCCGGAAACAGAGATGCCCGCGGGAGTGGCTGGGGAGATCGCCCTTCGCGGCCCATCAGTTGCACAAGGTTACTGGAACCTGCCCGAGGCAACCGCCGCAGTCTTTCGGCATGACGGCTGGTTTTTGACCGGTGATATCGGGTATATCGATGGAGAGGGCATCCTCTACATCACCGACCGGAAAAAGGATATGATCATCATGTCGGGCTGGAAGATCTATCCTACCGAAGTGGAGAACGTGGTCGTCCAGCACCCGGCGGTCGCGGACGTGGCGGTCTTTGGCGTCCCGGACGAGCGCCGGGGTGAAATCCCGGTGGCTGCGGTCGTCCTCAAGGCTGGCACCATGCTTACCGAAGGAGAATTTGAATCGTTCTGCCGGGTCCACCTTGCCGGCTACAAGGTCCCGCGCCGGCTTATCATCGTGAACTCGCTTCCCCGGGTGCATGGCTGGAAACTCCTGCGCCGTACCCTGCGGGAAAAATTCGGTGGAATCAGGTCATAAATCAGAATTGTGGGAATATTCTGCGACAAAACGATTCAATTCCCGGAAACTTTTTAACTACCCGGCAAATAATATTAGCCGGAGCATCCGAACGTGGATACAAAAAGCCGGATCGCCGATATCCCGAACACCGGAAGGCCAAAGAAGCGATCTACCGGCATCGTGGGTCTCAACCTTCTTCTGGACGGGGGGTTTCCCGAAGGATCAATCATCATGGTGTACGGGACGCCGCTTGCCGGTGTTGACCTTGCGGCGATGCAGTTCTGGAAGGTGGAAGGTGAAGAGGGCACCTACCTGATGAATGACGGGGAGGTCGAGACGGGCATGCTGGATGCAGCCGAGCTCCATCCTGAGATGTACCTCCCCCAGATGATCGGCGGAAGGATTGTTGTTGACTCTCTCTCCACCATTATTATCAGGTACGGGATCGACAGTGCACTGAAATTTTTACGGCTCGCACGCGACGAGACGCGGAAACGTGGTGCGAACCTGATGTTTATCGTCTATACCAATGTCCACTCTCCTGTCGAGATGACACGGATCATGCGTGCAGCAGATCTCGTGATAGAACTCAAAACAGAGGTACACCAGAGCGAGATCGAGCGGACGCTTGCCGTGCACAAGATCCGGGATGCCGCCGCTCCCCAGCGTCTTTTACCGTTTATTATTACCGAGCGGGGGATCGAGGCGTCTACGACTTCGAGGGTGGTATAGGTTCCCGGGGATCTCTTCTTTTTTTGTGAGGGTTTTTGAGTGGATAGGGCTTTTACGCGAGAGCCGGAAGAAGTCAACGTTTAAATTTATATTTATTAATTATCTCTAAAACTTCTTTCATATGCTGGGGCACCCGCATATCATCTGGTGTATTGGATTCTGCCATTTTTCTGAGTATAATTCCATCAAATGCACTATTCGCAATGTCAGCTAAGCATTGTTTATTATCGAGACTATTTACAGTGCCATACTCTGAAATAAAACCCAACAAAACCCCAATAAGAAAGCGTTCTTTATCTCTATCAGCGTGGGATTGTTGGTGTATTGTTATTCCTATTTCCGAATAAGCGAACATTATTGCTTTTTTAATTGCAGGGGATTCATTTTTGAGAATTCTGATTGCATCCGCGTTACTTCTAAATATATTTTGTAATGTTCCATGAGGTAGGTAATTGCCAAAGATTATTTTTGGTATTTCAGCGTTCAAATCGATAGAGTTACACCCAATTTTTTCAAGTGATTTATCAGCAGCATATGTCAAGTAATTTTTATTTTCAGGATGATCAATCGTGTTACACTCCACAATAAATTTCAACAATATACCAAAGAGAAAATATCCACGATCAGTGCCATTGTATTTAATTTCCCAATAAGCAAGTTCAATTGTTTTTTAATTTCAACTTTTTCAACTTCAGATAATTCGGCTCTGTAGAATTCCTCAACAATAATCAGGACAGCACAAGAGATCATGAATCTTGAGAGGTTATAGAGGATCACTTTGATTTTGATCTCCTTGACCTGAAGCCGGCATTTTCTTGCCTTGAGGGATTCCCCGAACTTTCTTTTCAGGACGGAGAATACCGTTTCGACTTTATTTCTCTGATGATATTTCTCCAGATCGAATGATAGGGAGAGTCTTCTTCTGTAATACCCGGAGATACGTTTCCGTTTACTATCCCGAACCGGGATGAGCGAGCAGGGGTTGAGGGTATCCCGGATCAGCCGGTGGATCTCTTCAGAATCGTAACCTTTGTCCATGAGATAGAGGTCAGAATGTCTGGCCCAGTGGCACTGTTTCAGGAGTGTTTCAGCGTGAAGAATATCATGGACCGGGTGCTGGGAGATCTTTAGACCGGTGATGATCTGTTGATCAGTATCAACCGAGATCGAGGTTTTCAGGAACCGTTTTCTCGTTTTCCCGGTTCTCCAGGAGTAGTAGTGGCTGGCGTACGAGCTGGTGAAACCGGAAGAATCGATAGCGGTACAGGGAATTCTCTCGCCCCAGTCATAGAACAATTTCATGAGCCGGTTGAGTAACCGGGTGAACGTCGAGGATCGGATCCGCTGACAGAATTTCTGGATCGTGGTGAAATGGGGTACTTCGTCAAGTTGGATTTTCTCTCGAAGGGAGTCCATGATCTCAGTGAGTTCTACGGTATCCCGGTAGTCTTCAGACAGGTACTCTTTCAGGAGAAGAAGTGTGAGTAACTGGTGTTGGGTGTAGGTCTTTTTTGAGAATTTCGATGATTTGAGGGGTATGCGCGAATCTTTTATCAATCCGTAGGATAATTCAACAAACCTGATATACCGGTTCGTTGATTTTTTTATTGTCTTCTTACAATTTGTGCACACAATACGGTAAGGAGACGCTGTACCTTAGATCTTTCGGTCAATCAGGTCGAATTTTTCCTCGGAAAAATGATTTCTACAGAGCCCAAATTTCAGAAACTGCCGACAACTTGACAGAACCCCCAACGGTATTCCACTCGGCCGGGAATTTAATCTTTTTCTTTTTATTTGCACAAAAAAATTCGATATCTGTTAAGAACCGACAAGGATTGGGGTCTGCATCTCGGGCGTTATATTTTGCACAGGATGTGTTAACGCGGGGGCTTGATGCGAAGATCCAACGGGGATCTTGGGAGAGGTTCACCCGGGCAGAACTGTGCAGAGTCCAATAAATGGAATTCTTTTAGCCTATTACAAAAAGGGGGCGGGATGGGGCGAGATCCCGGAGATTAAAAGACAATAATTAACGTGTCTAAATATAATCAGAGATATCATGAGAGGCTACACGAATAATGGGTTATGTGTTGTAATTATTGTCGCTCTATTACTTATTGGTCTGGCAATTATTGTTGTGTACAGACCTCTCATACAACCCCCTGCGAAAAATCAGTCTCCATCCCTCTGCCCTGGTGGGTTGGATTGTATCAAACCAAACGGTTCAATGATTTCAAAAGACAACCTTTCCATTGCCCAGCAAAAGTTATCTACAGATTTGCTCCAGTTGACTGACAGCAGGTACTTGCCCGCCGGTATGACTTTGGATGTGCTTGAGCAGCAGATGGAACAAAATCATCAGTTCACTTATATTCCTGAAACCGGAAATGCACTTGTCTATGTATATATTAAAACGAATGAAAATGCAGATTCAGCCAAAATTAATTCGTCTGTGTGGAATGTAACCAATACCGATCCCGAACATCATCTCGTTGTTGCCTGGGTGGATGTGAATAATCTCACCAAACTGGCATCATATGACTTTATCGAGTCTGTCCAGTCTGTTTCCCCCCCAGTTACCGTGAGGGAGACCGGATCATGAATCCTTTGTTTCACGTGGGGGCCTGTGTAATACGCAGATCGACATTAGCCATTGTGCGCCTTCAGGAAAATGGAGAGTTCGTATGAATAAAGTGAACAATTTGATAGGAGAATTCCGGGTTCTTTGAATATCGATGAACAGAATTGATGTGACTGGAGGAGAGGAGGATATGTTTAAACAAAAATTTATGTTATTGAGTATTGTTTTTTGCATATGCTGTCTATGGATACTGCCGGGCATTGCTACGAATACCGGTTCATATACAAATGTCAGTAATGTCACAAATTTAACCGCTATTGTGAATTATGGTTTGGAGCCTTATGTTATTGGAGCCGTCAGTTCGGCACAAATTTCACAAACTCTCCCGATAGACATCATGAAAGAAAAAAATAATCTTACCGACAATGAAAAGAAATTATCCACTGCACTTCTTTTAGAGACCGGGAAATTCCCCAATGTGACGGTTCAAACGCAGCAGGCCATCGAATCCGGATTAATCTTTAAAAATATTCCGACAGGTACTACGTCAACAACCCTAACCTCCGTGTCAAACAAAATTTCAACGGGCACGTTGGTTTATGTCTATGTCTATGTCCAACCAGGGTACTCAACACATATTATCGATTCCCTTGTCGCCGAGGTGACCGATCGTGATGAGGCAACCCATCTTGCGGTTGCATGGGTGGATACCAATAAACTAGACACCGTTGCTGCTGTAGAGGGAGTAAGACTTATCAGAGAAGTTATCCCCCCGGTTGTCAATATCGGTTCGGTAACAACGCAGGGGGATACGATCCTTAAAACGGCCAACGTTCGTTCAACGTATGGATACTCGGGTGCAGGGATGAAGATCGGGATCATATCCGATGGTGTAGATCATCTTTCTTCATCGGTGGCAAGCGGCGACCTCCCAAGCAATGTCCATGTCCTGAGCAACACTGTTGGCGGGGATGAAGGAACTGCGATGCTGGAGATCGTCCATGACATGGTCCCTAATGCTACGTTGTATTTCCATGATGACGGTTCGAATATAGTAGCATTTGATGCGGCTATCGACGATCTCAGGTCAAATGGATGCACGGTGATCTGCGATGATGTCAGCTGGCCTACGGAACCGTTCTTCGAAGACGGGACGGTCGCGAGTCACGTGAACTCGGTATTATCAAGTAACCAGGTCATTTATATCTCCGCAACAGGTAATTTGGCCGCGAATCACTATCAGGGAACTTTCTATAATTCAACATATTGTTCTGGGGGGTATTGTTTCAATGATTTCAGTAGTGGTACCAACCATAATGACGAAGGTCTGTATGTTAACCTTCCCGCAGGTTCAAGCGTCACGGTTGTATTAGAATGGAATGACAAGTTCGGGCAATCCGGAAATGATTATAACCTCTATCTTTTTAAGCATAACACTGCTAATCTTCTGGCATTTTCAGACAACACTCAAAGCGGGACCGGTGATCCTCTGGAATATCTATCCTATACTAACACAGGATCGACACCAATTGCCGGTGATATTGACGTACAGAAAAGTCCCGGCGCTGCTGTAAAAACGCTAGGAGTCTATATTTATCCAAGTAATGGTGCTGTTGTTTCTCCCTATAACATCGTTGCTGCGGGTTCCATATTCGGACAGCAAGCGGTACCAGATGTCATTGCTGTCGCTGCAGTAAATCAAGGCACTCCTTCCACGATTGAGCCATACTCGTCACGTGGCCCGGTTGCGATCTCATACCCATCAGCGGCAAGCCGGTCAAAGCCGGATATTTCCGGTGTGGATTGCGTGAGCGTTACAGGTGCCGGAGGATTTGAAAATCCATTTTGTGGTACAAGTGCAGCGGCACCCCACATTGCGGCGGTGGTTGCACAAATCTGGGGGGCACATCCAACGCTGACATCAGCTCAAGTGCGAAGTGCACTCTATACGTCGGCAGTAGATCTGGGAACTGCGGGGAAGGATACAACATTCGGGTACGGACGGGCGGATGCACTGGCGATGGCGAATTTAACAGCCGGTGAATCCGGGTTACCGACCGTCACCAGCGTCTCACCGACATCCGGCCCGACCGCTGGTGGCACCTCAGTAACCATCACCGGAACAGGCTTTACCGGAGCGACCGCAGTAGACTTTGGCACCACAGCGGCAACCATCACGGCTAACACCGGTACTTCAATCACCGCCACCAGCCCGGCTGGTTCAGCCGGAACCGTCGACGTCACGGTTACCACCCCGGGTGGCACATCCGCAACTTCAACGGCCGACCAATACACCTACATAGCAGCCCCGACCGGATCCACCACAACGGTCGGCATATACCGGAGCACCACCGGGGCATTCTATCTAAAGAACAGCAACGCGGCAGGAAATGCTGACATGTCCTTCATCTATGGCAATCCCTCAACTGACAAACCGCTTGTCGGAGACTGGATTGGGCAGGGTAAGGACACCGTCGGCATATACCGGAGCACCACCGGGGCATTCTATTTGAAGAACAGCAACGCGGCAGGAAATGCTGACATGT
>Ga0187874_10000962_pt1 | contig 30139 bp, 32 predicted proteins | sample June2016WEW_16_1_3_FD_132993 | JGI IMG/M metagenome (GOLD analysis project Ga0187874, IMG submission 132993) | Peatland microbial communities from SPRUCE experiment site at the Marcell Experimental Forest, Minnesota, USA - June2016WEW_16_150 | ecosystem: Environmental > Terrestrial > Soil >... | reverse complement strand
CAGCGTTGACGCCCAGAACCGGGTGACGGTGCACGAGGTCTGGGTTGCAGGGGATATTGGCAGCCAGATCATCAACCCTGCGGTAGCCGAGAGCCTCGCCTTCGGCGGCATCATCGAGGGGATGAGCCACATGGGGCAGGAGATCACGCTGGTGGACGGCAAGATTCAGCAGTCCAACTTCCATAACCACCCCGTGATGCGCATGAAGCAAGCGCCGAAGATTGAGGTGTATTGGCGCAAGACCGACTACGCACCGACGGGCTTGGGTGAGCCGACGCTGCCACCGACCTTGCCGGCGGTGAGCAACGCCATCTTTGCCGCCACTGGCAAGAGGATTCGTACCTTGCCGCTGCAGCGGAGCGGGTTCAGTTGGGCTTGAAAACCCCTTGGCGATAAATCTGGCGCGAATCACCAACACACTCATAGGGCACCGAAAGCTGAGGAATCCCTCGACTTTTTGGGTTCCGGGCGAATGACCGGCATTCCGGACAGAACCCGAAAATGGGGCAATGTCCGGATTGGCGACAATCCACTCGCGATTTTTCAGCGCAATTCACGAGAAATATCTGCGATTATCTGCAATGGGGGCCTATGGACACGATACAAATTGCGCTGTCGGTGATTGTCGCATTATTCGGCTTGCTCTTGGCTATCAGCGCGCCGACAGAAGCAAATAAGCGATGGCTGCGTATCACTGCAATAGTCCTGTGTCTGGGGTTTCTGGTTTCTCAGATCGTAATCCTGAGTAGGGATTCACGGGAGAAACAAGCCCGAGAGCAAGAATATCTAAGATTGAAATACTCGCTAGTTCTCGACGACAACAAAATCTTACAAAAAGTACACTCTTTCAGGATCGCCAAGGACAATCAAATGAGCATGACCATCGATCTAAGCCCGACTAGCAGCGCTGTGGGTGAGCGTGTGAAAACTCTTTGGATAATCGTCCCCTGCCCGAAGACTCTCTCCAATAAATATAAGGTCATTGACCCTACCAATTACGGAATGCAGGACATTACCCCGCTATACCCGGTGATTTCACTTTTGGATAACCAGAAGTATTACATCGGGTTGATAGTAGTTCCCGAAAAGATTAGTCCCACCGACAAGGTGATAGTCGTTACAAAACACACAAATGGACTCATCGAAGTCGAGAGCGTGGAGATAGGGACACACACCTTAGACCTGTCAACCTTCCGATTCAATCCAACCGATGAGTAGGCGGGTGGGCGGGTGGCACCAATCCACAGTTCCCGGGAGTATCACCGGCTACCCTGACATTACTGAGTAGTAACGGAAGGGAGGGCGACTGTCGTTAGCACATAATATGTCCGCTGTTTTTAGCAAGTGAAATGTCCGCATAGCGGGCGGTGAGGATGGAGCCATGCGAGGGAGCATGGAGATCTATCCGAGGACCGCTGCGGAGCGGGCGATGAAGTTACACGAAGTGCTGTTGAAAGCCTCAGTGGGAAAGATCAAGTGGTGGCAAGCGGCGGAGTTGGTGGGCATCAGCCCGCGGCAGATGCGTCGATGGCGCAAGCGCCTGGAGGAGCAAGGCCACAAGGGATTGCTGGACCGACGGCGAGGGACACCGAGCCACCGGCGTGTGGCGAAGGCGGAACAGGTTCTGAGCCTGTACCGGGACAAGTACTTCGATCTGAACGTGCGGCACTTTCACGAGAAGCTGCGGGAGGACCATCAGATCCGCTTGAGCTACACGTGGGTCAAGCAGGCGTTGCAGACGGCGGGTCTGGTGAAGCGCAAGGCCAAGCGAGGTGTGCACCGCAAGCGACGTGAGCGGCGTCCACTGCCAGGGATGATGTTGCACATCGACGGCAGCCATCATCAGTGGTTTCAGGACGAGCGCTGGCACGACCTGATCGTGATCCTGGACGATGCCACCAGCGAAATCTATTATGCGCAGCTGGCCGAGCAGGAAACGACCGGTACGGTGATGTCCGGGCTGCGAGCGGTGATTGAACAGAAGGGGCTGTTCTGTGCGCTCTATTCCGACCGTGGAGCCCACTTCTGGTTGACGCCGAAGAGCGGCGGCAAGGTCGATTATGAGCGTCCCACGCAGGTCGGCCGGGCCATGAAGGAACTGGGAGTGCAGATGATTCCTTCCTACTCTCCGCAGGCGCGGGGTCGCTCGGAACGCAACTTCTCCACGTGGCAGGGACGACTCCCCCAGGAGCTGCGCTTGCGCGGGATCCGAACCCTGGATGGGGCCAACGAGTTTCTCCGTGAGCACTACATCGCCGAGCTCAACCGCCGCTTTACGGTTCCGGCGGCGCAGCGAGGCACGGCGTTCATATCCTGCCGGCACAGGAACCTGGAGCTGATCTTCACGCAACGATACGAGCGCACAGTTGACCAGGACAACACCGTCCGCTTTCACAACCTGATCATGCAGATCGAGCGTGCCGAGTGGCGACCCACCTTGGCCGGATGCAAGGTGATCATCCATCAACACCTGGACACTACCCTGACCCTCATGATCGCAGGACACCGCGTCGGACATTACAGTGCGCAAGGAAAGCTCTTGACGCCGTTGACGAAAAAGCAGGTCAAGGCGGAGGAAAAGACGTTGAGAGGAAAAGTCCAAGAACAGACTTTCCCTCTCAACTTGCAAATCCCGCAAACTACGCGGGATTCGCACTTTCCCACCGCCTCTATGGCTACTAACTTATGAAACCGGACACTTCATTTGCTACCAAAAGCGGACATTTCTACTTGCTAACGACACTGCCGAACAGGCGACCATCCTTGAACAATTCTTTGGCTGGCTCCGGGTTGGGAAATGGCTCAACCGTGGAAACGCTGGGAAGCGTCATCGGAAGGTGCTCGTGTATTAGATTGCACCGTATTGGATGATGAGGGGAAAACTGCTTCAGCGGCGATACGGTTCTATCAGTCACTTTTGATTTCAAACAATTGCTTTTCGCCTTCCGGATGGTTCGATTCTACTTGCATTGATATGCGAAGGGACCAGACGAGCAGGGTCGGCTCGATCTAAAACATTGAGGCGCACAAAATATGAGCGGCTTTCACTCACAATTAACGAGAAATCGCTTGACAACGGCAAGTGCCCTTCCCTACCGTTAGCAATTGGAAGACTAGAGTGCTAACGCTCTACCGGTGGAACTGCTTGACCGGGTCCGCTTCTCCAATCTTTTGGAGCTGCAGTCCGCAATATCAGAAGCCTTTCTCTCAAAAACCACCCAATACCCGCGGCCGGGGCTCAACCCTGCCCGTGCGTGAAGGAAAGGCAACAAAATGGCAACAACATCTGTAACGACCACGTTCACCCCGCTGCACGATCGCATCCTCGTCCGCCGCGTCGAAGAGGGGGAAACCGTTCGCGGTGGCATCATCATCCCGGATAGCGCCAAGGAAAAGCCCCAGGAAGGCGCGGTCATCGCTGTCGGCAAGGGCAAGTCCAACGACGAAGGCAAGGTCTTCCCTCTGGACGTCAAGGCTGGTGACCGCGTGCTCTTCGGCAAGTACTCCGGCACCGAGATCAAGATCGATGGTGAGGAGTTCCTGATCATGCGCGAGGAAGAAGTCCTCGGCATCATCAAGAAGTAAATAGCCGGGCAACTCAGCATCCGGAAGATCAGCAGGATTGGGGCTGATTAGCCGCATCGACACGGGAAAGCCCGACCACTGAGCGTTGAAAACTGATACCCGAATGGGAGAGTTAGAAGTATGGCAAAGCAAATTCTGCAAGGTGAGGATTCCCGTCAGGCGATCCTGCGCGGCGTGAACACGATGGCGGACGCCGTCAAGGCAACGCTCGGACCCAAGGGTCGGAACGTTGTGATTGAGAAGAAGTTTGGTTCGCCCACCATCACCAAGGACGGCGTGACGGTGGCCAAGGAAATCGAACTGAAAGACCCGATGGAGAACGTCGGCGCTCAGCTGGTGAAGGAAGTCGCTTCCAAGACCTCGGACGTGGCCGGTGACGGCACCACGACCGCAACGGTTCTGGCCCAGTCCATCTTCCGCGAAGGCGTGAGGACGGTGGCGGCGGGCGCCAACCCGATGGCACTGAGGCGCGGCATCGAAAAGGCCGTCATCGTGATTATTGGCACGCGCGACAAGGACGGCAAATGGGTCGAAGGCGGCGCACTGGGCAAGCTCTCAAGGCCCGTGGACGAGAGTGCAGTGGCCCAGGTGGGCGCGATCTCGGCCAATGGAGACCAGGAAATTGGTGAAATCATTGCCCAGGCGATGAAGACAGTCGGCAAGGACGGCGTCATCACCGTCGAGGATTCGAAGACAGGCAATACGTTTCTGGAGACTGTGGAGGGTATGCAGTTTGATCGCGGCTACCTGAGCCCCTACTTCGTCACCGACCCCGGGCGCATGGAAGTAGTGCTGGACGAGCCCTCCATCCTGATCTTCGAGAAGAAGATTAGCAATATGAAGGATCTGCTGCCCTTGTTGGAGCAGGTGGCCCGCGGCGGCAAACCTCTCCTGATCATCGCTGAGGACGTTGAGGGCGAAGCCCTGGCTACCCTGGTGGTGAACAAGCTGCGCGGCACCCTGAACGTGGCTGCCGTCAAGGCTCCCGGATTCGGCGATCGCCGCAAGGCGATCCTCGGCGACATCGCCATCCTGACCGGCGGCGAGGCCATCACTGAAGACCTGGGCATCAAGCTGGAAGGCGTGAAGCTCGAGGTTCTGGGCAAGGCCAAGCGCATCACCATTGACAAGGACAACACCACCATCATCAACGGCGCCGGCGAGGCCAGCAAGATCAAAGGCCGCGTGAGCGAGATCCGTTCACAGATCGAGAAGACCACCTCGGACTACGACAAGGAGAAGCTCCAGGAGAGGCTGGCCAAGCTGGTGGGCGGCGTTGCCATCATCCAAGTGGGCGCTGCAACCGAGACCGAACTGAAGGAAAAGAAGGCTCGCGTTGAGGACGCGCTGCACGCAACCCGCGCGGCAGTCGAGGAAGGCATCGTCCCCGGCGGCGGCGTGGCACTGGTTCGCGCCATTCCGGCGGTCGACGCCCTCATCAAGACGCTCGAAGGCGACGAGAAGATTGGCGCGCAGATTGTGCGCCGCTCTCTCGAAGAGCCGCTGCGGCAGATCGTCGCCAATGCCGGCGAAGAAGGCGCTGTCGTCGCAGCCAAGGTCCTCGCATCCAAGGAGCAGAACTACGGATACAACGCCCTTACTGGTGTCTTCGAGGACCTTGTCAAGGCAGGCGTCATCGACCCGACTAAGGTGACCCGCACGGCACTCGAGAACGCAGCCTCGATTGCTGGTCTCCTTCTCACCACTGAAGCCCTGGTTGTCGAGCTTCCCGAGCCCAAGGCTGCGGCCCCGGCCGGCGGCTACGGCGGCATGGACGGCGGGTACTAGGACAGCCAAACGCAGGCCCCCAAGCCAGTGTTTGCGGTACAAAACAAAAAGGGCCTCCAGCTTCTGCTGGGGGCCCTTTTCGGTAGTGTGTCAGTTTGAATCCTAAGGCCAATCTCGAATTCGCCGTCCAGATTATCCCCGTGGCAGCGTAGTCCAAGTTTTATTTCTTGTCAGATTGAACTCGACGTCGAGCGAGCGAGAACGCGTGCCCGGCCTATACCGGGTCCGCTTCTGAGGGATCAAGATCCAGGTGGAACGGATCCAATGCGAAATTGATATGCTCTCTGCATCCTGATCGTGTGCTTCTGTCGTTGACATGGACTGATTGCGACAGTTCTCGTGAACTCAGCCCGAACGGGCATCTCATTCTGTCCAAGATCACGTGCGCAACATTCCGTCTCGAACCTGTAAACGTTGATTCCCCGTCGTGCGGTAGGATAGCCCCAGGTTGAGCAGGAGGACGACGCATGTCGCGCTCTGACCCTATGGCGTCAGAGGTGATTGGTTTCGCTTTCGCGGATTCCATCGCCTTCTTGAATGCGAGCGACTGGGACCTCGTATCGGCACGTTCCGGCTTGTTCCTGTCGCGCCGCTTCTTAGGACTGCTGGAGCAGAACCGGCCCGAGAATCTCACCATGCACTATGCCTTGGCCTACGCGAAGGGCCGACCCGTGGTGGCCATCGTTGCACAGAGCCTTGACATCCGGGTGGCGGACCTTTCTTCCAGTCGCGCCAAAGAAAAAGGGCAAGGGCTTTGGCGTTCCTTGGAGAAGGCTACGGTACGCTCTATCACCCGCGGTCGTAAGCGATACCTGCTTTTCGAGGCGCTCCTCCCATGGGCTCGGCTCGACGGGGCGGTACCTGAGGCAGACGAGCCCGGGCTTTGGCCTGACGTTGCGTCGAGCTTGGGTCGCAGGTGGCACGGTCTCTTGACGGCCGCCGAGCATGCCGCGGAACTCCCTGTGGCGTGGGTCCACCAGCGCATGCTCGTGTGCGGAAACCTCCTCTCGACTGGCCCCCACGGTGTGGCCTTCGCCGAAGGCGAGGATCCCGCACGGCTCTGGCCCGTGGTGGAGGAAGCCCTGTACCGGATCCGCCGTTCCATCAAACTCTTCGGCGACTCCGACCTGGTCATGATCAAAGACCTCACGGACGACCAGAAGAGTGCCGCGGCCGCCCTGCGGCGGTTTCACTTCCGTCGCTTCGAGACGGAGCCAAATATGATCCTTCCTTTCGAGCCTGGTTGGCGAAACTTCGACGACTATCTCAGGGACATGCGATCGGAGTACCGGATCCGAATCCGCAGGACCATCAGGAGCCTGGAGACCGCGGGCGTCGTCCTGGAACGTATCGGCACGGAGCAGGTGAAAGCCCAGGCCACGGAGATCTACGATCTCTACCTCCAGGTGCATGAGCACCAGAAGCTGCGGCTGACAACCATCCGTCCCCAATGGATCCCTGCGCTTGCGGGGAGCTTCGGCGACGATTTCCGCACCGTCATCGCCCGGCCCAAGGAGGGCGGCAAGCTGCTGGGCTTCGCCAACGTCATCCGGGACGGCAACAGCGCGCACGGCCTCTACATCGGTTTCGACAGGGCCGCGGCGGCCAAGGGAATTCCCTTGTACCTCGGACTGGTGTATGCCGCCGTCGGGCAGGGCATTGAGATGGGGGCTGAGCAAATGTCTCTGGGCCGCACCGCCCTCGCCCCCAAGGCCCAGATTGGCGCCAAGGCCCAGCCCATGCGTGGTTACCTCCGGCACCGGAACCCTGCCCTCAACCTCGCTGTCCCCTCCATCTTGGCGCTACTCCCCACGCCGGCCGAGCCTCCCGAGCGCCATCCCTTCAAGAGCGCTGCGTCCAGGCACAATTGAAAAGGAGCATCTGATGTTGCTGGCGCCGGGACGGGTCGTGATAAACCGGCTTTTCACGGGTCTGAATAAATCGATGTTGAAGTAGCTGTGAGGTGTGCCATGTGGGTTTTTTCCATTTACGGTTTCTACTCGATTGCCTGCGCCGACAAGCCGGGCACGAAGGAAATTGATCGAGACACGGTGATGGTGCGGGCGCGGTGCAAAGATCATCTCCAAAACCTGCAAAAGCGATTCCCGGCGCTGGGCAGTTCGGAAATCCTTTCCCCGCCGAATCGCGACTATGGTTACCGGCTGATCGTGCCAAAATCCGTTTGGGTTGCAGCCCTTCAAGAACTGGCCGAAGAGCAGGAGTGGAGCAACTTCAAGAGTGAAGTTGTTAAGCGCCAGGGACAGGACGGGACCGCGTACACCAGCGCGCTTCATAAGGTGTGGGAGATTATGTATCGTTTGCAGGAATCCGATACGCAGCGAAGTCGTTCCTAGAATCGACGGCAATGTCATTTGGAGGCGCGTATCGGCAGCGAGACTTGCGATTAAAGCCCCTCGCGCCGCGCTTTCAAATCGAGCGCCGGACGCGATCGCCGCTGGCTAGTCATGGGCAAACGCCGGGTCGGTCTGGAGCCTATAGAGCACGTCCCAGACTTCGTGGTAAAGGAGTGAGCGCTTCTGACCCTGTCTCTTGGCGACTTCGTGTTTGAAGTTGCTGTAATTCACGTCGGCGATCATTCGCGCCATCGCCGACGAAACTTCTGCTCTTGGCGCGGTTGCTAGATAGCTGTAGTCCGTCTCCACATTTTCCTGAATCGGGCCAAGGGATGGGAGGTACTTCTCCTGGAGCGCTTCCAAGTCGCCGCGCACCCTGGCGCGAACCGTGAGCGTTCCGGACGCTTCGTCGTCATGCTTCTGGACGACGCTGAAGAAGCCGATGGGTGTGATGAGCCACATAGCTGATACCTCCATGCTGAACACAATGATTTCACAATCCAAATCATTCTCATCTATTTAGGTGTGGGCGCGCCTTGACCATACGGGGTACTGCGGGCAACGTGCCAGAAGCAGCCCAATACTCTACCGCAGAATCGTGGGCGCCGTCAGAGCCAACCCAGGAAATTGGGCCGATTTGCCCTGAGAACCCTGCTAGAAGAAAACTGGGACCCTTGGCTCTCATTGCTGCAGCAAAGAAGCTCGGCCTCAAGTTCCTCAATTGTCTTCTTACTCATTTCCTGTCTCGTGTGTCCTGTTACTGGTTTTGCTTCAATGCCGCACTCTTTCGTCCGATGTATTGCCGTCTGTTGGCTAGGCGTTTCTTTTCGGCCTTGCGCTGTAAATTTTCATAAACGTGTTGGCGAGCAAGTTCCCGTTTGGCAGCAACCTTTGACGGTGTGGGCACCGAAGTGGCCCCTTCGCTGACCCGAATGCCTTCCACCGCGCAAAGGATTCTCGCTGCCTCAGTCGCAATAAAGGGATTCTTCGCTGTGAGCAAAGCAGCCATTGCCTCTCGCAGCTGTTTCTTCGTAGTTTTGTTCATTTGAATTCTCCAGACACTAATATCGCTGGGATTTCCATTTGCCTTACCGGCGACGAGAGAATATACTCCGGAGCGCTTGGCTCGCCATCCTTTCGCCTTCGGTCCAAGGCTAGAGCCGGAGCGTACCCGGCAGGGCCGCTACTGGGACCAAAAAGCCATGATTTGCCGCATTGCGGGCCACTTTCTCAGACACCCCTCCTCAACTCCCCTCCGTCGTCCAGATTGGTTTTCGCCTCCCTGCCGCGCCTATCCGGCTGGCAGCGGCCAAGCCAGAATCCGCCGCAGCATGCTTCCGAACAAGCGCCGCGTGAGATGGCTCTCCGCCAGCAGCAGCCAGTAGTAGCGGGAACGCTTGATCGGTCGTCCGCCACTCGTTGCAAGCCGCTGTTGCAAGCTGGTCAATCATCAACGGTTCGGATTAAATACTCCAACACGATGACTCATGCCAATTCGGATTCTGGAAGGGTTTCTCGGTGGACTATGCTCTGTTCCGGTCGTATCACCGGCTAACCGGACATTACCGGGGAAATGGGTTCCGTACGGATTGGCGACATTACATCCGGAAGCCGGAAGGACAGAGTGGCTGGAGTCCTCAGCGAGCGCAAAAAATGCAAGCGTAGGCAGCTTCAAAGGCGCAGGGCGGGCCAAGATCGTCAGCTCCTTTGGCTTTCACCGAAATCAGGAAAGACAGGCACTTTCCCCCTACGATTGCACCTTGCCATGTCTTAACTCGGCACCCCGCACGAGCACATAAGCGATGAGCGCGAAGACGAAGAACACGAGCAGCATCCAGATTACGGCTTGTGCGGTTCCGATCGCTGTGCGGTAGAGCTCGAGAATCCAGCGGTCGGAATTCAAGACGAGTATCGGTTGGTCCTTCGCAGGCGTGATGTATTTTTCGTAGTCCCACGGACGTACGCCGCCAGCCACGCCAACGACCATTATCGCGACCGTCATGTACCGCACCCAAGCGGAGCTTAATGGTTCGCCGACTACGCGACTCATTATGGCGCTGATCGACTTGCGAAAGAACCAAGCCACGAGGCTAGCCACAATGAGCGACAGGAGGAAAGTGATAACAAGCAGCTTGATAATCATTGGATGACCCTCCGGACGATCCCGCATCGAGACGCATCGGGGCCAGTAATGGGAGTTGCTCTTCGATGTTGCGAGAGAGTCCCTGCAACATTATCCTGCTTTTCGAATTCGGCGGCGAAAAGAAATGATTGGCCAGTCCGCTTGAACAATCCTTGGTAGGGACCTTGAGAAGACAGGCAGTCGCTGTCACTTTTGGACTTCTAGACAGATTGCCGCTGCAAAACCGCCTTCCCACCCCTTGGACAGTTGGGGACGCATTTGAAGGCAAGACAGCGATCCTATGCATTCCGGCCGAATCACCGGCCAACCGGAAATAACCAGTTGATCAACACCTGCGGCGAAGTGTTGTCAAACTTGAAACTTCCGGGTGGGCGACCATCCACGCAACCCATCTAATTCGCCCAAGAGGCATCGACAGACGCCTTGCGCTTTTGAAGCGCCCAGGCTCGGATTACAACGGGGACGGCGAGCCGCATGGGCGCCTGCGGATTCGTTCTGGTCGGCGACTCAGAGGCTACCCGCGAGAGCCGCTGTCGGTGAGTGCATAATTGCCGAGTCACTCAGCGAGTGTCCCCTGGGATCGCAACCGAGGCCCACCTTCTCGCGTTGCAGTCGGTGGACCGCCTGCTCGGAAGTGACGGCGCTTAGGCCAGAGCACATGAAGCCGACAAGACCGGCCACGACGCGAGATGTCCGGCCACTCGCCAGGTCGTCAACTTCTGACAGCCTGGTTGTTAGGCCCCTGCTTGCTTGTCAGCGAGATCTCCGATAAGCGGCACCTTGAAACGTTTGCCGTTAAAGGCGTTGATGATCACAATGAGCCAAAGGATGAAGAACAAGAGACCCACCACCGGCCACAGAAATAGATTGATTAGACCGAGGAAGGGCAGCCTGCCAATGATGTGGAGAATGACATCGACCGCGATCCAGGCAATGCTCAGGAAGATGGACTGCCAGGAGTGGAAGCGCACGTAGGTGTTCTTGTTGAACGGTTCAATGATAAGGAAGATGATCGCCGGGATGAACGTAATGTAGGCAAGTCCGCCGGCAGCGTTGTCAGAGAGGCCAACCTGGTTCGGTTCAGACACGGAAGCTCCTTTCAGGGTCGAGACTGGACTGCTGGATCGGGTGGTCCACGCGCAGACCCAGGGGAGCAGAAGCAAGAAGTCGCGGTCGCGAATGAGCAGAATGAGCGCGAATCTCGAACGAAATAAGGAAAGTCCGAATGTGCGTAAATGTCAAGCGGGGTTTCAAGGAACTCCAATTCCAGTCAATTGTGGTCACTTGCTGGCGCCGATTCGCCTGAATCGCATCTCACCGAGGGGATATTGCATGACCAACGCTGCTACTGCGGTCGATAAACCGCGATTCCGCGGCGTGCTGGTCTGGCCAACTGTAGGAGGACCTTGGATATGCGGGAGCATCCGTTCCAATTCCGGGTTCCGGGCAGTTGGTCAACAAACCGTAACCCGGGTCAAATGTTGGTAAATCCCCTTAGCATGAACTGAAAACTGAGCGGTCCACGGAGGAGTTGTGGGCGGTTGACCGGCAATTCGGACATTACCCAGAAAATGGGGTTCTGTCCGGATGGGCGACCATCCTCTCAGAATGCTCACTACTTGTAGATAGTCACCTGTTCGAGGCTACGAAGCCGTAGTACATTGTGAACAACGAAAGCACCGGATTGACTTTTACCGTTCGAGGTCAGAGCAAAGTGGAAGCGGACGAGCAGGCAATCGTGGCGTTGATGGACCGGTTCATGGATGCGTGGAACCGGCATGACGCCAAGGCATTCGCGTCAGTTTTCGCTGAGGACGGCGACTTCACGAATTGGCGCGGAACAGGGGCGAGTGGACGATCAAGAATTGAAGAATTCCACGCGCCAATGTTCACGACCATTTTCAAGAATAGTCACCAGACATATACAACCATCAAGTCCAGGTTCATTCGTCCCGACGTAGCAGCCGTGGATGTCCATTGGGAGATGACGGGTGCGATGGATGCCCAGGGAAACCCACGACCCGATCGTCTGGGTTTGTTGAATTTCGTGATGACAAAGAATGATGGGCAGTGGCAAATCCTGGTGATGCACAACCTGGACTTGACAGCACTTCCAGCGGCGAACTCGGACACTTCGGCAATCAAGAATCGATGAGCACCAGCACACCGTGAATGCTCATCGGAATCGTGAGAATGGTGGGCATCCCCGCATCTGCAGTTTGCGCAATCTTGGAATTCGAAACTCGCAGGCGGCAGATCGCTGGTCTTTCGTGGGATTGGAATTGTTCCTGTCGTATCACCGGCCACCCGGAAGTAGCTCCAAAATGGGGTTACTTCCGGATCGGCGACAATCCAGACCGAACGGCTTGGCTCTGGCCCCGGCAGCAACAGAATTTACAATCGCGGGCCCGGGTGTTAGACTCCTGCGCACGAGGGCCGGCCATGCGGCGGACGATCCTGCTCAGCTTGTTAGTGCTCCTTGCTGTGAGTGCGGCGAACGATGCCTGCGCCCAGCGCCGCGGCGGAGCCGGGCCTGGCTTCGCCCGGGGTGGCTACGGTTTCAGCCGCGCCCGGGCCGTCTCGCCCTACGGATTGGGCTACGGATACCTGCCCTACGACTCCGGTGCCGCGTACGGATACGCGCCCCAGCCGGTCATTTTTGTTCAGCAGCCGCCCCTGTTCGTTCAACTGCCTGCGCCGCCCGTCGTAAAGCCGCCGGGGCATTCTGTGATCACAGAATACAAATGGCCTGCCGCTAGCGCGGCCTCTTCCCGCTCCGCGCCCTCGGCAACCTCCGAGTCCGAGCCACAGGACTTTGCCATTGTCCTCAAGGACGGTTCGACCCTCTCCGCCGTAGCCGTCTTCGCCTCTGACGACGACCTGCACTACGTCGACCCCGACGAGAGGCACTTGCGCATTTCCATGAGCGAAGTCGACCGCGCAGCAACCCTCAAGCTCAACCGCGCGAGAAACCTGGATCTGTATCTTCCTGCCGCGCAGTGAGCCACCCTTCGCTTCTTCATTTCATCCAGACCACGAAAAGGAGTGCCCCAACCTTAAGTTGATTTAAAGGGTGGGTCATACACCGGTGGAGTCCTCTGGGTTTGTACCAACAGCATCCGCCGGTTCTCTAAGGGATCGGAGCAAGGTCAGGCACCCTCCAACCTCAAGGTCCTGAGCGTATGACCGGCCACCCGGAACTAACCTCGAAAATGGTGTTCCTTCCGGATGGGCGACCAACCAGGCATTATTCCCATCCCTACTCGTTGTGTAGCGGCAGTCCCGATAGGGATCTGACGTTTTTCGGTACTGACTCCGAGAACTCGCAGGTAGCTCCCGCGCAGGCGTTCAGCCGGGAGGAACGAGTCGGAGAGCGCGGAGCTCACCGCCCAGATGCGACGGCTCCTGTGTAGGATCGAGAAGACCCTGTCGATTCAAATGAAGCGGTTCAGGGTCAGCTCGGTAGCCGAGAACGCAGCGCAGAAGGCAGCTTTTAGCTACTAGCTTCCAGCCACAGACAATCAGAGTGCCCCACCTTCGACGAGGAGAACTTGCTGGGTGGGGCACTTGCTCTTTTTCAGACTTGCAGTTGCTCCCGGTCGTTGCTCGATGCCAACCTAAGCAGTCTGAGGCCAACCAGCAAGAACCAGAAAGGATAAAGCGGGCCGGCGATGGCCAGGAGAATCACGCCAGAGACGGGCAGGAAAAGCCCGCCTACGATGTGGGCCAGATCGAGCCCATGCATAATGATTCCCAACCAGGCAGTGACCTTGCTGAAGACTGCACCGCGCAACATTACCACCGAGATCAGCACCGCGCCGCATTGGAGAAGCACTCCGCCGAGGATGGCGCCCGTTGAGTGCCAGATGTCGGCGGCCATAATTGCTTCCCCGGCAGCCAGCAGTTGGTTCCGTGCGGCGTCGCTGGTTGCGGCAGCAAACTTGTCGCTGAGCTGGACCATGGAAAGAGCCGTTGGCGTGGCGAGAACCAGCGTTACACCGGCGAAGGCCAGAGCGGTGGAGAGGAGAGCATTGGCGCGATCGCTCTTGCGCAATGCCACGAAGAGGCCGAGAAACAACAGGTAGTACAGCGGAAGTGCGGCGACGGTTGGCAGGTCGAGGCGCAGTAGGGCCACTGCCCGGTGGTGTTGCAGCAGATCGAAAGCCTGGGTGGCAGAGGCGGGCTGTCCGCCGAGAAAAACCATCTGAACCATCATCGCCAGCGAGTAAATGAGAAGAAGCATGGCGGCAATTCCGCCGATGCGGCAGAGACCGGCGAGATGGTCCCGCCCCTTGTGGGTTTCCTTTTCGGATGCATGCTCCGAAGTCATGGTCTCGAGCCTTTCAGGTGCAGGCGGAAGAAGGCTACGATGCGGCGGCGGGCGTCCATTGTGGCGGGCTCGTTGTAGCCGATGGCCTTGAACCGCAGCACCTTCAGGAACCCATAGCCCCGATGATTGTTCATGAAAGAGTGGCCGGCGTCGGGATACTCCTTTACATCGTGTGGGATGAGGGCGCGCTCGAGGGCCGCGGCCAACTGATCGGCTACCCCTTGCTCCCATTTGGCCATGCCACCGTAGCTACCTACAACGGGGCAGGCAGCGTTGAGGAAATCGCCGATATCTTTGGGAAGCGGGCCGCCGTAGTTGATGCTGGCAGCACCGAAACCGTGCCCGGAGGCGAGCAGGAGGGCGAACCCGCCGCCCATACAGAAGCCGACAACGCCAATGCTTCCATTGCAGCCGGGTTGCGCGAGGAGCCAACGCTGTGTGGCCTCGACGTCGTCGAAGGCAGGGCCGGTGCGGGCAATCATGTCGCGGATGACCTGACGAATGCAGACGAGCCGACCGCCCTTGTAGTAAAGGTCGGGAGAAACTGCGAGGAAGCCAGCCTCGGCGAGCCAGTTAGCCTGGTTGCGATGGTCTTGGCTCATGCCAAAGACGTCGTGCAGAACGACGACGCCGGGGACGGGGACGGTGGATGCGGGGACAGCTAACCACGCAGGCATCTGACCCCGCGGAGTAGGGATGAGGACGTTGGGCATGATCGTTCTCCCACGCCGGACGGCGGTCACGCTGCCGACAGCCGATTCTACTCCCAGACTGGGTTGCCGGATCGTGATAGGCTGGGCGGGTTCTGGCTTCTTTTCCTAGGTGTGCCGGCGGCGCGGGAGTGGTACGCGGCGATGCTGCTGGAGCGCAGCGGGGCCGGGGACACGGACAAGGGGCGCGCCCTGCTGCTTGAAGCCTTAAGATCTACGACGCGCTGGGAATGACCTGCACGGCAAAGCTGGCCAGCGAGAAAATCGCAGCGCCCTGAGACCACCTCTCAGTCTGGCGCATGAGTTTTCGACCTTCGAGTTCCGGCCGAATCACCGGCCAACCGGACAGAACTCTCCGAGGGGCGGTGGTTCAGCAGAATCCAAGCGCGCGACCGACCGCAAGGGACAAGCAGGGTCACACCTAGTCGATGAAATAGCCAATGTTCGTGAGGACGCTGTCACTCAGTTCCACGCCCATCAGACGCGCACCGAGTGAGGCGCGCATGTTCTTTTCAAAGCGTTCAAGTACGTCTGCAGATAGTTCCGTTGCTTGCGAAAGCAATTGCAGAAGCGCCCTGCTATCGGTAGGGTATTCGTAATCGCCAGGCAAGCCGCATGCTGGGCGAATTGTCAGCGAGATCGGAATCGTTCCTGCGCCTGATTCGGAGCGGTTGGACGGTTGAGTGATGAGATTGACTCGCATACGCGAATCCTGACACTAGATCGCGGAACCCTCAATGACACGGATGAGTCACCAGGGTCAGACCAAATGGGGAGACCGATGCTCTGCCGTCCGTTTGCACGTTACACCTGAATCACCGCCAATCCGGAAGTTGCACCATTTCTGGTAAGGTCCGGTTGGGCGACAAACCGACCGGAACTCACAGTTTTGAACCATGGCGGTCCTGGATGAGTAACTCGCTCTGTTCTTGTCAACTGACAATTTCTTTCGGATCGCCAGTCATACAGGAACAAACCAGGGATCGGGCGCGAAGATCCTTCCATCCAGCGATGCTCCGATATCACAACCGCTGCCACGGCGTTGAGGAGGTCTATTGCCGCCCAGTCATCGCGTACAAAATCACTCGCGCAGTCCAGTCCTCATTCTCTTGAGAGGAGATCATCAGCTCATAAAGGTGGGGATTGAGCCAGTTCTGACCAAACCGCTGTTGCAGGTAGCGAGCCCGTTCTTCATCCACTGTGTGAATACGCTGTTCAATGTTAGCGCCGGGTTCCAGGCGCTCTTTCAGGCGATTAACCGGGTCGCAAAACGGCGCGTAGACAAAGACGTGAAAAACATCGGGCTTCTTTTGCAGAATACACTGCGCGCCCCGGCCTACGATCACGCAGTTCCCGCCGGAGTAAGCATCTTCGATGATCCTCCGGGTAAGTTTCGTCATCACGTCGACGTTGAAGCTGTCGCTCCCTTCAGGCATCCAGCCTGCGGCCAACGCCACACTGCGTATCACTTCCCGGTTGATTTGGCGCAGCCAGGGGTCCGCGCGCTCATCGTAGTGGCTCACTTCATGCGAGTCCACGTGTGCTGCGTTGGCAATAGCCTCAATCAGATCTCGATCAAGCCGCTTCCAGCCGAGCCGATCCGCAATGATCTTGGCGATCGTTCCCCCACCACTTCCAAATTCTCTTGAGACGGTCAGTACACGGAATTCCACGTTCCCCTCTCGTACAACCGACAACCGTACAACGTACTCCTTTTCCACCCGCCGTTCCAACTCAGCAGCCTTTTTTGACTCTTTCTACAGCTTGCTTCTGTGGAGCTGCGGCAGAGAGTTTACCCGCCAAAGGCTCACCTCGCATTTGGTCCAGTTCCAGCCGGACCCACCACCTCTTGAATTGCAGTATGAAGATCGAAGGCCCATCGCCGGTTCTGGCCATGAAACGACTGCGCAAAGCAGAGGGCTTCCTCCGGACGAATACGGCTACAGCTGAGTCAAAGCCCGAGGGTTTCGCTGATCAGAAACGAGGGAACGCCACAGATCCGGCAGCTTCAGCCCAACGGCCTTCGCCAGACCTCTCTCACGAGGGATAACCTGCCATCAATCGTTCCCGATCCCCGGCTCACCCCAAGCGGGCCTATACTGAACTAAGAAATTCTCGTTTTATGAATTGTAGGCCCGCGAATTCCTCGGAGCCGCCATCTGCTCCCGCCCTCTCGGGAGATACGGAAAGCATATTTGTCCGCGAGTCGCGACTTTCCGAAAAAGTCGGCAGCAAGATTCGCTGTAACGTCTGCGAACGTCGCTGTCTGCTGACGCCGGGTGGGTTGGGCTGGTGTCGCACAAGGCTGAACCGCGACGGAAAGCTGCTCACACTGATCTACGGTGCGGTTTCATCTCTGGCATCGAATCCCATCGAGAAGAAGCCCTTCTACCACTTCCATCCCGGCGACTCTGTACTGACTGCCGGTAGTTGGTCATGCAACTTTGGCTGTCCATGGTGCCAGAACTGGGACATCGCCAAAAGGCCTCCGCCGGCGTCGGGGCGTTATGTCTCCCCTGAGCGCTTCGTGCAACTCACTGTCGAGAGCGCGTGCCAGGGCACATCGATCTCCTTCAATGAGCCCACGCTCTCCCTGGAATGGTCACTGGACGTCTTTCCTCTGGCCAAGCGCCACGGCCTTTACAACACCTTTGTCACCAACGGCTACATGACGCCCGAATCCCTGTCGCTGCTGATCGAGGCTGGGTTGGACGCCATGAATGTGGATATCAAAGGGGATGCCGCAGTAGGAAAGAAATACTGCAAGGCCATCGATGTTGAAAAGGTCTGGACTTCATGCCACCTCGCGCGCTCGCGCGGCGTGCATATTGAACTTACGACTCTGGTCATTCGCGGCGTGAATGATTCCGAGACAACGCTTCGCGCTATCGCCGACCGGATCGCAACGAACCTGGGGCGGGATGTTCCCTGGCACCTCTCGGGCTACTACCCCGCCTACCAGTTCAATGCGCCCTCGACGCCCTTGGGAACCCTGGAACACGCCTGGCAGATCGGCAAAGAAGCGGGCCTTGATTTTGTCTATATGGGCAACGTGCCGGGCGACCCGCATGGCGACACGTATTGCCCCGCTTGTGGCGAGCGGCTGATTCGCCGGCTCGGTTTCAGCGTGGTGGAAAACAAGCTCCGCGCAGGACGCTGTCCGCGCTGTAACTGTGCGATTGCCGGAGTTTGGAGCAATGCTCGCTAGGCCATAACTGTCCCGAACATTGCCGTGAGGAGGCGCGATAAGAGCGAAGGCGTGGGGGTCGTCTTGCTCACGTCAGAGCAGTCTCTTATGAGACGTATGTCTTGATCCAATGCCCGATGCCTTCACTGACGACAATAACAAGCAGTGCGATACCAATGTGCCTCACCATCTCGGCGATGGCGCAGGTCTTTCGACCTCGGGCGAGAATGTAGCTCATTGCCGAAAGCAGTGCCATGCCCCATGCGACCCCAAAGGCAACAGCGTGCTTCCAAGACAGCGCAACGATGACCACGAACGTGAGGCCCACAAGAAATCGTGTTGCAAAATTACTCACGGTTCTAAGAAACGCTTCCCGTTTTTCGAGGCGCTCCGATTCTTCGTACATTTGAACACTGAGCGAGTCTGTAAGGTTATCGGCGACGGCAATAATGAGGAGCGCCCCGATCACACTGGCTTTTCCCGCATGTGCAGCGTCAAGGCCGACGAGTAGCGCCATGCCTGTCACAATTCCCGCTGTTCCGCCATAGCTGATCCTTGTCGCCTTCACCATATTGCTCCTCTAATCTCACTGAACTTCAGGGGCCAAGGGAACGTTGATCACTGGATTTTCCCTTCATAGACCGGTTGCCACTTCCCGTCCGGCTGCAAAATCAGAAACCCTTGTTGGTGCGTTGCCAATCAATCCGCCAGCACGTCGTTGAGGATGTGAGATGCTACGTGATACCAAAACTGGAATGTTCTATCAACCCCTTTCGGGCACTGAATACTAGGATGGAGCCATATGCGTGGGGGCGAAAGTCTTCAAAACCCGCCTCAGCCACATACCGGTCGAGATCGGGAAGTTCAAAGATATGACCGCCGCGTTTCTCCGTGCGCTCGCGCATAGATCTGTATTTGAAGGGGCCCTTGCTGCCAGCGAAAAAGCACATCACCGCCAACGGCGCTCCGGCTTTCATGGTGCGGCCGATCTCGCGTAAAGCGAGCACCGTGTCGGAGAAATGGTTCAAGGACCCTGCGCAGATGGCAGCGTCGAACAGGCCGGCTGGGAAGGGCAGCGCCTCGACCTTGGCCCGGGCGAAGTGGACGTTGGGAAGATTGCTCCGCTCCACGTAGCGGGCGCCCCGGCGCAGCATGCTCAGGGAGGCATCGATGCCATAAATGGTCCTTGAGGCAGAAGCCATGCGGCGCCCGTAGGTTCCCGGGCCGCAGGCCACGTCGAGAACGAGACCGTTCTGCGATCCTACGATCTCTGTGATGTCATGTGCCAGCTGTTTTAAAGACGTGCAACGCCATCCGCCAAACAGGTTGCACACCAGCGGGTACACACATGTCTCGTAACTGTGTACGGCAACATCCAGGAGGAGTGTGGAGTCTCTTTTTCCGAGGATGTGCAGGGTCCAGTTGCTGCTCTCTTCGAGCTTTTCCACGATGAAGTCGGGAATCCCGTTGAGGATCGGGTAGGTGACTGCACAGGCACGGCAATAAAGCCCGTCGTCCCCCAGCTCCACCTCCCGCTTGCACGTGGGGCACACGTAGACGCTGACTGACTTGCGTGTTTCTTCACTTTCCTTTGGGGAGCGGAAATCCTGACTATCTACCGATTTGGCCGCCATCTTGCACCCCCGTACTTCGACGTTAAGCCTATAACAGGAATTTCCTTCTTGAACGCAAAAACGGCACCATTGTAAGCCTCTCTCGCCTGCTGGTGATATTTAAAAAAGTCTTTTATCGCAACGTCGAAGCAGGACAGAAAAGGCCGCCTAGTGAGTTTCGGCTACAGAACAAAAAACTGGTCCTCGCACTGCCGATGAATCCGTTGAGAGTACAATTCACCCGAAATCCATTGAGGGTTCGCCCGCGAGGTGAGAGGGAGCAATTGTGAGTCAGATCACTGTTGATACAAATCTCTGCATGAAGGATGGCGCATGCGTCGCAGTTTGTCCGTCCGGGATTCTTGCCATCAGTGAAGAGGGATTCCCCGAGGAGGCTCCAAACGGCAGTTGCATTCTCTGCGGCCACTGCGTTGCTGTGTGCGAATGCAATGCCCTGACTCACAGCGGCTTGCCGAAGGAGCCGTTTTTGCCCGCGCTCAAAGAACCGCCAGGTCCGGAAGTGATTGACAGCTTCCTGATAAGCCGGCGCTCGGTTCGAGAATTCGAGGACCGGCCCATTGCCAAAGTGACAGTGGAAATGCTACTGGATGTAGCCCGTCGCGCACCGACGGCCTCCAACTCGCAGAAACTGCATTGGATCGTTGTGAATGGTAAGACCAAGGTGCACGCATTGTCTGTGGAAGCAATGAACTGCCTGCGGATGTCGGACATCGGTCAAGCAAGGCTAGAGCAGTGGGAAAAGGGATATGATTTCGTGCTTCGTGGTGCTCCCGTGGTGATCGTTGCGTGCACGCCAGAGGACTACGGCTGGGGAAAACAGGATTGCGCCATCGCCCTTACGTTTCTTGAGCTGGCGGCAGAGGCTCGGGGTCTCGGCGTGTGCTGGGCCGGGTTCATGACCCGCGTGGCTCGGGTTCATGCACCGCTCCGCAAGGCTTTAGCTGTCCCCGAAGGGTACGTCGTCCATGGCGGCCTCATGCTCGGAGAACGCAAGTACTCTTATCGATTGGTCCCACCCAGAAAACCTCTCAGAGTGCACTGGGTTTAGAGTTAATGCTTCATTTTCACGGACGACTGTCCGGTCTGTTGTGACGGCTCGCTTCGCTTATTCTCTAGCGCTTGCATAATTTCTATCAGACGCTTGCGCACGCCAAGTTGACGGTTTGAATCCCAGCTGCGGCCAGATTGCCGCTAGCGAACGCAACAGCACGGGAACTGGGTTCATCGCGCACTCCGATTCGTCTTCGGCCAATCAATCCGCCAGCGCCCGCCAGGTATTGGCACCCAGAACAGGCGCTTCTGCGGAGTGCCCCGCGCATGATGGTAGAGCACAGCGGCTCTCTCGTAGAACCCTCGAGTGTGCCACGAATCGGCAAAGCCGAACTTCCTGTAGTCGAGATGATGGCAGAATTCGTGACACAACGTGCTCAGGAATGTGCCGAAAGACGTAATTTCTTTTCGCACCGCCGTTCGCGTCCACACCCGGATCAACAGGGTTTCGGGGGTGTAGTCTCCAAAAAACTCGGTCGTCCATTGTTCCCGAACTCGCAGCGGCCGAGCGGCAAGTACCCGGACGCTGCAATCCGGGACTTGGTAGAACTGCGATGCAGCTTTTAGAAATTTGGCACAGGCGCTGCGGACACGCGCAGTCTCCTCAGCCTTCATTGCCGATTCAATAGTCTTTGCGATTGCAGGCAAGCACGCATCATTCGGCAGGTCGAGCGTGTTGATCCGGTCACTCTCCTGAAAATCAGCGAGGTTCGACTTGCGCGGCGGAGCGTCGGTAAGCATCGGTTCCGGATTTCCTTTTGAACTTGAAAATGGCATCATTGTACGTCTCTCGTGCCAGTCGGTGACATTGGGAACGAGAATCTCAGGCGTCGGGCAGGGGCCTAGGTGGTCGACCGCTGTTAGCGCCCAAGCGACCGGCTGAAATTTCTCTCACTGCGCGCCCGGAGACGCGATTAGGCTCGATCGTTGTCGCGAGTAAGCCTGGCCTGCGCTACAATCGCCGCGTGGCGAGTTCTTCCTCCGTAGCGGATGCCTTTCTCATTCGGGACGGCGAATTCGAGCCGGCCTATCTGGCTCTTTGCCGATCGGGCGAATTGAGCCGACGGGCCGCCGATGCCGTAGAACGTTTGCGCCACTGTTTAGTTTGTCCGCGCAATTGCGGCGTCGATCGCATCGTCAACAGAACGGCCGCTTGTCACACTGGAAGATATGCCCAGGTCAGCAGCTGTTTCCTGCATTCGGGCGAGGAAGACTGCCTGCGCGGCTGGTGCGGTAGCGGCACGATATTCTTCTCGATGTGCAATCTGCGATGCGTTTTCTGTCAGAACTACGACATCAGTCAAGCGCAGCGTGGATCTGAAACATCGCCGCAGCGACTTGCTGCGATGATGCTGGAATTGCAGGCCGAGGGATGCCACAACATCAACTTTGTGACCCCGGAGCATGTAGTTCCACAGGTCATCGAGGCCGTGGCCATCGCTGCCGAACGAGGCTTGCGGCTGCCCCTGGTGTACAACACATCCGCTTATGATTCGTTGGACAGCTTGCAAATGCTCAACGGCATCATTGATATCTACATGCCGGACTTCAAATTCTGGGATGGAGCAACTTCGCTGCGCTATGTAAAGGCCAAGGACTATCCAGAGGCCGCGCGCCGCAGTATATGCGAGATGCACCGTCAGACCGGCGTTTTGAAGTGTGACGAACGAGGGTTAGCAAAGCGCGGCGTGCTGGTGCGCCATTTGGTGATGCCCGGCGACATCGCGGGAACCGAGTCGATCATGCGGTTTCTTGCGAATGAAATCTCGCGCGACACATATCTCAACGTGATGAGCCAATATCATCCCACTGGACGGGTGTCCGGGTCGGAATTTCGAGAGATCAACCGCCAGATCAGTACCGCCGAATACGAACGCGCATTGGAAGCAGCACATCGCGCAGGGCTCTGGCGGATTGAAGCTGAGAGGCCGCGTTGGTGTCAATAGACGTGCGCTTGCTCAGTTCCCACCACTGAGATTCACTCGACCGGACCAGCGTGGAAACGTCCTCAAGTCCGTTCGCAACGTCGAGATCCGGGCCTCGTTCGCTGTGATGCAATCGCATCAGCGCGACAACATCCACTGCGCGCTTGTGAGGCAAACCGTCAGCAGGTCAAGTGCAAAACGGCATTTGTATGCGAAGGTTGCTCATTTAACAGAGCAACTGCCTGTTCTGTTGGAACCATCAAAAGCTTCACCTTGCGGCGTTCGGCTTCACGCTGAACATCTGGACTGACTGGGAGCCGCCCGTAAATCCCCGTCCCGATCACAAGCCGGTCACAATGCCACGGTATTTCCTCGTTTGTCGTTAGAGGCGTGTGCCCGAATTGGCTCCGGAATGCCTTCGATAGACCTTTCTTGCGCTCGCGTACCTTTCCGCAGTCCACAACGATATCGTGGTCGTACTCGACTCCGTCGATCCTGATTGATCCGAAAGCAAGGTCTTCAAATAGCATCTCGATCGTATTTTACGCCGAGGGATTCCGGTGTCACCGGCATGGGTTGGCGTGCACTACGCAACGCGCTCGTTGATTGCAACTTGTCTGACGAAGACCGGCTAGGCTCTCGAAAGCGGACTGGGTCCTCTAAAGCCTAGCTGGAGAGGCCGCTTTCATCGCCCGATCGCGTGAACCACATCTAGCGGGGTTCCCGGTCAGGCTTTGACGCGCGGCCGACGATGAGGTCGCTGGGGCCGGGGAGGTTGACTCGGCGCACGTCGCGGAGCCCGGCGTCGTTCATCCAGTCAGTGTATTCCTGCTCACTGTAACTGGCGCCTGACTCGGTGCCCACGAGCATGTTGATCGAAAACAGAACTGCATGCAGTGGCCCTGTCTTGTCGGGATTGAGAATGAAGTCTTGCACCACCAGGCGTCCGTTCGGTGCCAGAGCCGTGCGAGCGCGGCGGAAGATGTGCCGGTTCTGCTCTTCAGAAAACATATGGCAGATGGCATTCAGCATGATGAGGTCATAACCGGAGCCCAGGTCATCGGCGAGCATGTTTCCGGCGCGAATGCTCACTTGCGACTGCACGCCGGCACGACTGACATACTCGGTCGTGAGCGGCACCACTTCAGGAAGATCGAGAATCTCGCACTTCACCTCGGGATTCGCCTGCGCAAAAGCAATTGAATAAATGCCGGAGCCGCCGCCCAGATCGAGAATTCGGCGAACATTGGCCGTACCCAGTGCGTTCACCACAAGTGGGGCGCGATCTTTGGCGTGATGCTGCATGCTGGCGATGAAGTCTTTCGTCCATTCCGGTGTGCGAGCACGATCAATCGGGATGCTTCCGCCTTTGCGAACCGCTTCGGTGAGTGTGCTCCAGCGATGCCAGATATTGGCGTTGTGCAGAAGCCCGTTGCGATGGTTGTCCTTCGATCCTTGCACGAAGAACCGGTCCGATTCGGGCGTGTTCTGATAGGTGTCGCCGCTTTTTGATAGCAGTCCCAGAGCGACAAGAGCATGCAACAACATGGCTGTCGCACGGGCACTTGCGTTGATCTTCGCACCGGCCTGCTCAGCCGAGGCACCGTCTCCGACCGCGGTGAAAAGATCGAGTTCGAGTGCGGTAAGCAGGCACCGGCTTGGCATGAAGCTGCGAATCAACTGATTTAAGTGTTCGGGCAGCGTGCCTGCTTTCTCGCGCGCCTCCATCGCAGCATGGAATTTCTCTCCGTGGTCGGCCGCCATGGCCTTCATCGCCGAAGTATCTCTCCAAACGAGCCACTCAACTGGCTCCTCATGGCCTAAATGCCGCTCGACGATTTCAGAGACGTCCGACAGTTGAACACGGCGGTACCACACCCCTTCGGGATAGACAACTATGATGGGACCTTCATCACAAAGCCCCATGCAACCGCAGGTTGTCAGTTGCACGGTGCCGCTCAAACCATGTGCTCGTATCTGCCGGTCCAACTCGTCCAGTACAGCCAACGATCCTCCGGCTGGACATGATTTGACGCCATCCGGCTTCTGCTGCGTGCATACGAAGAGATGAAAGCGGAACGGTTCCAAGACGGACTCCAATCAAAGATTCATGTTAGCTCTACCCGGCGCGTTGCGCCGCTGCAGCGTACGTTAAATAGGAGCCTGTCCTACCTCTCAGTGAAGCAGCACCGAGACTTCTGCAAGCTCCTGAATACTGTTCACAACAACTATTTGGCAGCAGAGTGAGAGATGGCTATTCTCCATGCGCTTAGCGGTCTTGGGATTCTCCAATACGAGCCTCAATTGCAAGGGACAAGCCACCCGATATATTGTTCACCGGCGAGGACGGCCTGACCTTTGTCGCAGATAATACCTCTTGGAATCGGTGTCGAAAAAGGAGATTCCGGTTAAGCGGCTCTAACAGACCTTCCGCCGCTACCAAAGACTCTTCGAGAGCGAAATCGACAAAGGCGCTCTGTTGCACTATATTGCCTTCCATGTCTCATCTCACGAAAGGAGAAATTATGCGCAAGCTGTTTCTTGTTGTCTGTTCACTCTGCGTGTCTGCCTCTGTGGCCATGGCACAAGGCAAAGTAGATTCTCAATGGAATTGCGGCAAAGCCACTGTTGGACGCAGCATAGACGTGGGCGATCAGCCCGGTCATGCCTATGCGATTAGCCAGTTTAGCTGCACCGCTGCGAAAGGTGAACTTGAAGGGCTGAAAGAGAAAGAGGGTGTGCTTACTCAATTCGATGACGTGAAGGAGAACGCTTCTCGGTACCGTGGTATTTTCGTCGATACGCTGGCGAATGGGGAGAAGGTTTACGTCAGCTACGAGGGCACGACTACGATAGAAAAGGGGCAAATGCAATCATTCAGCGATGCATGGTCTATCAGTGATGGAATCGGAAAATTCAAGGGGGCAAAAGGAGAAGGCACCTGCAAAGGCAAGTTCAATCCAGACGGCTCCTTTATATTCGCCTGTACGGGCAACTACACACTTGCCAAGTAGGTAGAGGAGCCAAGGCAATCCGGCGAACATGGTTCAAGTCTCACGACTTCACCCCTCCATGCCGCGAGAAGCAGAACTTTCACTTCTTTCGGAAGAGGAGCTTTCTTCAGCCTTGGCTTTGAGCCATTATTCGCTGTCGGTAGCGCGTTCGATTTCCGCCTTAGAGCCATGTTGCGCGTGCGTGCGAGGTCTACTTGGCCTTTGCCTTCGCTCTGACCTTCGCCCACCGGGCCTTCTGAGCGGCGGCAATCTTGGCTCTCGCTGCCTTCGACAGCTTGCGTCTGGCTCTCTTCACGGGCGCTACAGAGATGCCTTTGGAGAGTAATGCTCTCGCCTGTGTTAGCCGGAAGATTTCTGCGTCAATGGTGGCAACAATCGAACTTGTGTCCATGCGTTTACCTCAGCCGTATTCTACCCTATGGAACAACACCTAGCTTTCTGTCTTTACTTTAGTGGTGCGTATATCCGTAACCAACAATATCGAGTTTCTTGTCCTTCCACAGTTCCCATAGCTTGAGCGTCATGTACACATCCCGTTGGTTTGAATTTTCATATTCATCGCAATCGTCTGAATCTCTGCGACCGAACGGAAAGTCGGGACAGCTTTCAAAATGCCTCTCGTATGTTCTTTCAAGGCTGCTCCCCAGTGGTAAGGGTTCCCAAATCATTCTTTCCATGTCGGTGTGCTTACCCCTTAACGGGAACTCGCCGTCGATTCCTGCAAATCTTCCAAGTTGTTTTAAATCGTAAATCTCTCCGCAGTAGGTGATGACTTCCTCAGCATTCTGAACGCGCTCAAGCGCCTCGGAGATTCTGCTCCCGCGATGGCCGATGTACTCTCCATCTTCCACGGAATAAATCCCAACAATACTCTGACCAGCGTCAATCACGAGCGTCGTCATGCACTGTGCTCCCATTCATTCGATTCGTAGTGACAGAGTTCCCCGCCCTCAAAGTAATCCCGTATCGCATGGCTCATCGCAGTCGACAGAGCCCAAGACTTCATTTCAAATCATCGCTTCAAGGGTAGATCTTCTTCAATCGAGCATCACGAATCGCCCTTGCCGTCTGGACCATCGCGTAAACCGCCCACGCTGTGAATAAGATCGCCCCGAGTACATTTAGCTTTACAGCAATTTTGTGCACATTTGCACCACCCTTTCCGAATAAGCTCCAAACAAGAATTTCCAGATTGTTTTCTTGATCCACTGTACCCTCGGTTGCCCGGCAGAGCATTTCCCGGGACAAGAAGACCAAGGGTTATCCTCTTAACACTTCGCCCGAACCAATCCTTCACCACATCTCTCGCCGCCTGAGGTATTGGGAACTTTGTGGTAATGTCCCAGTTTACAGGGACGCAAGGTTTGTGCTCCTGACGACTGCCGTCATACCAGTAACCTCCTGTTACGCTACACGAGCCGTACCAAACGCCACGCGAGGCCCCATTGCGGCGGCAAGATTACAGAGCTATGATGCTTCGCGGACCTTCAAGCGAACGATCGGAGGAAGAAAACGATGCCAGACCAGCCCGATTTACATTCCCAACTCGATCCCCAGTCCACGCCCATAAGCTGGCCTTCTTGGCTTGGTTGGGCGATCCCCCTTTGCGTCGCCGCGACATTGGTCTGCTTTGTCGTCGCTCTACTTCAAGCGAACGGGAAGACGCAGGAGCTATAGTGAGCATCGAACTTGCGGATATAGCCCGATCATCAAGCGGCTGAGTCACCTGCGGTGCTTTTTTGCGGGCGACGGGTGCCTTTTTGCGGGCGACGGTGGAGCGTTCTCGCTATCGATGTCCACAACAGCCTTCCAACCGCCGTCGGCCTGCTTTTCGTAGACCGTGACGTACCTGCCTTTCTCTGTGAGCACCTTCTTTGTCTTGGGGGCTGTCATGGTCATGGTGTAAGCGCCATAGCCGTAGCCGAGGTCTCCTGATTTCGCGACATCCACCTTTTCCGAGGAGATGGTGAAGGAAAAGTCCTTGTCTGCGACCATCGGCTTCAACGCAGCCTTGATCGCCGCCATTCCGTTGAATACGTGGGCATCCGGCATGAAAAGAGATGCGTCGTCGGCATAAAATGCACATGCCTTGTCCAAATCCTTGGCGGCAATTGCCTGCACCGTGGCGGTTTCAAGATCGCTAATCGCTTTCACGTCCGCGTCATGGGTGTCTGGGGCGGGCGGCGGAGCCTGCTTGCAACCCGCAAGAATGACCACGAGCGTAATCGCTGCGGCCCAAGAGTATCGATTGTGCATTGTGTCCTCCTTTGACACGCAACCAAATTGGTTAGGGAAGGATGACCCGAGGATTCTGCATAGATTCTACGTCTGAGTGAGATTTGCACCGGAATTTGGGCGGTGGAAAAGCGGGAGGGAAATCAGGCGTGGTTCCAGCCTTCCTTTGAAAAGCGTCGTAGCCGACGACACTTCTGTGGGCTGGGAGTAGAAAGCATACTCTGAGCCATGAGAGCGGACGCCACGGAGGCGCGTGGTGCTCATGATGCGACTTTCCTCGGCGTGACCGTTCCTTACCGCCCGTACTTGCCCATGAGTTCCCCTTGCGCCAGCACGTGCCCCTTCATTGCCCGTTCCAGTTCATTCCTGTTCGCTCCCGCCCGCAGGTCGAGCTTTGCATCAAGAGCGTACACCTTGAAGAAGTAACGATGGGGCTTTCCCGGAGGCGGGCACGGCCCGCCGTAGCCGACGCGCCGGAAGTCGTTCCGGCCTTGGCTAGTGCCATCACGAAGGGTCTCGTCCTTCGGCACGCCCTTGGGCAATCCGGTGCTTTGCGCCGGGATATTCCAGATGAGCCAGTGCGTCCAAGTGCCGACCGGGGCGTCGGGGTCGTCGGCTATCAACGCGAACGACTGGACTCCGACAGGAGCACCCGACCATGACAAGTCGGGCGAGGCATCAGCCCCCTCGCATGTGTAGCTCTTGGGAATTGCACCGCCCGGTGAGAACGCTGTCGTCGTAACCGCAAGTGACATTGTGTCACCTCCCTCAATCGTGGATGCGCCCGCTTCGCCCGAGAGGTCAGAAACGGCCATGCCGAACCCACGCTGCGACTTCATCACTCACCGAGAATCGCAATTGGGGATTCGCTTCGAATCTTGTCCCGAGCGCATAGGCATTCATTTCAAGGGGAATGCCGTCATATCCTCCACCTGTCAGAAACCCACGAACGTACAGATTGGAGAACTGCGGAATTCCAAGCTGTCGATATTGTTCAACATGCACAAGCTCATGGAACAGGAGTCCATGAGTGAACGGCTGATGAGAGACAACGACATTCCCGAATGTAATTGCAGCCATCGACCTGAAGTCGGGCAGGTTCCTGAAACCTAACTGCCAAAGCTCCGGATAGAAATTCGGATTCTGCACACGGCTGTTCTGGAGTACAACCAGTCGAGCCTTATCGATGACCGCTTGGATGAGGAATCCTTGCAAAGCTAGACGTTGCTCCGCTGTTAGCGGAATTCCTGTCGGCAAGTATGCTTCACGTTGCGCGGTGATGTACTGTGCGACCGCAGCGGAGAGTTGCTGCACCTGCTCCTGAGTCAATTGCGGTGATGCTATGATCTCCGCCTCCTGTTCTTTCGTCGTCTGGCAGGTCTTCTTCTGTGTGCCACACGATCATCGCTGCGGAACGAAACGCTCAGTCACGGATGCATTGTAATGCCCCTCGCCGTCCGGTGAGCCTTTAGGTAGTGGTGCAGTTTGAAGGCCACAGGACACGGCTTGTTGTGGAAATGAGCGTAGGGTTGGGGGTATGACTGATATGGCGGAAACGACGCGAAAAATCCTGTTGCCCACACGGAAATCTGCAAATTGGCGATGCTCTGATTGCGCGTGGTTGCAACCATTCGTGCGGCTCGAACTGATGCCGAATGTGCCAACAAGAGCGATAGAGGACGCGTTTAATCGGCACAAATGTACTGAGCATCGACGCCCTAAATCGACTAGACCAAGCCTTTGAGGCGCTTCATGGAATTTGCGCCCGCCAAGCGTCCGCACCCGATCCGAATGGGCCCGGCATTATCGGATGCACTTGATTTTCAAACTGCACCACTACCAGCCTTTCCTAGACGGTATACGCTCATCCTTTAAAGAGGAAACCATGCGAAGAACACCGCGAAGTTTGGCAGAAGTGCGCGAAGAATTAGTGCAAATTCACGAGGAATTCACTCGGCTTCAAAAACGAATCGAGACTGTGCGGGGTTCTTTGGGCAGCACCGGAAGTGGGTTTGCGTTTCTAATCCTCTCTTGCCAGTTCGTCGATTCGTGCCTTGGTCGCAAGAATTCCCGCATTGCAGGTGTCAATATAAGCGCGTGCTTTAGCAACTGCCGGGTTCATCTCAACGGAATCTCCCTGCTTCTCGGAACATGCCTTTGTTTCGTTTATTACTCGCTGCGCGT